>Ga0126381_100003129_pt1 | contig 18057 bp, 16 predicted proteins | sample PanSoiMetPlot_28_FD_96465 | JGI IMG/M metagenome (GOLD analysis project Ga0126381, IMG submission 96465) | Tropical forest soil microbial communities from Panama - MetaG Plot_28 | ecosystem: Environmental > Terrestrial > Soil > Tropical forest > Bulk soil | place: Panama | collected 2016-02-17 | reverse complement strand
GACCTGACCGTCGCGGAATTCCGCGCGCTCAAGGAATCGCCAGTCGGAGAAGAGGAACTTCGCCGCGCGAAAAATCATCTTAAAGGTTCGCTGATGCTGTCGCTGGAGTCCACCAGCTCGCGTATGTCCAATCTGGCGCGCCAAGAACTGTACTTCGGCCGCTTTTATTCGCTCGACGAAATCCTTGCCTCCATCGAAGCGGTGACCCGCGAAGAAGTGCAAATGCTGGCTCAAGAATTTTTCCGGCCGGAGCAGATTTCCGCCACCGTCCTCGGCCCGGTCAACGGCTTGGCCCTCGACCGCGCCCGCCTGGCTTGTTGAGCGCTTTATCACGCTTCTCCCGTTGACGGGCTTGCCGCGCTCTGCGATCATCGTAAAAATTTGTTCGGCTTAACTGCGTCCGGCAGAGCCAGCAAATTTGGAGAAACTTCGATAGGCTTGCGCGTTTCCATCCTGGCGTCCGGCAGTTCGGGCAATATCACGTTGCTCGAGACGGAGCGCACCCGCCTCCTGGTGGACTGCGGACTTGGCAAACGCGAAACGCTGGCGCGTCTGGCAGCCTGCGAACTGCATGTCCAGCAACTCGACGGGATTCTTATTACCCACGAACATTCCGACCATTGCAACGGTCTTCCGCAAATGCTTGGCCTTTATAAGGCCCCGCTGTACGTCACCGAGCCGACGCTGGATGCGTTGAAACGGGTGCTGCCGGACCGGCTAGAGAAACGGCTGCGCGGCGTGGAGACGGTCCACTCTGGCCAACATTTTTCGGTCGGGGATATTGATGTTCACGCGTTCGCGATTCCGCATGACGCCGCCGATCCTGTCGGATTCACGTTTCGCGCCGCTGGCGCAAAAATGGCTATCGTCACCGACCTCGGCTACATGCCCGAGTTGGTGAAAGTGCATTTGCGCGATTCGGACTGTCTGGTTCTGGAATCCAATCACGATTTGGAAATGCTGAAGGTCGGTCCCTATCCATGGGTGGTGAAACAGCGCGTACTTTCGCGCACCGGACACCTTTCCAATCACGCCGTCAGTAAATATCTGGCCGACCCGGAAGGTTTTGATGGCCGCGCCCGGTATCTGGTGCTCGCGCACATTTCGCAGGAAAATAATAATCCGGACGTTGTCCGGATCTGCGCGGAGCAAGCGCTCGGTGGTCGCCCCGCCGAATCCTGCTTCACGGGCGAGTTGCTGCTCGCCTCGCAACAGGTTCCGCTAAGGCCGTTCGAACTTTAGCTTTCGACCAAAGCCACCGATGCAGAGAGCGAACCGGGACAGGGTCCTCTATTTCGCCAGCACTTTCTCGAAAAAATCCAGCGCGCGGGGGTCGTTCGATTGTCCGAGCCAGAACATGGCTTGTTTGCGGACTTCGAGGTTGCGATTGGTTTCCGCCACTTGAATTAGCTTGGGCACGCCGTCGTCTTTCGGCAGTTGGCTCAGCGCAAACACCGCCTTCTTTTTCACTTCGGTGTCCGGATCATTGTCAATCGCACCGCTGATGGTGCTGGCCGCCCTCTTTCCGGCTTTCTGAGCCAGCCAGAAAAGCGCTTGCCCGCGCACATGCCCGCTGGAATCTTCATGCGCCATGCGAATCATTTGGTTGAGGGCGCTGCTCTCATGGCTGATCGATAGGGCGAAGGTGACCTGCGCCCGAACGTCACTGCTGGGATCTTCTCTGGCCATGTGCTTCAGAAGCTGTAGGCCCGCCGCGCCGCGCGCTTCACCGGCCCAGAATGCTGCTTGCTTGCGCATGCCCTCCGGCTGGTTGGCGGAAGCAAATCGTGAAAGAGCTTGATCGGCGGCGGCATCGTTGTGCATCGCAATGGCCATCAGCGCGGCGCGGCTCAGCCTGTCTTGACCGCGCTCGTCCGATTCCTTGCTGTCCACAAACCTTTGCAACAAATCCACACTCGCCGCCGGTTTCGCACCGACCAGCCAGATCACTTGCAAGCCGCCGGCATCCAAAACACATTGCTCCGATACCGCGCGAATTTTTCCGATCTTTCGGCTTTCCGCGCGGAACAACACCACCAGATTGCCGGAGGTTTCCAGATCTACATTGCCGCGCTGCAGGTTGTCGTGGTTTCCGTTTTTTCCGCCAGTCTCCAGCCGGCATGGGCCACAGTTCTCACCGTTCCATTCGCCGCCGGAATTCCCGCAACACACTCTGCGCTGGCCAGTGACCGCAGGCACGGAGTAGCCAAGCCACTGTGGTTTTTCGGCGTTTGCCGCCCAGCCATCCACTTCCTGCGCCAGACCGGTCTTTACCTCGCGCTGCTCGACCTTGGCGTTTTCGATTTGCGGTTTGCCAGCCGATTGTGGAGTATTCCTTGCCGCAACGCTCGGCGCCATCGCGTCCAGCGCACCGATCGAGACTGCGCAAGCGATTGCAATCTTTGAAGCGAAGCTCATCTTCCTTAGCATGGTTCTCTCCCCGTTCCGCCCTGCTTGCCCTTACTTATTCAGCAGCTCCATCAGGTACTCATTGCCTTCTTTGGAGCCCATGAGCGAGAGTTTCTCCACCGCGCGCTTTTTCAGCTCTGGATCTTTTTCGCTCTTGGCGGCAGCGACCAGTGCATGCGAGTTCCCGCCGATGAAATAAGCATTCAATACCTCTTCCTTCAGGCTACGGTCGGTCTCCTTGGTATAGATGGATTGCAAAACGTCGCTCTTGCCCATCAATCCCAGGTCGCGAATCGCTGCGCGTCGAAGCTCAGGATCCTTGTCCGTTTGCGCTACCTGCACCAGCTTGTCCGATTGCCCTGAAAGAAAAAATCCCTGCAAAATGTCGCGACGGATTTCCGTGGACGATTCCGACTGATACAGCTGCTGCAGTTCGTTCTGCCCTCCGACTAGGCCAAGCTGGCGGATTGCATCGCGTTTCAGGCTCTCGTCTTTTTCGTCCTTGGCGAGTTTGAAAAGCTGCTCTTTGTTTCCCGATATCATGTAGCTACGAATCACCGCGCGCTTCACCCCGGGATCGCCACTTTTTGCGTATACTTCGGCCAAGGTATTCGCGGCGTGGTGGCCGCCGAACATTCCCAGATATTCCACGGCCTTCCGCTGCAGTTCCGGATTAGTTTGTCCGGTTGCGATCTTTCCTAGGAGTTCTTGCGCTCCGGGCGATCCGTTCTGCGCCAGGACGAATAGCATCTTGGATTTATCCTTAGGTGATGCCGCACTAGCCAGCCGTCTTTCTATAATTTGAATTCCTCGCTCCGGATCGCTGTTCATCACCCCTTGTAAAGCCAGAGTCTTCAATTCCTCGTCGCTCTGCGTTTCCGGATTTACCGGCCGCCCGGTGGACTGCTGGACCTCGATTTCCAGTGCTTCGGCGTCTTTCTTCCAGCGGCTCTGCGGGAATCTCTTCTTCAGGTCCGCAATGCTGGTCAGCGCAGTATCTTTCTTTCCCTGGCGGTTCTGGGCGTAAGCCTTCCAGTACAGTGCCGCATCGGTCTGCGAACCGTTCAGTTGCGCCAATTCGGCGAATTTCTGTTCTGCTTGTTGATACTTGTCGTCATCCAAAGCTTCGCGGGCGTCATCGTAGAGTTCCTGCATCCGATCCAGCTTTTCCTGTTCCCGGTCCTTTCGTTCCTGCTCGCGGTCGCGCTTGGCTTGTTCGCGGTCGCGCTCCTCCTGTTCCGCATCGCGGCGGTTCTGCTCGCTGTCTTGTGCCATGAGGCCATGGGACTCCGGCGAAAGCGTCTCTTCATCAAGCGGCTGCTGTGCGTGCGTCCATGCCGGAACCGCCAGCAGTCCCGCGACCAGCCCGCTCATCAACACTTTCCTTAGTGCATCTACCGTGCTCATTCCGCTGCTCATGCCTTATTCCTCGCTTTCGCTGTCGAATCGTTTGACGCGGGCGCGGTTTTTCTTCCACCTGTTTCCGCACGCAATTCCTGTCGGACCACCCGGACCTTCAACAAAATCCCCTGTTCCGCAATACGCTTTTGAATGGATTCGAACTGCGCCGGTGTGACTTCCGCCGGGCTGTGGGCCACATCCAGTAACACGCGCTCCAATTCATCGAGCGTGCTGGCCATGGCGTGGTCGCCACCATTCAGCGCGGTCTGCCGATATAAGCGGTTTTCCTCGACCAGATCCTCGGCGCGTTTTTGCTCCGTCGAAATATTGATCAGCTTCTTGCCGCTTTCCGCCGGTTGGGCGTTGGAGAGATCCATCAAAATCATTTCTGACTTGCCGAGATGCTCGCCCACGGCAACCACCAGCACCCGTTCGCGTACTTTGCTCGCATCCAGAATTTCGTCGCCGGGATTCGCCGGGTGGGAGTATCGCCCCGCAAGAAACGCTGCGATCAGCGCCGCCGCCGCAGCTCCCAGGGCCAGCATCCTGCGTGGTCGAAACCAACCCGCCCACCAACGCATTTCTTTTTCGGGAAGACGGTTTACAATGTTCCGCCAGACTTTGCTTCCGTATTCTTCGCCGGGGTCGGGAACCGGGATGGCGTTCAGCGCCTGAAACACTTCCTCAATTCGCGCCAGCTCCGTGCGGCACTCATCACACTCCTCTAAATGCGCCGCAATCGCGTCGCGTCCCTTCATTTCGCCTTCCCGGTATCGAAACAACTCTTCTTCCGATTTGTGTTTCATGATTCTGTTCCCACCGCCTTGGCGGCGCCGCGGCGTTCCGCAAAGGGTTGCAACGCCAAGCGCAATTTCTGTACCGCGCGGAACACGGTGTTTTTTGCCGCGCTGGAGTTCGATTTCAAAACCGCCGCGATTTCTTCAATTCCGCAGCCGTCCCAATGGCGCATGACGATCGCCGTTCGTTCCGCGGGCGTCAGCGCGTCCAGTGCTTCCTTCATTTTCTTGGCCAGTTGTACGCTTCCCGCCAGCCGTTCGGGCGACGGCGCTGGATCTTTCACTTGGCTCAGCGGGTCAACATCGGTCTGGCCGTCCGGCGGCCTGGACGGAGTTTCCCTCCGCGCCTCTTCGCTCTTTTTTTGCCGCAGGCGGTCGATGGCATAATTTGCTGCGATACGATAGACCCAGGTGGCAAAATTTGCGCTACCGGCGAACTGTTGCAACTTCTGGTAGGCGCGCAAGAAGGCCTCCTGGACCACTTCTTCGGCGTCGTGCGGATTGCCGGTCATGCGATAGGCCAGGCGATAAACGTAGGCGCTGTGCCGCTCAACCAGCACACGATAGGCATCCCGCTCGCCGGCAAGCGTCCGCCTAACCGCGACGGCATCGCTCGTGCCGACTGCGTCAGCCATTTCGCTGCTCTCTCGCATTCTCACGATTAGACAGGATTGGCCTTTCCTGGTTAGGTCGGCGCCACTTGCTATGCACAGCCGGCGCAAGTCGCCCGTGGGCATCAAAATACCGTATCATTACAAAGGACTTATTCCCCAAGCAGATTAGGGAGCGCACCTTGATTCCACGCTATACCCGCGAAGAGATGGGCCAGGTCTGGAGCGACGCCAACAAATACTCCAAGTGGCTGGAAGTCGAGCTGGCGGCAACCGAGACGCTGGCGGAATCAGGTGAAGTCCCGAAAGAGGCCGCGGCCACGATTCTCGCTCGAGCCAAAGTGGACGCCGCCCGCATCAGCGAAATTGAAGCCCGCGTAAAACACGACGTGATTGCCTTCACCATGAATGTCGGGGAGTCCATCGGCGATCCGGAAGCGGCGCGCTGGCTGCACTATGGAATGACGTCGAACGACGTGGTGGACACAGCGCAGGCTTTGCTGGTGCGGAACGCGTCGCGGCTGATCGAAGCGGCGCTGGTGAAATTCAGCGAGGTGCTGGCGCGGCGAGCGCAGGAATTTCGCAACACGCCGCAGATCGGTCGTACACACGGTATTCATGCCGAGCCGATTACCTTCGGGTTGAAAATTGCCAACTGGTATGCGGAAAATCAGCGTAACATCGCGCGTTTTGCCGAAGCAGCTGAGCAGATGCGCGTGGGAAAGATTTCCGGCGCTGTGGGCAATGCTTCGCACCTCGGCCCGGAAATCGAAGAGCGGATTTGCCAGCGGCTTCAACTGCATGTCGCGCCTGTGGCCTCGCAGGTGATTCAGCGTGACCGGCACGCACATTATCTCAGCACCCTGGCGATCATTGCTGCGACGCTGGAAAAGATGGCCATTGAAATTCGCCATTTGCAGCGCACCGAAGTGCGCGAAGCGGAAGAGCCGTTCGGCGGCGAACAACGCGGCAGCTCCGCGATGCCGCACAAACGTAATCCTGTCACCTGCGAACAGATCAGCGGGCTGGCGCGGCTGGTGCGTTCGAACATGGTTGCCGCGTTTGAAAATATCGGCTTGTGGCACGAGCGCGACATTTCGCATAGCTCTGTGGAGCGCGTCATTCTCCCCGATTCCACAATTTTGATTGATTACATGCTCGCGAAAATGACGGCGGTGGTGGCAGATATGCGCGTTTTTCCGGAACGCATGATGCGCAATCTGAATGCCACGCAAGGTCTGGTTTTTTCCGGACAGCTACTGCAAGACCTGGTGGAAAAGGGAATGCCGCGCGATGATGCCTACCAGGCAGTGCAGGAAAATGCCATGGCGGCTTGGGAAACCGATGCCAGTTTCCGCCAGCGCGTCGGCAACGATCCCCGCATTACCAGATATCTGAACGCCGCCGCGCTGGAAAATACCTTCGATCTGCGGCGGCAGCTGCGCTACGTCGACGCCATCTTTGCCCGTGTCTTCAGCGAAAAGCCTAGCGGAAAAATGGCCACCACAAAAGCATAAAGGATTTCCGGAAATTATTTCCACAAAAACAGAAGCGAGCCGACCATCGGGCCGGCTCGCTCTTTTCACCTCACCTGAATCCGACTTGCGCCCGATTCAGCTGCGGAGGCGGAAACTCCAAAAACGTTGGCCCTTTGTCGTTTGCGGTTGGCCATGAAACCCGCCCTGCTTTGCTGCGAAGTGAGCCTAAGCGCGATTCTACTCCACGCGCTGGACATAGCGCGCCTCTGACGTGTCCACGCGAATCTTATCACCTTCGTTGACAAATGGGGGAACCGGAACCACCAGGCCGGTTTCCAGAGTGGCGGGCTTCATAACCGAGCTGGCGGTGGCTTTCTGAATGGTGGGCTCGGTCTGGGTTACGCGAAGGTCCATGGTGTCGGGCAGATTGATGCCGATGGCTTTTTCGTCGTGGAATTCGACTTTTACCACGGTATTCGGGACCAGGTAGTACGTCGTTTCGCCGAGTTCTTCGCGAGACATCTGCATCTGCTCATAGGTGGTGGTGTTCATGAAGTGGAAATCGTCGCCTTCTTTGTAGAGGTACTCGAATTCAATTTCATCGAGGATGGCGCGTTCCACGAATTCTTCGGCGCGGAAGCGGTAGTCAATCATGGTGCCGGTACGAAGACTCTTCAGGCGGGTCTGCATGGAGCCGCGCTTGTTGCCCGGAGTGCGGTGGTCGGTGCTGAACACCGTGTACAACTCGTTTTCGTGCTGAATGACCATGCCAGGGCGAAGCTGGGTCGCTTTGATGCTGCTCATTTTCGTTCCATAACCTTCAGTTTGATTTTCGTAAATTCCAGCTTGCGGACCGCTCTGCGAGGCGGCGCGTATGGAATGACACGAGGCGCGCCAATTGACGAAAACACATTCAGCGCGAGCAAACAGTATAAAGGCGGCTCGGCAACGGGGTCAAATTGGGCTACGAATCTAGTTCCGCAATGACCGTCCCCTGCGCCGAAACCAAACGCCAGGTTCCGCCCTTCCTGATGTACAGGTGGAGAAAGCGCGATTTGACCTCGCTCACAGTCCCTTGGAGTTCGGCATTCATTTCCGTCCAGCCGGTGACGATACCCGCATCCCCGTAGCGCTGCACCGAAAGTTCGTGCGGCACGATTCCATGAAACTGCAATTTGCCTTCCCCCAAATAGGTTAAGAGCTCGGACCTCCCGATCACGCCGCCCGTGAAGTCGTTCAGGAAAAACCGTTCCGACAAAATCCCGTCCAGCGCGGCAATGTCCGACGAGAGCAGTGCGGCGTCGAACCGGCGTTCGACGGTCAGCAACTCCTGCTCCTGAGGATCCAGCGACATTTTCGCTTGTGGCATGAAAAGCCTCCGATCGGCCCGACCTGCGATTGGATGCCCACCCCTGGCGGGCGTTGCGTCATTTTTCTGTCGTCGCGGCCCCCTTGGCCATGATCTTCTCAATCTCATTGGTATCGCGGGGAAGACGCTTGCTTAAGAGTTCGTAGCCGCTGTCGGTGATGAGCACGTCGTCTTCGATGCGCACACCGAGATTTTCTTCCGGAATGTAGATGCCCGGCTCGACCGTGACGACCATTCCGGGCTCCAGGGGTTTGCAGTTTTCACCGGGATCGTGAACATCGAGACCGATGTTATGACCGAGGCCGTGAATATAGTACTGGCCGAGTTTTTTTCCATGCAAATCCTTGCCGTGGGAATTGATGTACTCAAAAGAGATCTTATAGAGGCTTCCATTTCCGGACTTGCAGAAATTCATTCCAGGTTTCAGCGCTGCGAAGACGGCGTTTTGAGCGCCGAGGACCACATCGTAGATTTCACGCTGGCGCGGCGTAAATTTTCCATTGGCCGGAATGGTACGGGTGATGTCCGCGGAGTAGCCCGAATATTGAGCGCCGACATCGACGACCACGATGTCGGTGGCGGCGATTTTGCGATCGAGCCTATCGTAGTGCAGCGCTACGGAATTGGGGCCGGCGCCGACGATAGGCGCATAGCCTTCGGCTTCCGAACCGCCCATGGCGTGAACCTCGACCATTCTTGCCGCGATTTGATATTCGTAGAGTCCGGGGCGCATCATTTTGAGGGCTTCGAGATGCGCATCCAGCGAAAGGTCGATGGCTTTTCTCAGAAACCCGATTTCCCCGGGCGATTTGGTCATGCGCAGTGATTCGATGACGCCGCGAATGTCTTTCAACTTGGCTTGCGGCGCGGCCAGCTGCAGCCAATCTACGACCGCCTTTTCATGCGGGTAACCGCCGGTTTCCTGCTCATAGGGAAGGATGGTGGCGAAATCGCGGTAGGTTTTTGCGAGTTTCTCAACGACGGCGCGCATGGTGGCAAAGTCCTGGACGGAAGCGAAGCCAGTGCGCGGGGAAATATCGGGATCGCTGGGCGACATACGCACGCCATTCCATTTTTCTTTTTGCGGATTCTTGGCGGGGAGAAACAGAATTTCGCGCGGACCGTCCCAAGTGTCGCGCGTTTGCCCTGCTTTTAGCGCAGGAAGGATGATCAGGCCGGCTAGTTCCTCGTTGTGACCGGTGAGGTAATAAAAATTATCTTCCTGCGCGAAGACATAGGCTTGTGAAATCTCTTCGCGGCCGGTGAATCCCCAAAGAATGACGGGAAGATCGGCTCGTGCGGCGAGCCGAGCGCGGCGTGCGGCGTAAGCTTCGGTCGGTTCGCGCTCCCGGCGCTGCTGCGCAAAAAGACCACCCGCTAAGGACACTAAGATCATTCCGAGTGGCGCCACTCGCGCGCCGCATAACTTAAAACCCATCGCCAGTTTCATCCGGTGGACCTCGTTGAAATGGAAGCTAAGGGCACGAGCTAGCCAGGAAAGTGCGAATGCCTAGAGAGCAACCCGACCTCGGCCATGAAATTGTAGCCGAAGGGGCAGGGATGCAGAAATCAGCCGGCGTAGGTTATCTATTTGAGTTCCACTTCGATGATCTGGCCGGGAACGGCGCCGATGTTGGCGAGATTGTGGGTAATTTTGGCGTCCACATATCTGAAGTCGCCTGGACTGACTTCATGGGAGGCGGACTGGCCGTCGGGCGAGGTCATCTTCAGGTTGAGATAGGTTACCGAGATGATGATGTACGGGCGCATGTGGGTATGCATGGGCGAAGTGGCACCGGGAGCGAGCAGCCAGTTGTAAACCCGGGCGCTGGGGGTTTCCGCCTCGACGGTGGCAGCGATGTCGGGCGAGGGAGTTTTGGGGCGTTGCGCGGGTTCGATGTCCAGCACGTCGTAGGGCGTCTTGCCGACATTGTGGACTCTATGCGTAAAAGAAGGGCCTTCGAGTGTCAACGCGGAAATGTCGCCGGGCTTGGTTGGCGTTGCCGATCCTTCGGGTTCGTTGATTTTCTGCTGCGTAATGGAGGTAGCGGAAAGACTGATGGCTACGCGATCGTGGGTGTGGGTGTGAAAAAGTGTGCGCTCGTCCGGCGGCAGAATGAGATGCATAACGGTCACGGCTTCGTTTTTGAACACCACCTTGTGCAGCGGTTCCTCTTCGACCGGGACCGAAGTCTGTTGAGCGAAAGGCATCGCCGCCAAGAGCCAGAAGGGGACTAAGCCGATTTTCACTGAGACGCTCCCTGTGCCAAAAACTTCGAGGAAACAACGCAAGTATCGCACACCGGTTTCCTAGCGGGAACTAAAAGCCGGGGGCGCCAGTGGAGGCGGGGCGCATTTCCGGGGCGTTGACGCCGAAGCGAAGGTGGGCGAAGTAAGTTTGTCCGAGCGACATAAAGCCGGTGTACAGGTAGCCCCAAACAAACAGGAGCAAGAAGGGGATGGTTGCAAAATTCTGATTGCTGATGGCGTAGATCACGGTGAAAGCGAAGTAGATGCCGAGAAGGATTTCGGCGTAGGGCATCCAGCCGGCCTTGTTGCGATATTTTTTGGTGACGAAAGTGTCTTTCTTTCCTTCGATCTTGAATTTCGGGGTGCGGGCAAATTCGCTTTTTATGCCGAAAATGGCCTCCAGCACGGCTTTGGCATTGCGAATGGAGATGCCGATGCCGGTGGCCATGACAAACGGCATATACAAGAAGGTATGCCACCAGGTCTTGGGGCGGAGTTCTTTTTGCGCGACCAGATAAAAACTGGAGATGGAGCAGGTGGAGGCAAGAAACAAAGGTAGATCGATGAGCAGCATCTGGAACCAGCCCTGATAGAAGCGAACGATCATCGCCGGAAGCAGCATGGCGGAAAAAAGGACCATAAGCGGGTAGCTGATATTCGCGGTGAGATGGAAGAAGGCTTCGGCTTTGACGTGCCAGGGAGCGTTGGAACGGAAAACCTGGGGCAGGATTTTTTTTGCGGTTTGCATCAAGCCCTTGGCCCAGCGTGCCTGTTGGGCCTTGAAGCCATTCATGTCCACCGGAAGTTCGCTGGCGCACTCGACATGCGGGAGATAGAGGAATTTCCAACCTTTTAGCTGCGCGCGATAGGACAAATCGGTGTCTTCGGTGAGCGTGTCGTGCTCCCATCCGCCGGCCGAATCAATGGCGGCGCGGCGCCAGACGCCGGCGGTGCCGTTGAAATTGAAGAAAGTGCCGCGGCGGGAGCGCGCACCGTGTTCTACGACGAAATGACCATCGAGAAGAATGGTTTCGACTTGTGTGAGGAGTGAATAATCGCGATTGATGTAAGTCCATCGTGTTTGCGCCATGCCGATGGCGGGATCCCGGAAATAGGGAATGGTACGGCGCAGGAAATCGGCTTGGGGGATGAAATCCGCGTCAAAGATAGCGACGAATTCACCGCGTGCGGTTTTCAGGCCATTCTCGAGCGCACCGGCTTTGAAACCTTCACGATTGGCGCGGTGAATGTAGCTGATCTGCAGGCCTTCGGCGGCGTGACGTTCGACGCAGGCGCGAGCGACTTCGCGAGTTTCGTCGGTGGAGTCGTCGAGGACCTGCACGTCCAAAAGTTCATGGGGATAGTCGAAGCGGGAGATCGCTTCCACCAGGCGTGCGATGACGTAGCGTTCGTTGAAAATGGGTAGCTGTACGGTGACGCGCGGCCATTCTTTGATTTCTGGCGGCGGTCCGGGCACGTTTTTCCGATATTTGTAATAGTCATAGACCAGCCAGTAGCGATGCAGCCCGTAAACCGCGAGGATGACCAGGACGATGAAATAGGGAATCATCATCACGAGATCGAAGGCATTGGCGTGGTAGATGCCCGAGAACGTGCGGTCGGTGGCTTTGTGCCAGTAATTTCTGACCGGGTTCTGCGCCACCAGCGTGGCGATGGTGAGGAGAAACATGGATGCAGCTAGTTTACGAACTTTAAGCGATCGACGCCAGCCGACGGGACAACTTCAATCTCTAAAGTAGGGCATAATCGCGCGCGGAAATGCAAACCGATGGGCGGGACACCTAGCCAGCAAAGCGAAATCCGATGGAGCGAGATTGCCCGCGCATTCCTGCGGCTGGGGTTTGTCGCGTTTGGCGGCGCAGCCGCGCACATTGCGATGATGGAAGAGGAGTTCGTGCGGCGGCGCGGCTGGCTGACCCGCGAGGAGTTCCTGGACCGTCTCGGAGCGGTCAATCTATTGCCTGGACCGACTTCCACCGAAATGGCGATTTATCTGGGCGCTTTGCGAGGTGGAATTCCCGGGCTGCTGATTGCAGGAGCCGCGTTCATTATGCCGTCCGCGCTGATGATGGTGGTGCTGGCATGGCTGTACCTGCGTTATGGCACGTTGCCGCAGATTGCAGGACTGCTCTGGGGGATCAAGCCGGTGATCGTGGCACTGCTGGCGCAGGCGGTGTGGTCGCTGTCGAAAACGGCATTGAAATCGCGGGAGTTGATGGTGATTTCGGCGATGGTGCTGTTGTTGGCGGCGATGCACGTTTCCACGCTGGCTCTGCTGATCGGGACCGGGGTGGCATGGATCGTCGCCAACCGTTCTGGACCCAACAGCGGTGGCGCCGCTGCTGCGACCTCCATAGCCAGCACCGGGGGCGTTGTGGCAGTCACCACCGCGGGGGTGTTCGTTTATTTTCTGAAAATTGGCGCGCTCTTGTTTGGAAGCGGGTATGTCCTGCTGGCCGTGCTGCGCGAGGATCTGGTGACGCGACTGCACTGGCTCACGGAAACGCAACTGCTGGACGCAGTGGCGGTGAGCCAGGCAACACCCGGCCCGTTCTTCACCGTGGCGACGTTTGTCGGATACCAGCTTTGCGGGTGGCCCGGGGCCGGCCTGGCGACGATCGGGATGTTTGTTCCAGCGTTCAGCTATGTTGCGGTGACAGCGAACATGCTGCCGCGATTGCGGAAATCTCCGACGGCCGGTGTTTTTCTTGACGGCTTGAATGCCGCGGCGGTGGCCCTCATGGCGTTTGTCGGATTTCAGTTTGCGCGCCAAGCGGTGAGGACGCCGGTGGCGGCTGTGCTTGCTGCGGTCAGTGCAACTGTTTTGTTTCGATATCGCGTGAATTCGGCCTGGCTGGTTTTGGGCGGTGCTCTGGTCGGGTTGGCTGTGAAGCTCGCCGCAAAAAATTAGTCGGTCGGTTACGGAATCAAAACAATCTTGCCGAAGGCACCAGAGGGCTTCATAACGTCGATGTGGGCCTGCGCCGCGTCCTCTAACGGGAGTTCCGAGCCGACGACGGGGCGAAGCGTCCCGTTTTCAAGACCGGCGATGATGCTAGCGTGAATGTCGGCGGCTTCCGCTTCGGTGATTGCCCACAGCGTGAAGGCGCGAACCGAAGCGCGTCGAGCCATGAGATCGCGGGGGGTAATGGTGACGTCGCCGCGGCTGCCAATCACGATGACTCGGCCCATTTGCGCGAGGAGTTTCAGGTCCGCGCCCAGATTCACGTTGGCCAACATTTCGAGAATGATATCCACACCGCGGCCGCCAGTGGCCTTCATGATTTCCTCTTTACCATCGGGTTGCGAGTGATCGAAGGTGCGGTGCGCACCTTCGCGCTTGACGAGTTCTCGTCCTTTTTCGGTGCTGGCGGTGCCAAAGACCGTCAGCCCCATGGCGCGGGCCATTTGTACCGCAGCAATACCGACGCCGCCGCTGGCGCCGTGTACCAGGACGGTTTCGCCGCCATGAGCTTTTGCTTGATGGTGAATTGCGTGGTAGGCAGTGCCATAAGGGATGAAGACGCCGGCGCCCTGGCAAAAGGAAATATTTTCAGGCAGGCGATGCACTTGCGATTCGAGAGCCAGCGCGTGCTCGGCGTAGGTGCCGGAAAGGCTTTTTGCCACATACACCCGGTCGCCGGCTTTGACTTTTTTCACGCTGTCACCAACGGAGTCCACAACGCCCGCACCGTCGGTTCCCGGCGTGTAGGGAAGCGGGGGCAGCACGGCGTAATTGCCGGTGCGCGCGTAGGTGTCGGCGGGATTCACGCCGGCGGCGTGGATTTTTACCAGCACCTGTCCGGCGGCTGGCTTGGGCGTGGAAATTTCTTCCAGTTTGAGAACTTCGGGACCACCGAATTGGCGAACGAGAATGGCTTTCATTTTCACGCTCCAAAGAGTAACTCTGCAAGAGAGATGCCGGCGCTACAAAAGCTGTCAGGAAAAATCAAAAATGGTCGTCAAGAGCGACGGCGTGCTGCGATTCGACGAAACCCGCGGCTTGGCCCCACGCGGTTGTCTGCCAGTTATCCTTGCCCTTTTTCTGCGGAATCCACGGTGGCAGAGATTGCTTCAAATAAGAGGCTAAAGCGAAGATATAGGGCTCGTACATTCGTCGCAATTCGGTCAAACGGGCATCGGCCTCGGCGCCGTCGTGTAATTTTAAACCGTGTTGCGCTAGAACATCGCGAATGTGCTGTAGTTCGACGGCCGACAAACGGTCGGTGGACATTTGCCGTGGAGAAGTATTGAACACTTGCGATAGATCGACGACGGCGTGGCGGGCGATGGCGAAGGTCAGCTCGGCCTGCCGTTCGCAGGCTCCGTCGATACCGACCATAATCAGCGCGCAAGTATCCAGAATAGCGGTCAGCGAGGCGATCCAAGACTGGTTGTCGTGCTGGGAACGAAAATAGGCAAGCACCGGATAGCTCAGGTGACTCTCCATCAGTTCCGCGCACCACAGTTCCCATTCCTTGAGCAGCTCGCGCAAAGCCTCCTGACCGTGTGGATAACTGTGGCGGCGCAGGAGTTCGCCAGCGCTGGGGGGAGTGCCCGCGCGGGAATCCAAGAGCGAGATGCTGACTTCACGTTTCGAAAAAGAGCCGTAGATGAAGGGCAAATAGCCGATAACGCCGGCTAGAAAGCCGAAGCCCAGGCCGGCTTCGGTGACCACCAAAGCGCGGGCCATACCTGATCGCGGCACAACATCACCCAGTCCTAGCGTGAAAAATGTCGTGCCGCTGAGGTACAAGTCGGTCCAGAAGCCGGCGTTGGCGCCGGTCACAATGATTGCCGAACCCGCTCCATATTGCATCAGGCCAAAGCTCAGAACCAGTCCGAGGGCCCACACGGCGACGAGAATTAGTAGAGAGATTGGCCCAAAAATGCCGAATACTGATTCTCTGACCTTCTTCGCAGGAAGCAGCGCGGTAGCGAATCTCCAGATGCGCCAAGAATTCTTGTAGAAAAAGCGCGAAAGCCGAAAACGCCGCGTCACGCGTCGCGGAAGGATGACGACCTCGAACGCGTCCCAGACCACGACGACCAGAATTGCGACACCGAGAGAAAACGCGGCGGGAGAAGTGAGCATGGGCGGATTGTACCTGTTTATCTGGCGATTGTGCTGCGCCTTAGCTGTTGAGCTTGGCGCTGACGGTGATTTCGGCTTTGAAAAGTTTGGAGACCGGGCAGCCGGTTTCAGCGGCCTTTACCGCGGCATCGAACTTGGCCTTGTCGGCGCCGGGAATGGTAGCGACCAGATCGAGGTGACTCTTGGTGATGGAAAAGCCGTCGCCAACTTTTTCTAGCGAGATGGTCGCGGTAGTTTCCAGTTTCTGAGCGGTTATGCCTGCCCCGCCGAGCTGCGCGGAGAGCGCCATAGTGAAACAGCCGGCGTGCGCGGCCGCGAGCAACTCCTCCGGGTTGGTGCCGATGCCGCTTTCAAAGCGCGAGTGAAAAGAATAAGGAACCTGTTTCAAGACCCCGCTGTCAGCCGAGAGAGTGCCTTTGCCGGCCTTTAGATCGCCTTGCCAGACTGCCGATGCCTTGCGCTGCATGATCTTTTCTCCTTTTGGACATTTTGGCCGTTTGGAATCTACCGATTCGATTCGCCCCGCGGCGTTCCGGGTATATTAACAAGGGTTCTCGGCAACCAGATACTCGCACAGAATGCACCCGTCTCTGAAATTCCAAGCGCATCGGCCGTGGCCGCTTCCCGGAGGTGGATGGGTCATGGCGCAGAAGTGGCATAACCTGTTGTTTGCGCACTGGCCGGTTTCGCCGGCCGCGGTTCGCAAACTGATTCCGGAGAAACTGGAGCTCGATACTTATGACGGACAGGCCTGGATCAGTATTGTGCCGTTTACGATGTCTGCCGTGCGGGTGCGCGGTACGCTGGCGCTTCCCTGGCTCTCCTCGTTTCCGGAGCTGAATGTTCGAACCTATGTTACTGGCGGAGAAAAGCCCGGTGTGTGGTTCTTCAGTCTGGACGCGGCGAATCCGGCGGCTGTCGAGATCGCCCGGCTGTGGTTCCATTTACCTTACTTCCATTCACGCATGAGATCGCGAGTCGGGCCGGAAGGTATCGTGTATTCCGCGCAGCGAACCGATCGTCGCGGAGCCGCAGAACAACTACAGGTGACCTACGGCGCCGATAGCTCGAGTTTTGAATGCGCGCCAGGAACACTCGAATACTTTCTGACCGAGCGCTACTGCCTGTACGCACAAAGAGGGGATGGCGCGCTCTTCTGCGGCGAGATTCACCACGCGCCTTGGTTGCTGCAAGAAGCGCGAGCCTCATTCAGCGTAAATTCGATGACCAAAAACCTGGGGATAGAAATTTCGGGTAATCCCTGGCTACTCCACTTTTCCAGCCTGCAGGAGGCCATCGTCTGGCAGCCAGAGAGAATTTCCGGCTAGTCACCATTTGTGGAAGATCAGGACTGCGAGGACCAGGCAAGCTGCGCCCGAAGACCGTCACGGTGATCACTTCCGGAATAGTCTTTGCACTGCGCAGTGTTGAATTCGTAGGAACCCATGCGTTTCACTGGCGCCTGAACGCCGTATTCGAAGAAAGCGAGGCCCCCAACAGTCGAGGACCACCTTTTGAAGCCCTGCACTGCGATATTTCAGATGATTGTACTCAGCAAAGGTTTTAAAGATGTCGGAGATGGTCAGCAGGACGATCGTAGGCACAAAGCGGGAGTTTAGACGTTGAGGGTGAGCGAAACCAGGCCGGGCGGTGTTGACGCGACGAGGGGCGGCATCTTGGAGCGATCGACGGGGCGATAGAGCGTGTCGCGCTCGATCGGAACGCGGCCGGCGGCGCGGATCAGGCGTTCCAACTCTGCACGCGGCGTGAACTCGGATGTCTTGGCTCCGGCGTCGTGGTAAATCTTTTCTTCGACCACGGTGCCGTCGAGATCATTCGCCCCAAACCGCAAAGCAATCTGCGCAATACTCGGCGTCAGCATAATCCAGTAGGCTTTGATGTGCTCGAAATTGTCGAGCAGCAGCCGCGAAACCGCGATGTTGCGCAGGTCAAGGTAGCCCGTGGTTTTCGGAATGTGCGAAAGGGCGGTGTTGTCCGGGTGGAACGCCAGCGGGATGAACGCCACGAACCCATGCGTTTCGTCCTGCAGCTCACGCAATTTCACCAGGTGATCCACGCGCTCTTCTTCTGTTTCCACGTGGCCGTAAAGCATAGTCGCGTTCGAACGCAGCCCGATTTCATGCGCCTGCCGAGCAATGTTCAGCCACATCTGCCCGCTGACTTTATGGTCGCAAATAATCTTGCGCACTCGCGGGTGAAAAATCTCCGCTCCGCCGCCCGGCAGCGAATCCACGCCCGATTCTTTCAATTTCAGCAGTACTTCTTTCACGCTCAGTTTCGAAATGCGCGCGAAGTAGCCCACCTCCACCATCGTGAACGCTTTCAAATGCACGCCCGGGCAACGCCTCTTCAGCCCGCGCATCATGTCAAGAAAATACTCGAACGGGAGGTCGGGATGCAGCCCGCCTACAATGTGAAATTCCAGCGCGCCTTCGCGCATGCCCTGTTCTGCGCGCGCGTAAATCTCCTCCAACGCGAAGTTGTATGCTCCTGGAGCGTCCGGATCGCGTCCAAACGCGCACAGTTTGCAGTGCGCCACGCAAATGTTCGTCGGATTGATGTGCCGGTTGACGTTGTAATACGTCACGTTGCCGTGCTTCTTTTC
>Ga0126381_100003128_pt1 | contig 18057 bp, 13 predicted proteins | sample PanSoiMetPlot_28_FD_96465 | JGI IMG/M metagenome (GOLD analysis project Ga0126381, IMG submission 96465) | Tropical forest soil microbial communities from Panama - MetaG Plot_28 | ecosystem: Environmental > Terrestrial > Soil > Tropical forest > Bulk soil | place: Panama | collected 2016-02-17 | reverse complement strand
CGTGCGTGAAGGAGAGAACCTTTACTCCGGCTCGGTCGTCGTCCTCGACGCGAAGACCGGGGCTTACAAGAACCACTTCAAAATCGTTCCAAAAGACTGGCACGATTATGACGTATCCGGCGCCCCAGCCATTATCAAGACCGCGGGCGGCAAGACAATTCTGTCGGTCGCCCCGAAGGATGGCTACCTTTACGGCTTCGATCTCGGCACCAATGACTTGCTCTACAAGCTGTCGGTCACCCGGAGGGAGAACGATACCGCGCCGTTTGTGGTCGGCAAGCCCGTCCACTTCTGTCCCGGCTCGGTTGGCGGCGCCGAGTGGAACGGTCCTGGTTACGATCCCCAGTTGAATCTCGTTTTAATCGGCGAGGTCGAGTGGTGCACCACCGTCACGCTCGAGCCGACCGAGAAAATCGTAGACGTCGCACCCGGCCAACCATGGTCTGGCGAAGCATCAATCAATCCGTTCAACACCTGGGGTAAGGCAGACCCGACTTTTGACTGGGCGGGCTGGGTGTACGCCGTCGATGCCGACACGGGCGCCTGGAGATGGAGAGCAAAGACGAATTATCCCATTCAAAGCGGCATGACGCCCACAGCGGGCGGCATCGTTTTTTTCGGCGATATGGGCGGAAATTTCCACGTGCTTGACACGGCAAACGGACACCAACTGTGGGGCCAGAAAATCGGCGGCGCAATTGGCGGCGGTGTCATTACCTATTTGGCCAATGGGACGCAAAAGATCGCCGCTGCGAAAGGTCTCACGGAAATTCTGTGGCCAACCGAAATGACAACCGCCAAGGTATCAATACTTGGATTGCAATAAAGCGGTCGCCAACCGCCTCATGGACGATGATGATGTAGATGCGGAACTAGATGGATCAGAACCAAAAAATCCTTTTTGCTTGGGCGAGACAGGGGAGCTCCTGTTCTCGTGCATGGCAGCCGCGCGCATCGCGAACCCATTGGATGCCGGTAAATTATTTGCTGGTCAAAAATATCCGCGGCTCCCGTCCATGTCGGCGAGTTTCAAGATCGAGTGTCCGCAACATCGGCAACTACATGCGAGACCGAACATAGCTCAGCCACTATCTCGTTCGCCGCTCGTCAGGCACGGAATTGGCCGAGCGTAAGTGCCCGAGAAGGGAGGCAGTGCATGGCAACCGCATTTGAGATCCCGAGGGACGTCCCGAAGCACGATCCACTCGCCGCAGACCTCACGCGAGCCGGGCCCAGTATCGAATTGGACGAGTGGAACCGTAACATACCGCCGCGTCCCCCCATTGTGCCGCATATCCGGATCGGCGACCGTTGGATCAACATCCTGTGGGTCGCGCTGCCGATCGGGTTGGGGCTGATCATCTTTATCGCCATCTGCCAGGAACTGCGTACGATCCCTGCGGTGGAAGACTTCATGCGGCGCTACCCCGGCGTCACCCCAGAGCAGCCCGGCGTCACCGGCTTTCCGCTCTGGCTGCGCGTGCAGCACTACTTGAACATGTTCTTCATGTACTTGATCATGCGCGCCGGCGTCCAGATCCTGGCCGATCACCCGCGGGTTTATTGGAATCGCAACTGCACCCCGGGAACGGAGTGGATGCGGTTCTCGCATCCCGTGCCGGCGTACCGCATGTGGACCGCCAAGGACGACGCCGTCACGCTCCCCGGCTGGCTTGGCATCCCGGGCCTGCGCCATTCCATAGGGCTCGCGCGCTGGTGGCACTTCTCGGTCAACCTGCTGTGGGTCATCAACGGCGTCATCTTTTGCATCCTGCTGTTCTTGACCGACCAGTGGATGCGTCTCGTCCCACTCACCTGGGACGTGATTCCCAACGCGGTGACGGCGGCAATCAAATACGGGTCGTTGGACTTCCCGCCCCCGGAGCCGGCCTCGCGCTTTAACGGCCTGCAGCAGCTCACCTATTTCGCCACCTTCTTCATCGTCGCTCCGACGCAAATCGTAATGGGGTTGCTGCAGGGGCCGGCTTTCTCCAACAAGCTGGGATGGGTGGGCCGGGTGTTTAACCGCCAGGTCGCCCGGTCGCTCCACTTCCTGGGCTTTTGCTGGTTCGTGTTCTTCATCATCATTCACGGAACCTTTGTGCTCATCGCTGGGTTCAAGCAGAACACCAATCACATGTTTGCCGGTGTGGAGAGCGACAATTGGGTCGGATTACCCTACTTCCTCGTGTGCATGGCCGTGCTGGTCATAGTGTGGTTGCTGGCCACGCCCTTCACCATCAGGCACGCCCGCCGCGTGCAGAAGACTGGTCGGTTTGTGATCGGCGGGCTTAAGTGGCTCGCCGAACGGTGGGATCCCACCAGCGAGCTCAAGGAGAAGGACATCTCCCCGCATCACTGGCCGAACCAACACCTCCTGCCGGATTCTCCCGACCAGCCGCGGCGAACGCCTAGCGGCACCGCTACCGGACCCGAATATAAGTCGCTGCTGGATGGCGGCTTTGCCGACTATCGCCTGCGCGTCGGCGGGCTCGTAGAGCGTCCGCAGGAATTTTCGTTTGCCGACCTTAAGGCAATGCCGAAGCAGAGCCAGATCACCACCCATTTCTGCATCCAGGGCTGGTCGGGGACGGCAAAATGGAGCGGCGTTCCGATGCGTCACATCCTGGAGCTGGTGAGGCCGACGAAGCAGGCTCGCTACGCCGTGTTCTACTCATGGGCCTTCGGCGACGATGGCGGGCGCTACTATGAGGTCCATCCGATGAGCAACCTGTGGCACAGGCTGACCATACTAGCCTACGAGATGAACGATGAGCCGCTTCGTATCATGCACGGCGCGCCGTTGCGCCTGCGCTGCGAGAACGAGCTGGGCTTCAGGATGGTGAAGTGGATCGCCGCAATCGAGTTCGTGGACGACTACACCGACCTTGGGGCGGGCCAGGGCGGTTACAATGATGACCACGAGTTTTATGGACACCGCATGCCGATCTGAAACGAGCTATCTAACAAGGCCGCCGCGCAGCCCGGCACGACGTTCACCCGGTATTCTGGCGCGGCCTTGCCGGACGGGTAGGGAGAGACAGGGGCCAATTAGTGCGGAGCGAGTCATGTACGACGATGAAGCACGCAAGTCGATGCAGGATACGTTGGATGCGCTGCGGGAATGGAGCAAGGAGATCGGTGCCGTCAATGGTCGCTGTTTGCCAAAGGTCATCGACCATATGACGACTGCGCAGCGGGCGATGGGCTGGCCCGATCATGTCAGCTTCGCCACCGGCCCCTCGGACAGAATGCACTATTTCCTGCTTTTCCCCGTCGTGCACGAGACCCTGCTGAAAGCTTGCAAACTGGAGTCCGAGGTGATCGACAAGGTCGCAGAGGTCTGTTTTGCCTCTCGTCTGATCTGAATCTCCGCTCCATATCCGAGTTTGCCGGGGCAACGACGATTGGGCTATTTGAAAGGCCGTGCTGTGAGTTCCGCTCGGCCCCATAAACCCACCTATACGAGCTGGATGAACGCGCGGGACATGCAATCTTATGGATTCCATCATCTCAGCCTCTTACCGACCAATTCGCAGATCGCAGCACCAGTGCCGCGCTGCACGAACCAAGTCAGTGTTCTGAAACTCCTTGTTCAGCGTGACATTTCCGTCGACTGGAATTCATTAGAAATGCAATGGAAGCGCCTCTGCGAGGTGTGAGATGCCTTGCACGCGCTCGTTCGTGACGTGCGCTGATGATGGGAGTCTGGGACCTTGGACGGGCGGCGCTCCTGTGCCTGACCGGCGGAGCCGCCGATGCTATCTCATATCTGCGATTTGGCACCTTTGTCGGCGCCATGACTGGAAGCACGGTTCTTCTGGGCATCGATATCGCGAGCTATCGGATCGACCAAGCGATCTATCATGGCGGGATCATCGGGGTGTTCTTCGTTGCCGGTATGCTGACGCACTTCGCTCAGCTTCACAAAGTTCTGGCAACCCTGCCGCTCCTTCTAGCTGCCGTTCTGCTCGGCGCATCCGAATTGGTCGCGGGCCCATGGAGTGCCACCCTCTGCGCAGCTGCGCTGGCCGTCCAGAATGCCGGCGTCCGCCAAGTCGGCGGGGTATCGCTCAACAGCGTCTTCATCACCGGGGATCTGCTCAGCCTCGGCGCCGCTATATCCCGGGGCAAGTGCCCGAGGAGACGGAAGGAGACCGCAGTCCTGGCGACCGGGTTGGTCTCCTACGCGGCCGGTGCACTTGCCGGCGCGGTTGGCGTGCACCTCATGCGTCACCCAATGATTGGGCCAGCCGTCCTGGCCCTTGCTGCGGCGCTCCTTTTTCTGAATGACGGGCGCGACGCCGGTGTCGGCAGGGCTTGACTGGGGGCGAGAGAGAGCACCGCGGTTAACTGACATGAATCACAACGATAGCGTTTCTATGCTCCTGCGTCCCTCCATCCGGAGCGCCACTCTGGCCGTCGGCGTCCCGTTCGAAAGCCATTCCACACCCTCCATCGCCCAGCTGATCAAGCTCGTGCGCGCCGGTATGGAACGGGTCGGCACGACCATCCTGTCGCGGACCGGGTCGGGTGTGACGATGATCTCGGAGATCGCCAACCGTGTGATCGAATCGAGCGGCATGCGACTGCGGCCGATGCTGACCCTGGCGATGGCGCAGCTCACTGGCTATGGCGGCGACGGCCACGTCAAGCTCGCAGCGGTGGTCGAGTTCATGCACACCGCAATCCTGTTGCACGACGACGTGGTGGATGAGAGCGAGATGCAGCGCGGCAAGCTCGCGGCCCGTGTCGTGCGGGGCAACGGGGCAAGCGTGCTGGCCGGCGATTTCCTCCTCGGCCAAGCCTTCAAGATGATGGTCGAGGTGGGCTCGCTGAGCGCGCTCGAAATCCTTTCGACTGCCGCCGCCATCATCGCCGAGGGCGAGGTGATGCAGCTCGCCGCCGCCAAGAACACGGCGACCACCGAGGACGAGTGCCTTTCGGTCATTCGCGGCAAGACCGCCGAGCTGTTTGCGGCCGCCTGCGAGGTCGGGCCGGCGCTCGGCGCGCGCCCCGAGGCGGAGCAGTTGGCCTGCCGATCCTTCGGCATGAATCTCGGCATCGCCTTCCAGCTGGTCGACGACGCGCTCGATTATGGCGGCAAGGCCGGCAAGCTCGGCAAGAATGTCGGCGATCATTTTCGCGAGGGGAAGATCACGCTGCCGGTGGTGCTGTCATTCCGCCGCGGTTCGGAGGACGAGCGCGTCTTCTGGCGCCGAGCGCTGGAGGACGGCGATGCAGACGAGGCCGACCTCGAGCACGCCATCGGCCTGATGGCCAGGCATCGCGCGCTCGAGGACACGATCCAGCGTGCCCGCCATTACGGGACAATCGCCAAGGACGCACTGGCGCCGTTCCCGGCCTCGCCGATGAAAGAGGCGCTCGAGGAGGCGGTCGAGTTCTGCATCGCGCGCTCGAATTGAGGATTGAGAGACGGCGGCACCGACCGCAGTATGGCGGCTCTGACCAATAGCGCCGAATCTCATCAACTTGCTGACCGGCGAAGTGGCCTTGCGCGACCTGCTTCCGTCAGCGCCGACCGGAGTGCCAGATCGATAGGATGATCCAGAGGCTGTTCACGAAAGCGATCAGGAAACCCAGCAGCCCGAAAAAGGTGAGCAGTGGCACCCCGAACAGGGTTGGCCCTTCCGCCACCGTCATCACGATGGAGGAGCCGATCACGAGCGATGCCGTCATGATGCCGATGGTCGCCCGATTGATCGCACTGTGGAGGCGATGGCTGAAGCTGTCGAGGCGTTTGAGGTCGATATCGACTCGTATGCGGCCGTGCCGCGCGTCTTTGACCAACCGCGCGAGCTCGCGCGGCATTGACGTGACCAGGCCAAACAATTCGCTTAACGTCTCTTGGGCTCCCCGCGCCGCCTCTACCGGCTGGTAGCGCTCACGCATGGCTCTTTCGAGAAAAGGCTTAGCGCGTTCGATCAAACGGAACTCTGGGTCGTAGTGGCGGCCGAGCCCCTCGAGGCTGATGAGCGCCTTGAACATGAGGGTGAGGTCTACCGGCAGCACGATCGAGTGCTCACGCAGGATCGCCGATACTCTGCGCAACAGCACCCCGACCCTTAGATCCTTCAACGGCATATCGGCATAGTCGAACGCGAATTCGCCGAGATCGGCGGCGAGCCGGGCCTCGTCCACAAAGTCGTCGCCGCGCCAGTCGAGCAGCACCTCCAGCATTGTCTCCTCGTCGTGGCGCGCGAGTCCCGCCAGCAGGTCGACGATTTGCCTGCGACGAACCGGCGAGAGCCGACCCACCATGCCGAAATCGATCAGCGCGATGCGGTTGCCGGGCAGATACATCACGTTGCCCGGGTGCGGATCGGCATGGAAGAAGCCGTCCACCAGGATCATCTTGAGCACGGCATCCGCGCCGCGCGCAGCGAGAACCTTTCGGTCGAGGCCCGCATTGTCGATTGCCGCCAAGTCGTTGCCGCGGATGCCCTCGATGTACTCCTGCACATTCATCGAGCTGCTCGTCCACTCCCAGTAGACGCGCGGGACGAGGATATAGAGATCGTCGGCAAAGTTGTGCGCGAAGCGTTCCATGTTGCGTGCCTCCACCGCGAGGTCAAGCTCGCGCTCGAGCGAGCCGCGCAGTTGGCTTACGACCTCGACTGGCCGATAGCGACGCACCTCGGGTATCTCGCGCTCGACGAGATGGGCAAGGCGCTCGAGGATTCTGAGATCAGCGTCGATCTTTGCCTCGATCCCGGGACGGCGAATCTTCAGGATCACTGGCGTGCCGCTGGCGAGTCGGGCCCGGTGTACCTGCGCGATTGAGGCGGCCGCGTAGGGTTCGCGCTCAAGGTTGCGAAACACCTCAAACGGAGAGCGGCCGAGCGCCTGTTCGACCTGCGGCAAGAGATCGTCGAACGGAACCGGCGCCACATTGCTGTGCAGCTGGGCGAGTTCAGTGGTCCACGCCGGCGGCAGAAGGTCCTCTCTTGTCGAGAGCATCTGGCCGAGTTTTACGAAGGTCGGCCCGAGCTGCTCGAACGCAAGCCGCGCGCGCTGCTGCGGCTCGAGATGCGCAACTTCACCGGCTTCCCCCCATTGCAGCACGTGTCCGGCGCGCTCGAGCAGCGTCAAGATGCCGGCGCGACGCACGAGGTCGCCAAGCCCATGCCGCACGAAGACCAAGCTGATCTCGCGCAGGCGTGGCAGCTCGCGGGTCGTACTGAACAACCCGGAGGCCATGGATTGTCCTATTCGTCCCTCTTCGCCTCGGTTTGGTCGCGCAGTGCATCCGCGACGCCGGCCAGCACGCCGCTGGCAAGCAACGCCATGCGGACGCTTGCACCGCGCATCGTCGCCAGCCCCTGAATGGCACCCGCGCCGCTGGCAAGCTCACCCATCATAGTTGCGACACGGGCACTCGCCTCCACGCCGACGTTTTGAGCGCGAACCGCAAGCCCGGCCATTTCGCGGCGCAGGTTACGGCTCATCGCCTCCGCGAGGCGGTTTGCTGCAGCCACGCAGGCCTCTTCCAGCTTCCTTAGGCTGACCAGCGCCTCCTTCAGGTCGTTGTCAGTGAAGTCCTTCCCCCGCGACGTGAGCTGTTGGAGAGCGCCGTGCGCTGCGCTGGCGGACGTTACGAGCGCATCGTCAAGCCCCCGCACTGCATCGGGGAACATTTCTCGGTCATCGTCGCCACTAACGGCCGCGTCGCCGGGCGTTCGACCGATCACCGCACGGACAACGTCTCTGACGGCGTCAGGGTCGACCCGGCCCTGCTGCAGAACCTGGCTCGTCAGCCCTTTAACCCGCTCTCGGATCGCCTGTTCTTCGTTGATGGGAGGCGCCGCGTCTCCCGCCGATGTGGTCGGTTCCGGCATGTGATCCTCCGTGGCTGGTAGTAGTCAATAGCTTAGCGGGTTTTGCGGTTGGCCGACAGGAAGATCGCCGCATTTTCTCGGCTCAAGGCGCGGCCGGTTCGATCGGCGTTGACATTCCGTCGCCCGTACTCGCCCGGGGCCATCTCGGCTTGCTGGCAGGGGTGGGAGCACGGCGGGACCATCCCTTTTACCAGAATGGAACTCAGATGTTGCGCGCGTCACCGCCACAGGTTCCGTCTGCAGTACCCGCCGACACCACTGATATGCGCACGACACTTGTTTGTACGTACCGAATCCAATGCATGATCACGGTACATTCGATCGCCTGCGACGATGCAATTTGATGCCCACAAGCTGCGCCAAGTTCGAAGAGATCGTGATCCGTTATCGGTTCCCGCTGTCTTCCTCAACGCCTAGGATTGCGACTTTCGCGCGCGCGATCTGAACCGGCCAAAGGGGTGATATGAAGCCGGTCGCCACCGCGACTTTCTGCGCGCCGTTCGCCCCGTAGGTAATCACTCCGCCTGCAATCGCCCCACCGAGTTGCTGACTCCAAAGCTTCTCGCCATTGGCGGCGTCCAGCGCGTAGAAGTTTCCACCGACGTCGCCGAAGAACACGAGGCCTCCCGCGGTAGGGGTCACGCCGGCCACGATCGGATAGTTCGACCGCGACCTCCATTTCCAGACACCGGAGTCGGCGTCGACGGCATGGAGCCATCCACCCCAATATCCGTCCGCGCGGGTTTGCTTGCCGAATTCGTTGAAGGGATTGAGGGACCTCTCCCCAAACCACGGTTGTCCGTTTGCCGTCCCGACGATTTCCTCCCTCGTCTGCAACTTCACCGTTGTGCACCAGTCGACGTCGCCAGTTAAGATAAGATTGTTGCGAGGATCGTAAGCCGGGCTGTTCCATTCCTCGCCACCGACCGCGCCTGGACAGAAATGGGTGTCCTTGTCGGTCGAGAACGGCGCATCGGCATTTTCGATCTTGGTCACTGGCGTCCTGTACAGCAGTTTATTGTCGGCAAGATCGAAGCCATACAGAAAGCCATCCTTCGGCGACACCGCCATCAATCTCTTGCCTCCGGCCGTGTTGATCAGAGCAGGCGGGTTGGAGACGTCCCAATCGTGCCAGTCCCGGGGCACGATCTTGAAGTGATTTTTGTAGCCGCCGGTCTTGGCGTCGAGGACGATCACGGAGTCAGTGAAAAGATTATCGCCCTCTCGCACGCTGACGTCGTAATCGGGGGCGGGGTTGCCTCCGGGAACATAGAGGAGCCCCGCAACGGGGTCCAAAGTCGTCGACGTCCAGGTCCCACCGCCGCTGATCGGCACGCCTGGCACATTTTTCCAGGTCGTGTTGCTGAGCGGCGACGCGCCTTGCGGACCGCGGACCGGATCGTCTTCGGTCTTGGGGACCAGATAGAATTCCCAGACAATCTTGCCGGTCTTGGCGTCGAGCGCATACATGCGCCCCTTTCCGCCCTTTTCATCGCCCCCGGCGTTGCCGATGAACACGAGGCCCTCCCAAGCGATCGGCGCGGCAGGCACCGTCTCGCCCTTCTTCGGATCAGCGATCGTGGTCTCCCAAATCCTCTTGCCGGTCTTGAAGTCGTAAGCGAACACCCGTCCGTCCTCGGTCCCACGAAAGAGCATGCCATCCAAGTAAGCGGCGCCCCGGTTCAGCGGCAGAATGTAGGCTGCGAAGTCCTCGTGCGTGCGCCAATTCTGCGCGCAGGTCGCCGGGTCGATCGAGAAAATATCGAATTCGGTCGTGCCGATGAGCGCGCCCTCGACCATGATCAGGCCGGTTTCGAAGCTCGAATATGTATTGGTGTTGTAGCTGCAAAGCACCTTCAATTTGCCGACGTTTTTCGTGTTGATCTGGTCGAGATCAGAGAACCGCTCGGTGGTCAGCGTCCTGTTGTAGCTCGGCCAGTCCCCCACCGCAGTCTTCGGCGCCGCCGGCACAGGGGCGGGCGTCGCGGCAGCCTTGTAGGCCGCATTCGTTTCCGTGACCACCGTGCCGGCAGGCGCGTTCAGCGACAAGAGGTAGCTGCGCGTTTCACCCGCGGCGAACTGAACCTGATTTGGGTACGCAAAATAGAGAGCGGCTCCGGCGCCCGCCGCGAGGGCGCCCAGTGCGACGAGTACGAGAATCACGATTTCGACCCTGCGGCTCATGGTCCGTTCTCCTCTGTTGTTCGCCGTCAGCCCGCTCCGACCCGCGCATATCCATGACGCAACTTGCCGCGGAACATCCAATAGACGACCGCGGTATAGATCACGATCACTGGCAGCACGACGGTGTTGATCCGCCGACGCTCAAAGATCGCTGCGAGCACGACGCCGATCCAGGAAATGGCCAACATGATGAGCCCCATGTCCACCATGATGCGAACGCGAAAAACGGAATCGTTCGCGAATTACCATTCAGCATCCCGACAAAACCCGTATGGGAGTGAATTAGAGCCGTATCGTTCATGTTTGCATATTGGCCCTTGGTGCAATTCGAGGTTGATCGAAAATGATATGGAGGATAACGGCCGAGCGCGGGAGCTACGAGGCCGGCAGTTGGCGTCGTGGAATGAAGGTCCTGCAAAACATGCAACCTTCGATTTTGTTCGTACCACGACTGATCACCTCAGCGACGAGCGGAGCGCCGGATCGAAAGGATGATCCAGAGGCTGTTCACGAAAGCGATCTATGTCGCAGTGTGGCAGAAGGCATTTCCCCAAAGATCTCACGGTAAACCGCAGCGAACCGTCCAAGATCCGAAAACTGGTAACGTCGAGCAATCTCCGCAACACTTACTGTCGTGGGATCAGCACGCCGCAGTACCGCGCGTACCATGTTGAGCCGCCGCAGCCGAAGATACCGGCTGGGGCTCATGCCCAAGAATTCCACGCAACACCCCTGTAAGGTCCGCTCCGGCACGCCAATATCGGCGCAAAGTGCGGGTACGCTCGGCTGTCGATCGACATGCGCTACCAATGCGTCCTCGAAACGGAGCATGATCTCTGCATGATGTCGCTTTGTCGCCAGACTGCGGTGGGCGTCGTTTGCCGTCAGGCAGGTCACAAGCGCGTGGATGAGCTCCTGCTCAAGGGTTCGCGCCGCTTCCAGGTGGGCAATAATCTCAGGTTTCGTCTCGGCGACACGGCAGGCACTCGATAGGATGCGCCGCAGGCTCGCTACCGCAGGCGGTGATGGCCGCAGCACGCGACCGGCCGACGGAGGAGTTAATTTCGATCCTGTCAGCACCTTGCCGTAGGCCGCGAGCTGCTCCGGCGCCAATGACATGAGACCCCAGTGATGCAGCCCCTTCGTGCAATAGTGCGCCCGCTCACCAAGGGAGTGAAAGACCAGATCGCCGGGCCGCAGCTCGACCCCGCTCCATATCATCGGCGCTCCGGGCTTCAAAGAAAGCGAAGCAAAAACCCGCCCTGGAAACAACGACACGAACGCGATGCGTGACACGTTTTCGCGGCAGCGAAGCGCCTGAAGATGTCGAAACTTCAGCCAAGTCAATCGCGCTTTGAAATCCCCGCGACTGGTGAGGACCAGGCTGACGGTCGCACTGCCTATGCCGGCCTGGCATTCGTCCGGATCGCTAAATGTGGCCGTGCCACTCTCCGTCATGCGCTTCTTGTCCCTCCGCACCGGAAGACGTCGGTAATCCCGGCGGTCGGCCGCGAAAAGAGGTCCAGTATTAAGGCAGGTCCCGGAGCTGGCTATGCAAATTTCGAATCTGCGAACCCGCGCGGACGATCTTGGATGGTCCGCAAATCGCGGGCCGGTCTGTGCAAGGCCGCCGAAGGCGACTCTTCGAACAATTCCTTATACGAGACCGCAAAGCGCCCCAACTCCCAGAAGCCATGTCCGGTGGCAATCTGCGTCACGGTTGTACTCGACGGATCAGCCTGGATGAGCGAGCGGCGCACGAGATGCATCCGCCGCAGCCACAGATATCGAATCGGGCCCATGCCCAGGTGCTCTTCGCAGCAAATTTCGAGGGTTCGTTCCGAAGCGCCGACAGCCGCGCAGATTTCCGCCAGATGCATGGGGCGATCACTGTTCGCTGCCAATACCTTCTCGAAGCGATTGATGATCACCGTGTGATGGCGCCATCCCGATGTTGGCTTGGCTGGTGCCTCGTCGGCGAGACAGGCCACCATGGCGTGCATGAGTTCGTGCTTGAAGGTATTCGACACTTCGGGATGCGCAAGAGTGTCAGGCGTTACCTCGGCAAGCCGTTGGGCGGCAGCACGCAGGCGCACCAGCCGAGCCATGCGCGCGGGGTTTGGATACACAAGGCGCGTCGACGATGCCTCCGTCAGCTCGTGGCCCGCCAGCGCGTTACCCGTTGCGGACAAATCCTCCACCGGCAAGGCCAGACCTGCCCAACGGCAAGCGTCACAGCTGCGAACATGCCCGGACGAGCCCGCGCCGACTATTACGATCGCCTCCGACGACACGTCCATTCCACAGCACTGGGCGGCGGGCTGGTTCGCATCAGTCAGGAATACAATGCCCCCTCGCTTCGGACTGATCGCGAAATGGGCCACGCGAGGCAGATTCTCGCGAGCGTATTGCATACACAGTTTGTCGAACTGGATATGCATCAACTCAGCGTGGAAACTGCCTTTGACGGTAACAAACATCTCTACCGCCGCGCCACGGATGGCGGTCTGGTAGGAAATCGGATCTTCGAAACTGAAAGCAGCGCTTCGTGCCATGCTGAGCACCATCACGGGGACGGAACGCGCTATTGCGATTGTTAAGCGGGATTGGCGCCAGACGGTATTGACCTTGAGGGCAATGGGCGGCTGCTGAGGGCCACCCGACTGTGGAGTGTGTATCTTGGTCGTGTGAAGCGAGATCTGATTTGATTGTAGACGCCGAGCGGAAGACAACGTTTTGCGTTTTTTCTCTCCACAGGACCACACGGCCCAAAATTCCAGGTGCGAATATACCGCGTTGAGCTTTCACCCTGCCAGGGTTCTGGCCGTGTGACACAACGGCGTCGACATGCACTCGACTGGGGTACCTCGCAGTGACAGTCCTTCGGCACAGAAAAGCAAGAGCGATTTCTGCGGAAATTGCATAGCGGAGCGTGCGTCACTTTCGCATAGACGGAACGCGATGACCAAGCGCGCAAGCGGGAGGAGCTCGAAGCGACTTGTCAACTTCACGCACTCCTTCGTGTGACTAAATGCCGGCGCATCGGGCAATTCGAAAGGCCGTCCCGGCCTGGCAGCTGACGGGGCCGAAGCATGACGATCGGTGCCGACGGGCGTAAAAATGTTCAAAGGACGAAGCACTCAACGTCCAGGGCGTGTTGCAGATGCAGAGATGACGAGACGACTGTTCGTCCAAGGCTTTGACGAACTTGGAGGAATCGATGTTGCTCTTGCTCAATCATTATTCGAGTCTCTTTCAGACCGCGAAGGCTCCTTTGCGGAGGCGTTTCGCAGCGCACCTGCTTGATTTTGTTGCACTCATGAAGCCACGTGTGATGTCGCTTGCGGTATTCACGGCGTTTGTTGGACTGGCGATTGCGCCCGGTCACCTCGACCCGCTGCTTGCGCCCATTGCAATTGGCGCCATCGCCGCAGGAGCTGGTGCGGCTGGTGTTCTCAACATGTGGTATGACGCTGACATCGACGCCCTGATGTCCCGGACCGCCAGGCGTCCAATTCCCCATGGGGAGATCTCGCGCGCCGAGGCGCTTGTGTTCGGACTTATCCTTGCCTTCAGCGCCGTGGCCATCCTTGCTCTTGCACTCAATATCACAGCCGCCGCGCTGCTCGCCTTTGCGATCTTCTTCTATGTCGTCGTGTACACGATGTGGCTGAAACGGCGGACGCCACAAAACATTGTCATCGGCGGCGCTGCGGGTGCCATCCCCCCCGTGATTGGTTGGGCGACAGTGACCGGAAGCATCGGGCTCGAGCCGGTGATCTTGTTCCTGATCATACTGCTGTGGACTCCGCCCCATTTCTGGGCGCTGTCGCTCAATCGTACCGACGAATACCGTCGCGCTGGCGTCCCCATGCTGCCGGTGGTTGCGGGAGTGACTGCAACAGCACGGCAGATCCTGATCTACAGTGTCCTGCTGCTACCAATTTCACTGTTGCCGTACGCCCTAGGCTTTGCCGGTCCCCTCTTTGGGACCGCCGCAGCCAGCTGTGGAGCGATCCTCATCGCGCTCGCTTTCCAATTGTACAGAAGTAAGGGGACGAATCCACTCGCCGCCCAGCGCCTCTTTTCGTTCTCCATTCTCTACCTGTTCGTGTTGTTCGCGGCGCTTTTAGCCAGCAGCCCCGGCAACCGCTGGTCATCCACGCTCCTGCCACGCGCTGAGTCCACTCCCATTTCATCCTCACAACGCGAAATGCCCGTAGGGCTGTTCGATGGTGGAGTACATAGGCGCGGGCGCGCGGTTGATGATGCTGGTGCTGCATGACGATGCGCAGCGCGAATACGTCTTGGTCCGGCGCGGTAGCTTCACCGAAGCCCTACGAAGAAGCGAAGAGGAACTGTTGGAACGTGATCAGCATGAAGAATGACTGAAAGCGCATCTTTGCGTTCGATAGCCGATACGACGAACGTAACAGCTCGACAGAACGGGCAAGCGGCACACTGACCAGCCTCGCCGCACTGCGTTTCGCGCGCATCAGCCGCAGTGATTGCCGGTGGAAACGCGGCGCGGCTTGAGCCTGAGTTCAAACCGCACCGGTGTGTTGCGCATACGCCGACGCAAGGTTCAATCGAGCCAGTTCGAAATAGACATTGATGCCTTGCTCGCCGGACGTTGTCCGTCGCTCGTCGCGGTACAGCTATGCGGATTTGTTCCGTCAACTTGATTCAAATCAATAGAGGGTAACTCGATCATGCTCCAGTCGCGAGGTTCCGGTCCTCTGACAGGAGCGAGCCCCAAACAATACGCTAACCGGGACAGCCGTCGACCCAGAGGGGCCTGGCAGAAAAGGAAAGGCAGATGATTCCCATGCGCGTGGTGAAGAACATCGGAGTCGGCGTGTTGGCCGTCTGCGGTGTCCTGCTGGCCAGCATCGGCCAGGTATCAGCGCAGCAGCAAAAGCCCAATATCCTGCTCCTCATGGGCGACGATATCGGCTACTGGAACATCAGCGCCTACAATCGCGGTCAGATGGGGTATCGCACGCCCAACATCGATCGCATCGCCAATGAAGGTGCGATCTTCACCGACTATTACGGACAGCAATCCTGCACCGCCGGCCGCGCCGCTTTCATCACCGGACAGAGCCCGATGCGCACCGGGCTTCTGAAGGTGGGCCTGCCGGGAGCGAAGGAAGGGCTCTCGGACAAGGATCCCACCATGGCCGAGCTGCTCAAGCCGCAAGGCTACGTGAGTGGGCAATTCGGCAAGAATCACCTCGGCGACCGCAACGAGTTCCTGCCCACCGTCCACGGCTTCGACGAGTTCTTCGGAAGCCTTTATCATCTGAACGCCGAACAAGAGCCGGAAGACCCCGACTATCCGAAGGACCCCGCCTTCCGGGAGCGTTTCGGTCCGCGCGGCGTTCTCAAATGTTTTGCGACTGCCACCGACACGCCCGGCGATTCGCGCTGGGGGCCCTGGGGCAAGCAGAAGTGCGAGGATACCGGGCCGCTGACCATAAAGCGGATGGAGATCGTCGACGAGGAATTCCTCCAGGCCTCGATCGATTTCATCGAGCGAGCGAACCGGGAGGGGAAGCCGTTCCTGGTCTGGTTCTGTCCCACCCGCATGCACATCTGGACGCATCTCAAGCTGGAGTCGCAAGACAAGACCGGCCTCGGCATCTACCCGGACGGAATGGTCGAACATGATGGGCAGATCGGCCAGCTCCTGAAGAAGCTCGATGATCTCGGCATCAGCAACAACACGATCGTGATCTACACCACCGATAACGGCGCCGAGACATTCTCGTGGCCCGACGGAGGCAGCACGCCATTCCGCAGCGAGAAGAACACGAATTGGGAGGGCGGCTATCGGGTGCCGACCTTGATCCGCTGGCCAGGCGTCGTGCCGCCTCATGCGGAGATCAACGACGTCTTCTCCGCTGAGGACTGGGTGACCACGCTGGTCGCCGCGGCCGGCGAGCCGGACATCAAGAACAAGCTTCTGCAGGGCTACGATGCCGCCGGCAAGAATTTCAAGGTTCACCTCGACGGCTACGATCAGCGCGACCTGCTCGCCGGCAAGGGGCCCGACAAGCGCCGTGAATTCTTCTACTGGACGGACGATGGCAACCTCGCCGGTCTGCGCTACGACCAATACAAGGCGGTGTTCATGGAACAGAACGCGCACGGCCTCGAGGTCTGGATGCAGCCGCTGGTGCCGTTACGGACGCCCAAGCTGTTCAATCTTCGCTCGGACCCGTTTGAGAGGGCGGAGGTCGAGTCGGGCGACTACGTGAGATGGTTCGTCAACCACGCTTACGTCTTCGTTCCGGCGCAGGTAATCGTCGCCCAGTTCCTTGCAACCTTCCAGGATTACCCGCCACGGCAGCGACCCGGAACGTTCTCGGTCGATCAGGCCATGGAGAAGCTCAGGCCTCCTCCTTCAAACAACTAAAGAGGGTGGCTTTCGCTGACGTCGGTCATACGATTCGCAATTCCGGCTCGAACGACGAAGTGCTGCTCGAATTCTTGATGTAGATCAACTTTGTCGATGAGCGAGCGCTTAGTACGCGTCGCGTCCAGTCGGGAACGCGTGCCTGTCGCAACAAAACAAATGCAGGCACGTCTTACGGACGATCAGCGTTCATTGGGCGCCGCTGGCGGCCCATATCAGCCAGCCAAGAAATCGGAGTAAATGCAATGAGTGTGGCAGGTAATCTTCGCATCGGCCTGCTGACCGCCTTCGCTGCCGCGATGGTAGCGAGCGCGCCGGCAGCCGCCCAGCAGCAGCAAAAGCCCAACATTCTCTTTATCATGGGTGACGACATCGGCTGGATGCAGGTGGGCGCCTATCATGAAGGGCTGGCTGTTGGAGAGACACCCAACATCGACCGCATCGGTCAAGAAGGTGCGAAATTCATGGACTACCTCGCGGAGCAGAGCTGTACCGCCGGGCGCAACGCCTTCTTCACCGGGATGACCCCATTGCGCACCGGCATGATCCCGCCTCAACTGCCCGGCAGCCCGTCCTTCTTGCAGCCCGGCACGCCAGCGCTCGCCAAGTTCCTGCTCGACCTCGGTTATAACACCGGTGAGTTCGGCAAGAACCACCTGGGCGATCACGCCGCATCGTTGCCCACGGCGCATGGGTTCCAGGAATACTGGGGCTACCTCTACCACCTGGACGCCATGGAGGCGGTCAGTTTCCCCGACATCTTCAAAAACCCGACTACGCAGTTGATCGCGCCGCCATGCAAGAACACGCCGGTCCCCGACTTGCCCGAGTTCCCTGGCGCCGTGGACCCGAAAACGACTGCTTGTGTCACCCCGCCGCGCCCGGTCATAGCGTGTAAATCCTCCGACGGCACACAGAGCAACCAGGTATGCAGAGACGAAGGACCGCTGACGCTCGAACGCTCGAAGACCGTGGACGAGGAAATCTCCGCCAAGGTCATCGACTTCCTCGACCGCAATGATCCGAGCAAGACCGGCAAGCCTTTCTTCATTTGGTATAACCCGGCGCGCATGCACGTCACGACCGTGTTGTCCCAAAAATACCTGGATATGCTCGGTGTGGTTGGCGGCAAGGACTGGGGCATCAACGAAGCCGGCATGAAGCAACTGGACGACAACGTCGGCTACGTGCTCAAGAAGCTCGACGACATGGGCCAGACGAACAACACCATTGTGATGTTCACGACCGACAATGGCGCCGAGCAGATCACTTTCCCGGACGGCGGCATCACGCCGTTCAAGGGCCAGAAAGGCGAGGCCTGGGAGGGCGGCTTTCGCGTTCCGCTGCTCGTCCGTTGGCCCGGACACATCAAGCCGGGCACGCTCAAATCCCAGATGTTCGCCTCGCTCGATTGGCTTCCGACGCTGGTTGATATTGCCGGTGGACCTACGGGCAACGGGCTGAAGCGGCAGATCGAGGCCGGGCAATATCCCGGCATCGTCAAAACCACGCTCGATGGCGTCGACCAGCGCGATTATCTCGAAGGCAAGTCGGAGAAATCGGCCCGTGAGGTGTTCTTCTACTACTCGGGCG
>Ga0126381_100003127_pt1 | contig 18060 bp, 33 predicted proteins | sample PanSoiMetPlot_28_FD_96465 | JGI IMG/M metagenome (GOLD analysis project Ga0126381, IMG submission 96465) | Tropical forest soil microbial communities from Panama - MetaG Plot_28 | ecosystem: Environmental > Terrestrial > Soil > Tropical forest > Bulk soil | place: Panama | collected 2016-02-17 | reverse complement strand
CGAACGGCTCGAGGTTGTCCTCGCTGACGCTCCAGTCGTCGCTGCCGGACAGCTCGAGGTCGAGGATGCTGTGTTTCGTTCCGTACGAGACCTCGAGCTTGCAGGCGCTCTCGGTGGAGGCGCGGAAGCCGACGATGTTCATCAGCACGCCGGCTGCGCCGGACTCCCTGTCGATGACGACCTTCGGCGCGGGTGCGGCATCGTAGAGCTCCGCCCTCGAGACCGGAAGGACCCCGAAACCTTCGACGGACCTTAGGATGTCCGCCGGCGGCTCCGCGCCGCAGACCGCGAGAAAGATCGGAGGTCGGTCCTTCCGCGAGACCAGCACCTTCGCCGTCATGTAGCGCACGGCCGCGTCGGCGGCCGGATAGAGGTTCTTCGGGAGCGCCGTGCACCCGAACCCTGGCAGCGGCGCCTTGTCCCCCGCCGTCACGCTCGAGTAGCTGCAGGAAACCGCGCCCAGGGCGGCGAGACCGACGACGGCTGCGAGTCGACGCATCAACGCGCTCCGAGGAGAGTCTGCGCCAGCCACTCGGTCATGACCCGTGAATACTCTTCGGACACCGGCTCGGCGTCGAGGTCGTGGGCGGGGTCCGTCGTCGCGGCCATGAAGTGGTTGGCGCCGGCGATTTTACGGACGGTCACCTTCCCGGCCGGCCGTTTCGTCCAGGCGGCGATGGAATCGGCGGCCGAGATCCAGGGGTCTCGTTCTCCGAACAGGAGCAGGACGGGCGCCGTCGTCTTCGCGATGCTCGCGGCGGGGTCGAAGGCGAACTGGTAGTACCACTTCGTGGAGGCAACGTCTTCCGGCAGCTCCGTCGGAAGCGCCGCCAGGGAAAACCAGGTCTCCGAGCTGGCGGTCTGGAGGAGGTGTTCGACCCCTCCGCGCGCGCGCCGGCCCGCGAAGTAATCGTCGACCGCGCGGCGCAGCCGAACCGCCTCCTCCACGACGCCTTCGGAATAACCCGCCTCCTGCAGGGCCGTCCGGGCGGTGAAGATCATCTGCTCCGCGGGCGTGGTTCCGGCGCCGGAGACGATCAGGAGCGCCGCGATCCGAGGATCGCCCGCGTTCATGATCGGGGCGATCCAGCCGCCCTGGCTCATGCCCCAGACCGCGATGCGGCTCGCATCGACCGACGGCATCGTGCGCAGCCATCGCACGACGGCCTCGGCGTCGGCTGCGAGATCGGGAAAGCTCGCCCGCTCGAAGTCTCCGGTGGATGCTCCCGACCCTCGGCGATCGAAACGCGCGACGCCGACGCGGTGCTCGGGGAGGACCTTCGCGAGCCAGCGATACGCCGCGAAATTGCGTTCCGGCGCGCCGGAGGCATGAACGATCACGACGACCGGGTGCGGTCCCTTCGTCACCGGAAGATCGAGCGTCGCCGCCAGCCGCACGTCTCCGTTGACGACGGTGCCCGTGATCGTTCGCGCCTCGCCGAGAGTGGACGTCGTCGATACCAGTGCCGCCACCAGCGCACACGCGAGGCTCCAAGGGGCTCGCCGGTGTTCCCCGATCAAGCCCTCTCCCGCGCTTCCCGCACTCGCGTCGACCACTGCCAGAGACCGTACGTCACCTCTCGGGGCAGCCGATGGCCGAGCTGCCGGGCGAGCATCACGATCTGTCCCCGGTGATGGCCCTCGTGTGCGACGAAGTAGGAGAGAACGTGCCCCACGTCGAGCGGGAGGTTTCTCCAGATGTAGACCTTCGTCGGCGGAATCCGGCCGCCGTGGTCGAGCCCGAGCTCGAGCAGGCGGGACATCGCGCGCCCGCTGATCTTCAGCGCGCGGACGAGCTCGGCGGGGCGGACCCGCCGCCGGTCCACCGCCGCGGGCACGGCGATCCCGTGCGGCGCTCCCAGCGTCCTCAACCACATCCGCCGCGCGTTGTGGATGTGCGCGGCGAGCATACGCACGGTCTTTTGCGGCTCCCCCGGGATCTTCGCCGCCAACACCGCGGCCGGGAGCCGCTCGACCAGGAAGATCGTCGTGCGGTCGTTGGTCGTCCAGGCGTTCAGGATGCTTTCGCGAAGCGCCTCGGACAGTGGCCTTACGGGCTCGCCCGAACTCCGTTCACGGGAGCGCGGCGTCCGGCGGTCTCGGTTCATGGCGGCGCTGCTCCGGGGGGCCACTGGACCGGCTCGATCGTCCGCAGGATCTCCTCGAACTCCCGACGATCGAACCCGAAGCCGTGCGGCGTCTCGTGGACGAGGATCGCTCGATCGGCGAACCACATCATGCCGCCCTCCCGACACGAGAGGCTGTCCGTCGGGCGCGGAAACAGTCCTTGCCGCAATCCGAGTCGCGCCTCCATCGCGGAGTACGCTTCCTCGACATTGATCCAGCGATCCTCGGGAATTCCGGTCACGGCCGCTCCGGCTCCATCAGCTCCAGCCGATTTCCGAACGGGTCCGTCACGTACACGCGCCGATAGCGGGGCATCGCCCCGTCGTCGAGGACTTCGACGCCGGCCGCGCGAAGACGCGCCGCCAGCCCCTCGAGGCCCTGCACGAGAAACGCCGGATGCGCCTGGAGCGCCGGCCGAAACTCGGCTTCCACGCCGAGATGGACCTTCAGCTCGCCGTGCTCGAACCAAACGCCTCCGCGCTTCGCGAGCTCCGGCGGCTTCGCCACCTCGGGGATGCCCAGCAGCCCGGCGTAGAACGTGCGCGCCGCCTCCTCCTGCCCTCGCGGCATGGCGAGCTGGACGTGGTCGATTCTCAGAATGCGCATTTCATCCCCGCCGACCCTCGGTCGGCGGCAAGAGAACGGGACGAAGGTCGGCGGGTTTGGCCTCCATGTCCGTTCGACGGAGCCCTCCGTTCAGGCGAGTCGTTTCGACGACCGCTTCGCCGACGAGCGCGCCCCGGCGATAGACGGACCAGCGCCTTGGGAAACGAACGCCCTCGACCGTCTCCCACTCGTTCACCACCTCTTCACTCGGGACCGGGTTCGCCGGATCGGACAGCGAGATGTTCGTCGTCTTCGACGGCAGCGACGAGGCGGAGTCGAGCGTGAAGTCGAGCTGGTGCGCGATGTCGCCGTCCTCCACGCGTACGACGCCTGGCGACGGGGAGCGGATGCTCCAGGACGGGTCGCGGTCCGCCAGCCAGACGTTCAGCCGGAATGTCCGCACGTAGACCTGCGCGAACTTCAGCTCGCCGCCCGCCAGGTCGACGGCGGCCGCGGCGCCTGGCAGCACCTCCCAGCCCTTGTGACCGTCGAAGAAGAGCACGTACGTCGAGCCCGGCCCGACTTGATCGACCCTCAGGAGATCCGGCCTCAGCCACCGGGTGCGCTTCGTGACGCTTCCCATCGCCTGGCCGGTGTTGCCGTTCCAGGCGGTCGCGCGGACCTGCTGTTCGAAGTCTCGAATCGAAGCGATTCGGTCGGCGCCGCCGAGCGCCGCCTGCATTTTGTGAAACGACGCCAGCCCGTCCCGCGTCGACTCTGCCGGCAACAGCAGGCGCGTGGAGAGGAGCAGCGCCGCGCACGTCGAAATCGTCTTCACGGCCTCACCATGGCTCACCTCTCCGGCGCCGGTTCGACCCGCCGGAACGACGCGTTCGCGTCGACCTGCCGGTACTCGACGAATTCCACCGGGGCGAGGCAGTTCGGATACAGGATCCCGGCGAACTTCTTGACCGCGTCCGACTCGCCGTGGATGCGATTGGACTCTTCGTCTCTCCAGACGAAGATGTGGACGAAGCGGGTCGGATGCTCTGCTTCCTGCCAGACTTCGTACCGCAGGGCGCCCGGTTCGCTCCTTCGGACGTACGCGACGAACTCGTGGATCGCGGCGAGGCATTGCTCGAGCGCCTCGGGGCGGACCTCGTAGCGCGCCAGCTCGTGGATTTCGCCGGGGGTTCCCTGGATGAACGGCATGCGGACTCCTTCGGAAACTCTCCGCCCCGGACGCCGATGTTACGCCCGGCCGGACGAGCCGAGGTGCTCCTGCTTCCCGACCGCATACGCCTCGGCCACCCACGATCGAAACGCGGCGTCGACGTCCTCGGGGCCGGCGAGGCGGAAGTGGTGAACGTGGTTCCGCGGTGAGATCGTTTCGACGCGCACGAATCGCGGATGCGCGTGGACCGTCGCGAACACGAAGTGTCCGCGCAAGCCGTTCGACCGGACCATGACCGCCATGAAGGACATGCGAGCGTGGAACGCGATGCGAGTCTTCTCGGACAGAACGGTCGCGGGGCCGCACGACTCCACGGCTTTCCGCACCCGATCGAACAGCGACCGGACGGCTGCGGGCTTTCCAGCGAAGTGGCTCGCGAGCGGCCGGCGCGAGCAGCAGAAGTGGGACTGATTCCGGTTCGCGAAGCGCCGTCCGCATTTCGCGCATCGCCACAGGGCCCGCAAACGCCGGCCCTTCGTGCTCGTCATCGACGCTGTCCGGGGCGAGGACGCCAAGACCGAGCCTCCGGATCTCTCCCTAGATGAACGACTGGATATGCCGAACGTAGTCCTCGGGAAACGAATGCTCGCGGGCCACCGACAGGATCTTCTCGACGTATTCGCCGGTCGGCTTCCCGCCTTCGAGCCGCCACGAGATGTAGGTGATGGCGGGCAACGGGTTTCCCGAAGCCGGGGTCACCAGCACGGCCTCGGGAAGATAGGTGCCGAAGCCGAAGAAGTCCTTCCCATAGAGTTGCTCGAGCTCCGCGTGCGTGAGTCGAGCCAGGATTCCGTGGACGGACCGGCCGGGTGCGGGCATCAGCGTGGCGCGCGGCGCGATCGTGAGCTCCCACCCGTCGAGGCGCGCTTTCTGTAGATCCGTGGGACGGACGTCGGCCTTGGCCAGGACGGCCGGGCTCATGAAGGAGCCGTAGAAAAAGACCCACACTTTGCGCACGAGCGGAGCCTACCGCTGCTGCGTGAACCGCAGCGTGTTGCCGTCGGGATCGTCGACGTAGAACTCGCGGGTGCCCCACGTTTGATCCACAGGGCCCTCGTGCACCGGCGAATCCGCGTTGCCCGGCGTGCGCCATCCGCGTCGAAGGAGCGCGCGAAACGCCGCGTCGACGTCGCCGACCTCGATCACGATCGCCTGGCCGAACTCGCCGTCGCCGCTGTGGCTCGAGAGATAGAGAAAGTCGCCGCCCCGCCGGAGGGCGGTGAACGACGGATCGTCCAGCCGATCGTCGCCGTCGACGCGCACGAAGTCGAGGACACCGGTATAGAACGCCACCGACTCTCGCATGTTGCTGCAGCGCACGGTCGGAATGATCGCCATCGGAGCTCCTCCGACCTAGGAGTCTCCCTCGTCGAACTCCGGCGGCACTTGCGCGTCGAGCAATTCTTTCGCAGCCTCAGCATCCTCCTCGAGGACCTGCAGCCGGATCGGGCCCATCGCCGCGTTGAAACCGGTGCCGATGGTTCCCCATCCGAAGAGGTTCTGCAGGCGCTCGTTGCGAGCGATGCACGGAATCCCGGCGCCCTCCAGCACGGACTTCGCCACGGCGATGAGACTCTGATCGCCGGTCTCGAGAACGGTCACCATTTCGAACGGCGGCGCCGTCTCGTCCACCGGAAGGGTCTCGACCAGGTCGGTGTCGCAATCGGCGCAGCGCGTGAAGCCGGGTCGATACTCGTCGCGGCACTTCGGGCAGAACACGCCTTACCTCGGTCCTTTACTTCCACGCCGACGGGAATCCCTGAGCGCTCTTGCCCCTCGACACGCCCGCCGGATAGCAGGACGCTACACCGTACACGCCCCACGGATCGAACAACACCCAGGCGCCGTCCGCGGGATCGCGCCGCGCGTAGAAGACGTGGAGGTGGACGTTCGGGTTCTCCATCGTCGCGAAGCCGCCCGGACCGGTATCACCCGCCTTTCCGAGAATCGCGCCGGCGTTGATCTGCCGGCCGAGGAGATCGGGCGTCAGCGTGTCCTTGTCCGTGCCCCAGAACTTCGGGTCCGGCTTCCTCGCCTTCGGATTCTCGGTGCAACCCGTGCGCTCCAGCTGGCTCTTGTAGACGGCGAGCATCGGGGATCCCTGCGGGGCCTGGCGCACGCTTTCGTTCCACGACGACGCGCAGTCGTGCGCCGCACCGTCCCGGAGATGCATGGAGATCGTGCGGTACGCGTCGCGGACACCGCCGACGTCGTGGCTCACGATCACGGTGTTTCCGGAGAAGCCGTCCCAGCCGACGAAGACGACGCGGCCCGCCGCCGCGGCGTGGGCCGTGAAGCTCTGAGCTCCGTCGATTCCGTAATCCATCGCCATGTGCCAGCGGCCGGGCTCGTAAAGCCACCCGGACAGGAGCCGGACCTGCGGTTCCTGGACCGGCGGGGACAGGAACGCCGCGACGGACTCGAGCAGGGCCGTTCGGGGCGCGTGTGTCTTCGGGTCCGCCGGCCACGTGTAGGCCACCGATCCCTCGTGGTTGCCGGAACACTGCTCCGCCGGTTTCGAGCAGTGGAGCGACGTGGCGGCGACTTTCTGCTCGTACGGCTCCGGTCCCACGACTTCGGGCTTGCATGCGCTGCCGGGCGACGCCGGCGGCGCGGCCGAAGTAAGTCGCGCGGATGTCAGGAGAAGAACCGCCAGGAACAATCTCTGCATGACCGGCCTCACTTTCCGCTCGAAAACGTGACCGCGACCGGTTTCGTCGTCGGCAGATTCGGCGCCGCCGAAACGTGGATGCGGGTTCCGTCCGAGCAGGTCCACTCCAGAACGAACAGTCCCGAACCCACGTCGCGTTCCGGCGGACCGAGAAGCGCCTCGATCTGCCCCAGCGTCATGTCGAGCGAGATCTTCCTCGCCTTGTCGAGCCGAACCTTGCGGGCGCCGCAAGTGACATTGCGATCGGATGCAGGCTGCGACGCGCAGCCGAACGCCGCCGTGCCGGCGACGATCACTGTGAGCGCCGACGAGCGCCACGAAAGGTGGCGAGAGCACGCGCGGCGCATGTCAACCGGGGCCGGCCTTCCCCAATCGGGCCAATCGCGCACGCACCATGGCGCCACCTCCGATTCCGACCTGAACGCACCGAATCGTACTCCCGTGACGGCCGTCGGAGCGATCACCCCCGTCTCGGCTACTTCGGCGCGAGATACTCCGAGACGAGCACGAGATCCTTGAACATCGTCTGGTACTCGGCATGCGTCTCGTGCTCGGTGGTCCGCCAGACCTTGCCCTCGTTTTCGGTCATGGACGCGTGATACGCGGGGGCGCCGGGAAACTTGACGTTGTCGGCGACGACCAGGGCTCCCGGACGCAGCCAACCCTGCTCGAGGATCCGCTTCAGGTCGGGCAGATAGGCGTTCTTGTCGTGGTCGAGGAAGACCAGGTCGAGCGAGCCCGCTCCGAAGCCGTGATCTCTGCGGAGCGTCTCGATCGTCTTGCCGCCGTCGCCCAGCGTGCCCACGACGATCGTCACGCGATCGCCGACACCGGCGTGGTCGAGGATCCGCCGGGCGATCTCGGCGTTCGCCGCGTTGAACTCGATCGAAAAGATCTTCGCCGTCGGCGCCGCGACCGCCATGCGCAGGGAGCTGTAGCCGCAGTACGTGCCGAGCTCGAGGATTCGCCTCGCCTTCGACGCCGCGACCGCCGCGTCGAGGATGCGACCCTTCTCGTCGCCGACGTTGATGAGGAAGCTCTTGTTGTAGGCGAACTCGTCGATGACCCGGATGACGTCCGCCGGATCGCCGCGGCGCGCCCGCGAAGCCACGTACTCCGCCAGCCTCGCTTCGCGGCCGTCGCCTACCTGCCATTCCGTCGTCAGGTGCTTCATGCCGAAGAGAAGGCGCAAGAAGGACCAGCGCAGGACAGGAATCTTCCTCCAGCTCACCGTCGTCTCACCCTCCATTCTCTCGGTTCATCGTGGCACGAGCCGGTCCGCGTCACTCGGACGCCACGAAATCGACGCGATCGCCGACTCGGATCGCGCCGGTTCGGACGACCGTCGCATAGACGCCCGCGGTATTTCCATTGAGGCGAACGACCGTCTTCATGGGGCGGGAATCCTGTTTCGCCGTATCCGGATCCAGGTTGATCATCACGCAGCGCTCGTCGCGCATCGTGACGGCGACCGCCGGCCGCCGATCGGCGTCGCCGAACAGCAGCGTTCCCCCGACCCACTCGTCCTCGTGGAACGGCTCCATGCGTTCCGTCTCGAGGAAGACGTTGGCGCGGAAGCGCCGACGGTCGAGATCGACTCCAGCCTCGCGGCCGATCCCGGCGATTGTCGACAGCGCGATCACGGAGATCGGCTCCTCGTCGAAGATCCCGTGCCGGAGCTTCATCAGCTCGACGTCGCCCCCGTAGCGCGCCGTGAGCTCCGTTCTCAGCTCCCCGCTCGAGAGCTCGACGAGCGCGCCGGCCGGCGTGCGGACGTGCGTCGGCAGCGGCTCGCCGGTGCGCTCATCGAGACCCGCGGGCTGATACAGGAGGATCTCCGGAAGCCGGCTGGCCGTGAGCCAGGGCATGCCGCTCGCGTCTTCCACGCGCCGGAACGCGAACCGCCGATCGCCGTCGAGTCCGTGCCACCCGAGAAATGCCGATTCCGTCGCGATTCCGGCCATGGACTTCACCGGATACCGAACGATCTCGCCGACGCGCCCGACACGAACCATCGTGGCGCCACTCTAGGTTACGGTCGACAGGTTGTCGAATCGCGACGCCGACCCCTCGCGCGTCAGAACGCACACTACTCGAAGGCCATGATTCCATAATGGACGTCCATGACGACCCTGCCAGGGTCGACGGAGACGATCATCGTGAGCATTTCCTTCCCGACGGTCACCGGGGCACACTTGTTGAACGAGTGGTCCGGAACATCGACGCACAGGGTGTGGCTGCTACCCTTCTGCAGCCATAGGGTCTGATCGATGACGATAGCCGGAGCGTACTCGACCGTGCCGAGTAGCCCCTTGTAGAGAACTTGACCGTCGAACTGGATCTCGATGCGCTGGGGGCCAGCCGTCTGATTGAACACCACCAAACTTTCGGGCGACAGCCTTGTCGAGCAGCAAGCCACCGAAAAGGCGGCCAGGAGAGCAATCCAGACAGCGACCGCTGTCGGACTTCCGGTGCGGCCTGACCGGCGGCGCGCCAGCGGCTCCTGCCGAGCCGGCCCGGGCACGTTAGCGAGCGGGGAGGAACTGATGCGACTGTTCGAGCGTCGCCGAGACCCACCGGCCGTCGAGCTTGATCCACAGCTCCCCTTTCGCGTCGCCGCTCGGCTTCCCGCCGGCTCGCGACGGCGAGCTCGTGACCACGATCCCCGCCCGGTCTCCGAGCTTGATCCATTGACTGCTCGAGACCAACTCCGGCCGATCCTCGCCGGCCTGGGACAGAAGCGGGATCGCCGCGGTGAAGACCAGCGCCGCGAGGCCGAGACGACGCGCAACGAGGGATCGCATGCGAACCTCCTCTAAAAAAGGGACCGCTACGACCCCAGGGACACCGGGACCACCTCGCGGGTTCCCGGCCTCTCCGCAATCCGGACGGAGCAGCTACTTCAGCTCGATTTCGACGAGCACGGCCCTCTCGGTCCCCTGGTTGACGAGCGTGTGGGTGACCGGGGCCTCGACCCAGTGAAGATCGCCTGCCTGGATCGGATGCTCCATGGACCGCCCATCCGGTGAGGTCATGCGCAGATTCATCGGCGTGGCGGCGATGATCACGTACGGCCGCGAGTGCGTGTGCTGGGGGCTGGCGCCGCCGCCCGGCGAGAGCTCGTACCGATAGACCCTCATTTTCGGGTTCTCCGCGGCGACCGGACCGATCGCCGCCGACTCCGGTCCCGGGGGACGCTTCAGCACCTGAACGTCGATGACGTCGAAAACCGAAGTGCCGACGTTGTTGACTCGATGCGTCAGGCTGTTCGGCTCGTTGGTTCGAGCCGACACGGTTCCGGGGCTGGCGTCCTCCGGCTTGGAGACGGGCTGCCCCAACGTCTGCTGCGTCGTCCGGGCGTTGCTCAATCGCACCGCGGCGTCGTCGTGCGAGTGGACGTGCATGAGGGTGCTGTGGCCGGGCTCGAGCGTGACTCGAAAGGCCTGAACGTAGTCATTCTGGAAGACGGTCTTGTGGCTCGGCTCGTCTTCGACGGGCACGGCGGTTTCCTGAGGGGTCGAGGACATGGCCATCAACGTCGAGATGAAGACGATCGCGGCTTTCATGAGCCTAGCCTACCTGCGACTCCGGGCAAGGTTCATGCGCGATCGGTGAGGCGAACCAGGATGTAGGCGGCGAACGCGATGGCGATGGAGGTGCCCATCACGATTCCCACGCTCTGCTGGAGAGAGTCCATGGGATACAGACCGGTCACGACCATGGCGACGCGCCCCGCGACGACGATGCCGAGAAGGACCAGCGCGGCCGCGAGCGCCGCCCTCCTCATCGTCAGGACGAGCAGCCCGGCGATCGCATAGAGGAGGCCGATGGCCGCGGCCGCATAGCTCGCGCTCCTCCCTTCCGTAGTGTGGAGTCCCAGGAAGCGGTGGCTGAACCCCGTGGCCACCTCGGTGAGGCCGAAGAGGATCATGAGCAGCGCGACGACGGTCAGGGCTCGACGTGGCCGCGGCACAGCGAGGCCGCGTCAGAAGAAACCGCGAAGGAAGGCCGCCGCTCCGTCCGTGATGCCGGCGATCTTGTTCGTGGCCTGCCGATAGAACTTGAAGTTGAGCTCGGTCTCCGGACGCCCGTCGTTCCAATCGGCGAAGGGCTCGAGCTCCCTCCGCCCCAGGCGGCGCCGGGCGCGCGCCTTCCGTTTCACGGTGATGCTCACGCGCGGCGTCTGGCGCGCAATCCCGCTCTTCGGGGGAATCGCTCGGGCCGAGGCGACGACACCTTTCGCGACGAGCCCCGGCCCGCCCTCGTTCTCGCTCGCGAAGACGAAAATCGTGTCGCCCTTCGCCACGCGCTTTCCGCCGTACATCGTCTTCTGCGCGCGGAACGCGAAGGTCGCCGCTTCCGGATCGCTCACCGCCGCCTTGATCGCGAACGTCACGCGCCGCCGCCGAACGTCAGGATGTAACCGTTGGGGTCCCACACCTCGAACTCCCAGTCGCCGTAGCGCTGCTTCTGAAGAGACATCTTGACGAAGGCCTTGCCGCGGACGGCCTCGTACAGCGCCTCGACGCCGTCCATCCGGAAGTACGCGTCCCACAAGCCGGACGGCCGGAGCTTCGAAAGATCGGGCTTCCGGTAATCCGGCATGCTGAGCAATATGATCTCGGCCTCGTCCCGTTGAACGCTCGCGTACACGTAGGGCCCGTGATCCGGAACGTGCCCAACGACCCGAAAGCCCAGGTGTTCGTCGTACCAGCGCGCCGTGCCGGCGACGTCCGGTGCAAGAAACGTCGGTACGGCCGACCTGACGTGGATCGCTCGTCGAGCTTCTACCGAATTCGTCATGGGGATACCTCCGGTCGGCTCATACGATTTTCGTCTTCCTGGAAGCGCATGACGTGGGTACAGTTCGCGATCTCCGTCGTCGCCGCGAAGCCGAGGTGCTCGTAGAGCGCCGCCGCCTTCGGTGTCGCGGCGCGTAGACGAAGCACCCGAAACGACGTTGCCGCCAGCTCGATCACACACCGCGCGAGCGCCGTTCCGATCTCTCGACCGCGATACGCCGGCAAAACGTAGAGGTTGCGAAGACGGCCGACCGTCGGCTCGTGTTGGTACGGGTCGCGCGTGAGCCCGCAGATCCCCACGAGACGGCCTTCGAGAAAGCAGCCGAGAAGCGCCTCGCCTTCTTTCGTGAACCGGTTCGCGCCCGACTCCCACTCGTTGACGACACGCCTCACGAACGCGAAGCCTTCCGCTTTGGATGCGGCCAGCAGCGGTCCGATCTGTGCGTCGACGAGCTCGGTCAGACGGACCGGCGTCCCCTCGGCGGGATTCCCCGCCGCGCGGCAATTCTCGCCAGTCACCGAACACCTTCGCGAGAAATTCCACGGGGCGCCATCCGCTCGATCGGCCGTCAGTGCTTCAAGGCGGACCGCAGCGACTGGACGATGTTCGGCGACGGCACGGACGATGCGCTGTTCAGCATCAGGACGAAATTCTCCGCGAGGATTTCCTCCGGATGAATCACGTAGTTGGTGTTCCGGCCGATCCGTCCCAGGTAGTCCGGAAGCTGCGCCAGATCGCGGAGGTCCGCGTTTCCGCCGGGAAGCACCGCCGCTTCGAAGCGGTCGCCCTTCTTGTCGAGAACCATCAGCTGGAAGACCATGCTCTCGAAGAACTCGCCGCCCGCCTTCGTGTCGTACCGGTCGGTTCGGGCGAACAAAACCGGCGTGACCGCAACGACGCCATCCGCGGTTCGGAGCTGAATGAAGGAATCGATGAGAGGCGCGTCCGGATTCGTGATCTTGCGAGCACGGATTTCCGTGGGCAAAACGATCTCGGGACAGACGTCGAACCCGATGACCTGGTACAGGTCCCGACGCTTCGCCGGATTGTGGGTTCGATAGACGTGAAACAGCTCGTGGAAGACGAGATCCTGGAGCGCAGCCGCATCCCTGTCCACGAGCTTCTGCGGGATGACGACGGCGGCGCCGCGGCAATACGCCGCCATCCCCTCCTCGTGTCCCGTGGTCTTCACGAAGAGAATCGATGACGGTAGGGCCAGGTCGAGGTCCGCCGTCTTCGCGCGGAATTGCTCGAGGATCGACCGGATTCGGGCCTCCTCGGCCGGCGACCAGTCCCTCGCTTGCCGCGCGACGAAGGCGAGGTATTCCGTTTCCGGAACGTCCTTGTCCGTCTTCAGACGCGCGGAACGGTCGTACGGGCTCATCGCCCGAACGAAGACGTCCGGGGAGGAGAGAACGCGCGCGCCTTCGGCCGCGTCGGCGAATCGAACGTCGGTTCCAGGCGCGATCCGGACGCCATCTCGTCCAGGCGAGCTCGGGAGCGGCGTTCCCAGGATCGCGATGGCCACGGCCGAGCGCCTCCAGAGGTTCCGAAAGACTCCATTCATTGTCGTTCCTTCCCGCGCAGCCACGGCGTGCCCCGATACGAATCCGCGACGACCCAGCCGGCGGCGACCAGCGCGAGGTTGCTCGCGAACTCGCCCCATTGAAAAGGACTCAGACTTCCCGCCGCCGCCCGGGGAATCCACACCAGCACGAAGAACAGGCCCATCTGCCAGACCGAGAGCACAGCGGCGAGCCGTGCCCACATACCGAGGACGATCGCCACGCCCGCGACGACGAACGTCGTGCCGGTGAGATACGCCCAGCCGAGGTGCCACGGGATCCAGCCGGGGACCAGGTCGGCGGTCTCCTTGATGAAGGCGAAATGGGCGTAGCCGAATGGGATCAGGCCCAGGCCGTAGAGCACCCTCGCGATACGGAGGCCGCGGTCGCCGGTGGCGAAGGCGAGGTGTTGCCGGTCCCAGTCCGTGGCGAACCAGACGAACAGGACCCAGGCTCCCGCCGTCATCACCAGGGTCTCGCCGCTGCTCCAGGTCCCCTCCACGAGAGACGCCACGATCAGGCCGTGCACCCTCCACACCAGGAACCAGAGGATCGAAAGAGTGAGCAGCGCGCCGGCCGCGTATCCAGCCGTCCGGCGAAAGAGGAGGCCGACGCCCGATGCGAGAGACACCACGGCGCAGAGATAGACGAGGACTATGCGTCCGGGCAGGCCGTCGGGGACTCCCTGCCAGATGATGCCGAAATCGCCCTTGATCAGGCCCTGGATTCCGAGGCCGATCATGATCGCCGCGTAAGCCGCATGGCCCGCGCTGGCGATGGAGATCGACCTCGAGCCGGTCCGCGTTTCCGCCATCACAGCCCCGCACCGATGAGCGACCACAACCAGAATGTGCCGATCGCCGCCACCAGGCCGCCGATCACCGCGGCGATGAACCAGGAGTGCCTGCGGCGGAACGCGCCGAGCAATCCGGCCAGGAGCGCCAGGAAACCGGCGACCGGCACGCCGACGAGAAAGAGCTTCCACAGCGTCGCCGTTACGACGGCGCCCCCCGGTGAGCGACTCCCGAGCCCCAGCCAGCCGGTGACCAGCGCCCAGCCCCAGAACGCCGCGACCATCGCGACCATCAGAGCGGCGGCGAGGAGCGATGCCCGGGCGAGCCAGGAACGCGGCATTTTCAGGCGCCGGGCCGGTTGAGCGACGCGGCTCCGACGAGACACACCGTGATCGCGAACGAGAAAAGAATCGGGATCATGAAGAAGTAGATCACGCTCAGCACGCTCACCGCGGCGAAGGCCAGCGCGAGCGCCCACGCCGTGACGCTCATGAGCGCCCGGCCCGGCGGAGGGAGGCTCCCGAGCTGCCACGCGACGATGGCCGCGAAGAGCAGGAACACGCTGATGAACAGACCGAACCCGACGTAGAAGTTCCAGTACGTTCGGGTGAACCCGAAAACCCGGAAGTGGCCCGATTGCATGACGGCGGGAGCCGCGCCCCAGGCCGGATCGGACCAAGGGACACCCGCCGTATGGCCGACGTCGAACAACAGAATCAGGACAGCGGCGACTCGATAGAGCACGCGTATCGTCAAGAGTCCTCCTTCCACCGGCCGGGGCGGCGGCGCTCCTCCGAGGCCAAAGCCAGCATTGGCCGCGGCACGCATTGTCGGGCCGCGGGCCTCAACTCACCGCTCTTTTCACGAGGACTGCGATCCGTGCCTCGTCGGCCGCGCTCAGTTCCTTCAGCGCGAAGGTGGTCGGCCACATGGCGCCTTCATCGAGGTTCGCCTTGTCCGTAAAACCGAACGTCGCGTACCTCGTTTTGAACTTCTGCGCGCTCTGGAAGAAGCAGACGACATCGCCGTCCTTTGTATACGCCGGCATCCCGTACCATGTTTTTGGCGAAAGCGCGGGTGCGGTGGCTTTGATGACCGCATGGAGCCGCGCGGCCATCGAGCGCTCTGCTTCCGGCATCTCGTCGATCTTTGCGAGCACGGCACTCTCCCCTTCCGCCTTGTCTTTCTCCGAACGGGCGGCCGCCTTCAGCTCCTGAGCGCGCTCCTTCATCGCCGCTCGCTCCTCAGCACTGAATCCTTCGACCTTCTGACCGGACTTGGTGGTTCTCCTGGCGGCTTTTCGCGTGTCTTTCTGAGGGCTCATGAATACCTCGTCCTACGAACACGGGGAGCGCGATGAACGCTTCCGCGTCGGGCACGTCAGGCGGCGCTCGTGACGCCGCCTCCCACTCCTCTATTGGCGAGTGCTCCGCGAAACGACAAAGGGGGTCATCACGCCGCCGGAATCGTGAAGCTCCGTGAGTGTGTGGGAGCTCGGCGTGATGGCCGTCCAACGATCCTGCATCTTGATGCGTTTGCCGTCGATCGTCTCCTCGTAGTCATTCACGAAGTCGTCCCCCTGCCATCGAGCGGTGCCTCGGAGCTCGCAACCCGAGTCGGTTTCGGTTCGAAAGCACGTCAGGAACCGATAGCGGCTCGTCTCGGGTTCCCACCAGATCGTGATGAACCAGTGCAGGTCGCCGCCCACGGCGCCGGCGGTGTGGCCCTCCGAAACGAGCGCCGTCCCGCCGCCGGCCAGCCTCACGTGCGAAACCCCGCGACGGCCAGCGCCCGCGGGAACGGGCTTGCCGTTCTGCACGGTCTCCTCGGTGCTCCAATCGCCCGCGAGAGCCTTCGCGAGGCGCGCCATCTCGGGTGAAGCCGGCGTTTCGGCAGGCTGGGCTCCCGCCGAGGACGAGACAAAGAGAGCTCCGGACATCAGCCAGCCGGAGGCAGTCGTCTTGACGATCTTCGCAATCATTCCGTCGCCCGGCGCGACTTCGTGCCACCGAAGACCACCCCTACGACGAACGCGATCACCGCTCCGAACGGCCCGACGACGAAGGCCGCGGTCATCGCCGCTTCGACCGATCGGTCGTGAACGTTGTTGGAGAGCGTGGCGATCAGGAAATAGCCGACGATCGCCCCGAGCAGATAGCCGCCGGCGGCGCAGGCAAGACCGACCCCAAAGCGCCTCATGACTCAGACGGTCCCTCGTCCGTGTAACTCGGCCGCGAGCTCGCTGCGTTCCGGTGGGCCACCGACCTCGGGACCCAACCGCGCGCGAAGGAGGTCGACGGCCTCAGGCGATCGCGGCATGAACTCGATCATTCGTCCAAAGGCGGTTTCGGACTTGAACTTCAGGGCGACGAGAGATCGATTATCAATGGAGGCGTACGGATCCCATCCGGCCTTGATCACCTCTGTGATGGGAACCGCGATCTCTTTCCGGTAGTTGGAGATGTACAGCGTCAGATCCTCGAGCTCGACCCGTTTCAGCCCATAGGCCACCCGACTGAGGACGAACGCGCCCACGACCAGGAGGAGAAGGAACAGCCACTTCTCCCACCACGGTGCGCGGAATTGGCCCCTGAAGAGCAGCGCCGTGGCATAGCTCCACCCGCCGGCCCAGATTACCGGGAAGACGAACTTATTGACGAACGTCAGCGGTGATGACAGGGAAACTCTCACCGGGGACCGCCCGATGGACCCGGCATCGGTGTCAACCACCGGGCCGCAGCATCGGCGCTGTCGTCGGGTCGGGTATTGAAAGCGATCGGCGTCCCCGGCGCGGCCCTGTGAACCGCATTGATGACGGCCTCGAACACGGCCAGGCGCCTCGGCGGCAGCCGGACGCCGGCCCCGATGACGACACAGTCATAGCTTCCGGAAGCGAGTTGACGTTCCACGGCGGGGCCGGCGCTCTCGTCGGGCAGGAGGAAGCACAGATCGCATTCCCACCCTCGCGATGCAAACTGCTTCATCGCCACCTGAAGGCCGGCGTGGACCTTCTCGGCGGTCATGCCCGGGGGCAAGGCCGGATCGGAAAAGTCGACAGCGCCGGGGTCGTAGCCGACCAGCAGAATCCGCGTCATGGTCTCCCTCCTCCGAACGCGCGACGCGCGGCTTCCGCAGCACTCGCTAGTTACGAGTTTAGAGCCATCCCTCAAGGCGACTTCAGGACGCTCGCGAAGCGGACACCGAAACCGTCTGGATCGGCGATCGTGAAATCGCGCAAGCCATAGTATCGATCGCCAATTGGAACGATGATGCGTGCCCCGATCTCTCGTGCCAGCTGCCAGTAGTCGTCGACCCTGGACACCATCACTCGGATGTTCGCAGCCGGAAATTGCGGCGGCGCGGCCGGCTCAATAGGATTGACCCCGTGGAAGGCCGACACCTCGGCCAGAAAGAGTCGATGATCCTCCCAGGTGAGCTCCACGAAGTCACCGCCATCGCGAAGTAGCGAGAAGCCAAGTCGGCGGTAGAACGCGGTGGAACGCCCGATGTCTCTGACCACGATCTCGGTCACGAGCTGTTCCGTCGGATCGACGTATCTATTCATAGCCGGGTCGCATCAGGCCGCCTACCGGGCGGCTTCCGCGAAGCACAGCACGTAGCCATCGGGATCCTCGACGTAGAAATCTTGCGTGCCCCAGGGTCTCTGCTCGAGAGGCTTGGTGATGGGTGCGCCACGACGGACGAGCTCGGTATGCAGCTCACCGACCCCGGCGACGACGAGATAGGCATCGAGATGGTCGGCCGACCGACGATGGGCGCGCTCAGCCATCAGCTTCGGCGCGCACTTCAGGTGGATGATCGCTCGATCGCGAGACACGCCGGCGTAGAAGCCTTCATAGACGAAATCGCACGAAAAGCCGAGCCGCCGCTCGTAGAAAGCCACGGAGGCGCCCAGCTCATCGACGAGGAACTGGGGAGCCGCCGCGGTGATCAAGGGCATCCGACACCTCCTCCACAGTGAGGCGACTCATCATCCCCGAGGCCGACGGCCTGTGACCACACCCAACGCCATCAAGATGACACTGGGCCAGAGCGTGAGGAACGCGAGAATGCCGAGTCCCGCAGGATTGGGGTGCGGATCGTTCGTGAGGCCGAGACTCGCGAGCAGCATCACGACGAGCAGCGGCCCGGTTCCGAGCAGGAACAGGACCGCCCCCGCTACGAAATAGCGCGAACGCCAAAAGCGGCTCATCGATAACGCCAGGCATCGCCGGACGGGTCGCGCGACAGCGGCTCAACGGCCTGCGCCCGATCGTTCGACCAGCCGCAGGCGCGCGTCCGCTTCACGAGCGTGTTAGG
>Ga0126381_100003126_pt1 | contig 18061 bp, 15 predicted proteins | sample PanSoiMetPlot_28_FD_96465 | JGI IMG/M metagenome (GOLD analysis project Ga0126381, IMG submission 96465) | Tropical forest soil microbial communities from Panama - MetaG Plot_28 | ecosystem: Environmental > Terrestrial > Soil > Tropical forest > Bulk soil | place: Panama | collected 2016-02-17 | reverse complement strand
CTTTCTGTCAACTCCCGGCCGCGCAGCAAGGGAATGCCCGCCGCCTGAAAGAATTCTGGCGTAACCACAAAGTCGAGGGTATTGAGCCGCTGGTTGGCCGGCAATTCCGGCTGGCCTTTGATTAAAAAGGTGACTTTGCCAGGTCCGGTAGCCGGCAGATCGGACGAAGCTGCCACGGCCTCGGCATTTGAAATCTCTCCCAGACGAAGCAGCGCATTTCGCACGAAGGCCGCTTGCTGTGCAGCATCTTTATACTGCGTGCTATCGAGAGTCACCGCGGCAGTGAGGAGATGGTCTGTCCGGAAGCCAAGGTTCTGGTGGTGAATAGCGGAAAGAGAGCCGATGAGCAGCCCGCTCCCCACCAGGAGAAACAGCGCCAGCGCGATTTCTGCGGTAACCATCGCGGTCCGCAAGCGGCTGTGTGAGCGGCCCGCCGACGCTGTGCGGCTTTCGTCCTTAAGGTTCTTGTTGATATCGGGTCGCGATGCGTTCAGCGCCGGTACCAAACCGCACAACGCTGCGGAAGCCACAGAGATGGCCAGTGCGAACAGCGCCACGTTCCAATCCAGTTTTATGGGTACAGAGCTGATGTATTCGTTGAAGTTCATGGTTGCCCGGACAAAGTTGATTCCCCAATAAGACAACAGGAGGCCCGCCCCGCCTCCAAGAAGGGCAATCACCAGCCCTTCTGCCAACAATTGCCGAACAATCCGTAGGCGCCCCGCTCCGAGCGAAATGCGAATTGCGAGTTCCTTCCGGCGTCCCGTGGCGCGCGCCAGCAGCAAACCGGCCACGTTGGCACAGGCAATCATTAGGACCAAGCCCACCGCAGTCATCAGCACCTTAAGCCCGCCGCGAACGTTGAAATTTGCGATCAGGTAGTCCTGCAGCGTGCGCACCGCCGCACCCCAGCCTTTTTCCGTCTGCGGGAAATCTTGCTCGGCTCGGTGCGCGAGCGTGGCCATCTCCGCGCGCGCCTGCTCGACAGTCACATCAGGCTTCAACCGCGCATATGCAGTGAGAGGTCGGTCTTTCCGCGCAGTTTCGGTCTGATCCGCTGCAGTAAAAACCAGCGGTGTCCACAACTGCGCTATAAAACCTATCATGCGAAAATTCGTGGGCATCACGCCGACCACCGTATAGTCTTCTCGGTCGAGACGGATCGTGCGTCCGAGGAGAGAAGGATCGGAGCCGAAGCGCCGCTCCCACAACTGGTGGCTCACGAGGACGACATGCTCATGTCCGGGCTGATCTTCTCCGTCCGCAAAAGTCCGCCCAAACTGAGGGTTGACGCCCAGAACTCTGAAGTAGTTTGGCGATATAGCGGCAGAGCGAATCGCCTCGGGCCTGCCTGTCGAAGTTGGCTGGCCGTTTGCGTCCAAGCCCTGGCCGGTCAAGCTGACGGTGCGATATTCATCGGCTGCAGCCAGGTCCGCGAACACTTGATTTGCCTTGCGCCACGCAAGATAGTTGGGCACGGAAATGCCTTGCAGGTCAGATTGGAAGGTGGCAACTGGGTTGACGCCACAAATTACAGCGATGCGGCTCGGCTCGCGCCCCGGCGGACGCCGCAGCAAAAACGCGCTCACCAGGCTGAACATCGTGGCGTTCACGGCGATGCCTAGCGCCAAAGTAAGAACTGCAATCGCTGCGAAGCCCCGGCTTTTGCTTAGAGTCCGTGCGGCGAACGTGAAGTCCTGCATCAATCCGTCGAGAAGCGACACGCCCCGCGACTCGCGGCATTCTTCCTTCGCACGCTCCACGCCGCCAAACTCAATGCGCGCCCGCCGCAGCGCTTCTTGCCGCGGCACTCCGCTGCTCACCAAGTCCTCCGCGAACGCCTCGATATGGAAGCGCAACTCCGCGTCCATCTCGCTTTCCATCCGCGAGCGCTGCGCCAGCGCCCGCATCCACGACCGAATTCGGCTCCACATCCCCATACTTCAACCTCACACTTCCTCAGGCGTGCTTTGCAAAATCCCAGCGATCACGTCCGCCATGCGGTTCCACTTTTCGGCTTCGGTTTGCAATTTGCGTTTGCCGGCTGCCGTCAGCCGGTAGTATTTCGCTTTGCGCTTGTTTTCCGACTCGCCCCATTCGCTCGCGATCCAGCCCTGATGTTCCAGTCGGTACAACGCGGGATACAGCGAGCCCTGTTGAATTTCCAGCCGGTCCTTCGAAATTTGCTGGATGCGCAACAAAACGCCGTAACCGTGCAAGGGCCCTAGCGACACGGCTTTGAGAATCAGCATGTCCAGCGTCCCCTGCAAAAGCTCCATTTGCTTTTTGTCCACGAGCCACTCTCTCCTAGACGCACTAGGAATCTACTCCCCGTCTCCTAGACTGTCAAGGAGAAAGAAGGCTGCAGCGAAAGCGTGAAAAATGATCTGATTTAGCTCAAAGGAATTGCGAAAGAGGAGGTACTTCAGGAATCCGAACCGGGCCAGTCAAGTACGTTACGAATCGATATGACGATCTCTCTCATTCGGATTTTCAACGCAACCATCAACTCGCCGGAATCTTCAATCTCTCCCAGAAATTCGCCCCACTCGTTCGTCTTGAGCGCGACGAAACTCTTGCGGAAGTTCCAGAGTGTAACCCTGACGCCTCGGCGAAAAACCGCAGGCAGGCTCGCGTCCAACAACTGCCCAGTAATCCTCAAACGGTTGGCGTCCCGGCGGTTTTCGATGAGAAGGTCGAGCTCAAGAGAATCCGCTCGATACAGCAGGTGTCTTTGAGGATGTGTCGAGGACCTGGCCCCGCGTGCCGCCGCCCCAAAACTGTCGAACAGAAGCTCAACCTGCGGTGGTTCGCGGCGGCTGTGCCTGTTTTTCAAACGAACCGGACGATCAGCTGATGATGTCCGGACATTCGGGCGCTTCTGCTGGGCCAAGCGCATCGTTCTGGATCCGCCTCTTCTGTAGTGTCCTAAGCCAAAGGTTCGCTGCAGAGAATGTCTAAACCTCCGCGCGTCCCCCTCTCGAAATGTACGAACTCCTGAGACACTCGCATAAACTGCTGCGGCTTCAAAAATGGCCCTGGTTTCTTGAAATGGGGTGTTTGACAGCTAGTTAACCTGAGAAAGGCCCACTCTGTCAAGTGAGGATTAGCCATTTGCATTGACGCATTTTCCTTGGAGTTGCGCCCTCTGCCCTCATGGCAGGAAGATCCGATAAATGTTCCGCCGCACGCTGGACTGTGTGAAGGAATAGAAAGAAAGGAAATCGTCTCCTCGCTCCTGAGAGCGCGTTCCTGAATCAGGTGCTTCAGGGTAGCTCCCTCGAGCAGTTCCATTACGATAAACGCGCGGCCACCGTCTTCTCCGACGTCATGAATCGTACAAAGGTTGGGATGGCTCAATGCCGATGCCGCTTGAGCCTCGCGCTGGAAGCGGGCCAAAGCCTGGGGGTCGTGGGCGACATTCTCCGGCAGGAATTTCAGCGCCACGAGCCGGTGCAGCCGCATGTCTTCAGCCTTGTAGACCACACCCATACCGCCGCCGGCCAGTTTTTCTGCGATGCGGTAGTGCGAGATGGTCTGTCCGATGAGCGACGAGGATGCGGCCATTTGCGGAGCATCTTGCCAAATTCGAGGCTCGCAACGGATTGTGCATCAGCCTCTCACAACCGCACCAAAATCGCCGCGTTCTCCTTTATGCTTTCCTCATGCGCTACGTGCTTGGTTTTGACGGCGGCGGCACAAAAACCGAATGCGTCTTAATGGACGAGAACGGAACCATCCTCGCGCGCTCCCGCTCCGGCGCTTCCAATCCATCTCGTGTTGCGCTTGACGCATCACTGGAAGCAATAATAGAAGGCGCGGTAAAAGCCCTAGCCGCTGCTGGCAAAACCGTTTCTGACATTGGGGATGTTTGCGGAGCGATAGCCGGTGCCGGTCTTGCGGGAGCAATCGAGGACCTTCGAGAAGCACTCAAGCTCAAGTTCCCCCAGGCCAAGAGTATTTTCGTGGGCACAGACCTCAGCATGGCCTTGGCTGCCGCAGGAGAACCACCCTGCCTTGCCGTGATATCCGGCACTGGTTCTGCAGTGATTGGCAGAGACGCTGCCGGTAACATTGTCCGGGAAGGCGGACTCGGCCCCATCCTCGGGGACCCGGGGAGCGCCTATGATATTGGCAGGAAAGCGATGATTCTTGCGTTAACCCAGTGGTTGAGGGGCGAAGATTCTCATCTTGGAAAGGAGATTCTCAATCGCTTCAACACCAACTGGATCGAACTGCGCGCGCAAATGAAAGCCAACCCGGACAGCGTGCTTCCCGAAATCTTTCCGCTGGTGACAAAAGTGGCAAATGAGGGAGATGAATCCGCGCGTTCTCTGTTGCATTCGTCCGCCGAGGAGCTGTCGGCCCAGATTGCCTGTGTTGTGGATCGCCTCAATCTTCGTGAGAACCCTTTTTTTCTGGCAAAAACTGGCGGGGTCTTCAATCGAAGCAAGTATTTCGACGAGCAGTTTGACGAATTGGTCCGCAGATTCGCTCCTAGAGTGAAAATCGGTCCTCTACCGAACATCGCCGAGTTCTGCGCCCGGGCAGCACGCGACGGTTTGGATAGCCCTGTGCGAAACGTCGGAAGCTAAGCCATGGAAGAGGGAGCTTCCCAAGCTCGCGAACGTGCGGCCGCCGCTACTGGCGACGAGCTCGCCGCGTTCCTGCACCATCCTTCCGCAGATGTGCTCCTCGCCCTGCTCGACAACCCCGCCCTCGACGAGTCCCATCTTTGTTTGCTTCTTGAGCGTAAAGACCTCCCCGGCGAAGTTCTCGAAGAAGTGGGCAAGCGAAAGCCACTGCTCAAGAGCTACCGCGTCAAAAAGGCCCTCTGTTTTCATCCACACGGCCCGCGCCTCGTAACGCTGCGCCTGATTCGCGACCTTTATCTGATGGATCTCGCACAACTCGCGCTTTCTCCCGCGGTCCCCGCCGAATTGAAACGCAATGCGGAGGAGCAACTCCTCGCGCGCCTTCCACAAATTCCGTTGGGCCAGAAAATTACTCTCGCGCGTCGCGGTCCCGCGCGTATTGCCGGCGCGCTGCTAACCGAGGGCCATTCCCAAATAGTCTCGGTAGTTCTCGACAATCCTTATCTGACCGAAGCGCAGATTCTGAAAACTCTCTCTCGCGAAAAGCTTCCCGCTCCCGTAGTTCCAGCAATTATTCATCACCGCAAGTGGTCCAGCTCCTATAACATTCGCATCGCGCTGCTGCGCCAGCCCTCCGCGCCTCTCGCCACTATTCTCTCCTACCTGCCGCAGCTCACCGTTTCAGACCTTCGCGAACTCGCCGCTCCCGGTATCGTCCCTGAAACCCTGCGCCGCTACCTCCAAGCCGAAGCGCAACGCCGCCTCAGTTCCGGTTCTTCCAAGGGTTCACCCGCTTCCAAAGAAAAATGACATCGTCCTTTCTTGCGGATCCTAAAACTTCATGGCGGCTGAAGATTCGAAAACGAGCGGCCGTCCACATGAATCTTTCTCTTGTGCTTTTTCCTTGATTGCAAATGGCAAATCCGTTCGGCCCTCCCCATTTTTATGACCCGGTGTTTGGTGATGCAAATCTGGCCATTTTTCACTGCTCCGTTCTAATGACTTAACGCCCTAGCCACGATTGCCGGGAACAATACACCGCCCTTCGGTGTCGTATGTCTTGTGCAAGTGTTTGTCGTATCCTTGAACCGTTCGTCCGGCGTTCCGTCCTCGGCGCCGCAGCACGTCATCCCTGGCAGGGGGTCGCGTCCAAGAAATGGGCTCGGGGGATCAACAATCCCGGCGCTTGGAACGTCGCTGGGCGCCGCGTTACGCGTTTCGCGCCGGCCTCGAAATCGAATGGGGCTCCGCCGTTTTGCGCGGCAACACCCGAGACATCAGCTCGAACGGAATGTTCATCGAAGTCCCCGACACGTTATGGATCGGCGCCGGCTTCACTGCGTGCCTGCATCTCCCTCAGCCCGTCAAACTCGATTGCCAGGTAAAGCGCGTCGAACCTGGCCTCGGCATGGGCGTCTCGGTGGCGCTTGCCGAGTCCGAGAGCCAGAAAGTTTACAGCGATCTTCTTTCCTCACTCACTCCCCCAGGCCTTTGAAGCGGCTTATACTAGATTGGACCCTGTTCAGTGCCAAGAGGTGTGCGCATTCGATCGAGCGGGCTGCTCGCAAACGGGTCAGGTGGGGAAGCTTTGACTCGCATGACCACGCGAAATGGGGATGTTCGAGTCGCAACTCGCTATGAATAACATGACGCGCTGTCTGGACTGCGGCTCACCGCGCACCGCGGATCAGTGTCCGGCCTGCGGGCTGACTTCCGCTGCGGCGGAGGTGATGTTTCGCCGGCGCTTTATGAAACGCACCGGCGTGTTTCTTGCCGGGTCGCTGGCCTTTCCGTATATCAGCCAGATTTATCCTCCGCTTGAACTCGACCTCATGCTGATCTTTTTTGGCGTGATTTTTTTCGTTGTGCTGGCGATCGCCATCGTTTTGGAGCGCCGCGCTCGCAAACGTCAGGAAATCGAACTCTTGAAGCACATCTTCTCGGGGTTCATCCTCCTCCCATGGATTCTGGCCGCGACTCTCTTCGTGAACGGAAGGCTCGATTCACAGAAAAACCTGAGCGATGTCAATGCGACCGTGTATAGCCGTTACAACATGCCGGGAGTCGTTTTTCGCATGCGCCGTCTGGTCGTGCGCTCGTGGCGCAACCCTGGAAAGTACGAGCGCCTCGCGGTGGACTCCGACGACTACGACCGCTTCAAGCCGGGCGATCAAGTCGTCGTTGCGGTCGAGCCAGGCGCGCTGAGCATCCCGTGGTACTACGGCGTGTACCGGCGGTGAACGCAAATCAGTTTTTCTTGCTTCAAGTTCCCCCTTAAGACCTTAGTCCTTGCCACTGAGGGCGCAGCATGCTGCGCCCCTGCAGCAGAACTCAATATGCGGGTTCGCGGTTCATCTTGAGCGGGATTTGGATCTGCAGGAGCAAGCCGTTTTTGCCGAGGCGGAGGGACACTTGCTCCATGGGGCCGATGTCGCGCGTTTTCCATTCGGGAGTTTCGAGCGGCTCGCTGGGCTTGTCGGCGAGCGACCATTCGACGTTGTCGCCAGCGGGCTTCACCGTTTGCGGATCGATTTCGTACACTTCCTCGTCCTTCACGTTCACCAGCAAGTAGCGCTTCCAGAGGCGCAGCAGCAGCACTCCCTTTTTTTCCGTGTGATACATGCCCCAAGACTTAGGCGCTTCGTCATTGATTTTCACAATCGCAAATTCCACCGATTTCCACGTCTGCTTTTGCGACGACACTTGAGCGGAGACTAATGCTGTGCCAACGAGCAGAGCCAATGTGGCCGTTATGCATCGACCGATCATCACGCGCCCAACCCTGCAGCTAGCCAAAAGACTGTCATCAAGGCAGAAAGACCGCACACCGGCCATCTCCGCTTTCCGTTCCCCGGGAGACTCGCAAACAATCCGATTGGCCCTGCAAAGAATCCAATCGTAGCAACCGAGGTGCACAACGAGTGATTGCAAGATCCATTTCCGCTCATTTCGGTCAGAATGCCATAAATGATCATCATCAAATCCGACCACCCAACGAGTACGGCAGCCATGATGGCTGCGTGGCTCCGCCAGGCCGGCTCGACGATTCTGGGGGATGTTCGCCACCCGCGGTGGAGCGCCCACGCCAAAATGATTCCCGGAAAAATGATGCGGGGCCAATTCATAGGTCAAATACGTACCTCGGAGAAGGACTGATCGAGGAGGCGGATGGCTTCGTCGACGTCGGACTTGGTGGTGTTGAGCATGGGGGCGAGGCGGAGAACGTTGCCGTAGAGGCCGCCTTTGCCGATGAGCAAGCCGTTTTGGCGGGCGCGCTCCATCACTTGCGTCGTGGCTTGGGGAACAGGCTCTTTGGTTTTGGGATCTTTCACGAGTTCGAGCGCTTGCATCAGGCCCATGCCGCGCACGTCACCGATGAGCGAGTGCTTTTGCTGCAACTCTTCGAGCTTGGCGCGGAAGTGCGCGCCAACTGTGTGCGCGTTTTCGAGGAGATTCTCTTCTTCTATCAATTCGATGGTGGCTTTGGCGGCGACGCTGGTCACAGGATTTCCGCCGAAAGTGGCGATGTTCGCGCCTTGGAAGCTGCCGGCGATTTCTGGAGTGGTCACAGTGAGCCCAATGGGGACGCCGTTGGCCATGCCTTTCGCGCTGGTGATCATGTCCGGGACGACTTCCCACTGCTCGATGCCGAACCATTTTTTGCCGGTGCGGCCCCAACCGGTCTGCACTTCGTCGGAGATGAACAGCGCGCCGTACTGCTTCACGATCTTGAAAACGACCTTGAAATATTCCTTTGGCGGAGTGATGAAGCCGCCGACGCCCTGAATCGGTTCGGCGATGAACGCGGCGATGTTGCCGCTGGTGCCAGTCTGAATGAGATTTTCGACGTCGCCAGCGCAAGCGACTTCGCAGTCGGGATATTTCAGGTGGAGCGGGCAACGGTAGCAGTAAGCGTTGACGGCGTGTGAGATGCCGACGCCAATCACACCGCCCCTGCGATAGTTCGAGTGCGCGGTTACCCCTTTGGCGAGGGCGGAGCCACCGGAGTAAGCGTGGCGCAACGCGACCACATCAAAATTTCCGGTGGACATGCGCGCGAGAAGAATCGCGGCTTCGTTGGCTTCCGTGCCGGAGTTGGTGAAGAAACTCTGCTTCAGATTGCCGGGAGTGATCTGCGCAACTTTTTCGGCCAGCGCGACGATGTGCTCATTGGGATAGAGCGTCGAAGTGTGCTGGAGGCGGTTCACCTGTGCGGCGACTCTGCCAGAGACCTTGGGATTGCAGTGGCCGACGGAAACGGTGAGGATGCCGCCGAAAAAGTCGAGATACCTGTTGCCGTCGAGGTCCCAGAGGTACTGCATCTCGCCGCGGTCGGCGACCAGCGGCTGCTGGAAGTAGTTGGCTACCGAAGGCCACAGATATTTCTTGTGCTTGGCGACGATATCGTCGCTCTTCGCCGATCGGGCCAGCGGTCCAGCAGGAACCGAATGAGCGGGAGTGGTCATGGGCGAATCCTTGCGTAAATTTGATACGTCGAGTGTACGACGGGGAAAGGAAGTAAAGGAAGTAGAGGACGTAAAGGAGGTACAGGAGCGGACCGGTGGGGTGAAACTGTGGCTCCGGCCGAACCGAGGGCTGGGAGGTGTGGCAGCGAACGGTTTTAACACCGAGTTCACTGAGGACACAGAGGAGGGAACAGGGCATGGCACAGTTCCGATTTGGCCCTCGCTGTTGCTCTGGATAAAGAAGAACAGACCCCAGGTCAAATTCACTCAGATTTTGCAACCGGCCTTATTTACAGCGATGAAGGCAAGGTAGCGGATCCTACAACCCAGGCAATCGTTGGCACATACAACGCTTCTGGCCTAGTTGCCCCGGATTCTTCTTTGAACCGCGTTTTCATCCTCGGGCAAACGACGGGCCCAGGCTGGCACCAACAACTACACGGTCCAGTCCTTCGACGAAAAGGCTTACGGCGCACTGTCGTCCATTACGCTAAACAATCTTGTAGGCAGCCCCACTCAGCTTGTACGCTGGGGACCGTCGGGCCTTGCCATATTGACGATGAATCAGGGCAGCGGCTCGCCAGGCATGCTCTATTTGGTTCAGGACGCAACTTTCGTCAGCAGTACTCAGGTAAGCCTCCCTTTGTCCAAGTCGCAGGAACTGGTGCAGCGCCGCTGGAAACGCATCTCGCAGGCAGATATCGCGAGGATGCTGCAAGCAAGAAGGGCATCTGGCCTTCGCTAGTCTTGGAAGGGTTGTAAGTCCTCATTTTGGAAGGGTCTCTCCGAGGGTCGCTTGACCCCAGGCTGTCTCCTCCACTCCAATGGCGCTCCATTCAGATAGCAGGGCAAGCTATATGGGCAGACCGAGCGTCTGAGATTCGTGAAGGCTTTGCACATAGCAACTGGCCGGGCATGGCGATTGCTCTATGCTAGGGGCGCGCAGTGTGGGCTGGGTGGAGGTCAGGGATGAACACGCTGGTGCAGGATTTGCGCTATGCAGTGCGGATGCTGAGGCAGGCGCCGGGGTTTGCGGCGATTGCGATTTTGACGCTGGCGCTGGGGATAGGGGCGAACACGGCGCTGTTTTCGGTGGTGGATGGCGTGCTGCTGAATCCGCTGGCGTATCCGCAGTCGGGGCAGCTTGTGGCAATTTATGGGAAGACTACGGGCGTGGAACATGCGCCGGTTTCCTACCTGAATTTTCTGGATTGGCAGCGCGACTCGAAAACGTTTTCTTCCATGGCCATCGATCGGAACCAGGATTACACGCTCACGGGCACGGGCGAGGGAGAGCGCTTGCGCGGGTACATGATTTCGGCGGACTTTTTTGCGACGCTGGGCGTGGCGCCGATCGTTGGGCGTACTTTTCGCTCCGATGACGATCAAGTGGGAGCCGCACCAGTGGTGATTCTTGGGGGAGGGTTTTGGAAGCGCAAGTTCGCGTCGTCGTTGGAAGTTGTTGGGAAGACGCTGACGCTGAACGGGACTTCTTGCACGGTGGTGGGCGTGATTCCGCCGGGCTTCACGTTTTATGGGCAGGATCGCGACGTGTACATGCCAATTGGCCAGTGGAACGATCCGTTGTTTCGCGATCGCAGAGTGGACTTGAGCGCGCACGCTGTCGGCCGCCTGAAGCCGGGCATCACGCTAGAGCAAGCGAAAGCTGAAATGGAGGATTTAGCGAAGAATCAGGCTGCGGCGTACCCGGAATCAAATAAGGGTGTGGGCGTTATGCTCGTTGCGATGAAGGAAGACATTGTGGGCAACGTTCAGCCGTTCCTGATTGTGCTCCTGGCTGCGGTGGGTTTCCTGTTGCTGATTGCGTGCGCGAATGTGGCGAATCTGTTGCTGGCGCGAGCGACGGACCGGGCGCGTGAGTTTGCGATTCGCGCTTCGTTGGGCGCGAGTCATGCGCGCGTGGTGCGACAGCTTCTGACAGAGAGCGTTCTGCTGGCGGGCTTCGGCGGAGCGCTGGGGCTTCTGCTGGCGATTTGGGGAACAAAAGTGGTTCTGGCTATGTTGCCGGGAGCTTTGCCCCGCGCAAATGAAGTGGCGCTCGATGCGCGCGTGCTGCTGTTTACGATGGCGTTGTCGCTGCTGTGCGGAATTGTTTTTGGCCTGGCTCCGGCGCTGAACACTTCGCGCGTGGATTTGCAGGAGGTGTTGAAGGAAAGCGGCCGCGGATCGAGCGGCGCGCGCCACAAGTTGCAAGGGGTTTTTGTCGCGGGAGAGGTCGCGATGGCGCTGGTGTTGCTGGTTGGCGCGGGGCTAATGGTGCGGAGCCTTGCGGCTCTGTGGCGCGTGAATCCGGGCTTCAATCCAAGCCACGCCATCACGTTTGCGTTGTCCATGCCGGCGAATGCGGCGACGACTTCGGCGGAAACGCGCGCGCGTTTGCGGCAGTTCGACGACAAAATGCGATCTATCCCAGGCGTGCAAGCCGTTTCCGTCACGCTTGGCTCGCGGCCGATGATTCATGATTCCTCGCTGCCGTTCTGGATCGAAGGCCAGCCCAAGCCCGCCGAGCTGCAGGAGATGCCGCAAGCCATGTTTTATCTTGTGGAAGCGGGCTTCCAGCAAGCAATGGGGATCAAGCTGGAGCGCGGCCGGTTCATTACCGCGCAGGACGACGAGAAAGCGCCAGTCGTCATTGATATTGACGACGTTTTCGCACGGACCTATTTCCCGAACGAGAACCCTGTAGGCAAGCGCGTTCACCTGGCGTCGTTCGACGTGACGGCGGAGATTGTCGGCGTGGTCGGGCATGTCAAACAGTGGGGCCTCGGAGCGGAACCGAAAACGTCCATTCAGGCGCAGTTTGACTTTCCGTTCATGCAGCTTCCAGAGAGATTGATGCGGCTGGCGGCGGACTCCGTGGCCGTGGTGCTGCGCACCGATGGCGACCCCACCGCGGTGATGGGGTACGTTCGCCGTGCGGTGCAAGAAATCGATTCGCGCGAGGTTGTGTACAACGTGCGAACGATGGATGAAGTGGTGTCGAGTTCGTTTGCGGCGCGCAGGCTGTCGATGATTTTGCTCAGCGTGTTTGCGGGGCTCGCGCTGGCCCTGGCGTGCGTGGGGATTTATGGCGTGATTTCATGTTTGGTGGGGCAGCGCACGCACGAAATCGGCGTGCGCATTGCGATAGGCGCAGAACGCCGCGACGTGATGCGCCTGATGATTGGGCACGGCGCGCGAATGGCGCTCCTGGGCGTGGTGATTGGGACTTTGGCGGCGCTGGGATTGACGCGATTGATGGCCAATCAGTTGTTTGGCGTGAGCGCGCACGATCCGCTGACGTTTGCGGGAGTGGCCGCCTTATTGATGATTGTGGCGTTGGCGGCGTGCTACGTTCCGGCGCGGCGTGCGATGCGCGTTGATCCGATGGCTGCGCTGCGGTGCGAATAGCTCCCAGGCAAACAAGGCGTAGAACTCGGGGTTCGCAAGTTTCCATCGATTTGGGCAACTTGAGATCAAGCCGGGATCCCTCGCTCCGTAAACCCATCGGAGCACAAAGGGCGTGCTCCGCTCGGGATGACAGACAGAGGGCTACGCGAACATGGCGAGCGTATTGGGATTCTTCTGCTTAGCGGGAACGGACGCGGTTAAGAATTCCAGAAAAGGGGCCATGACGCGGAAGCGGTCGAAGACTTCGTTGTAGAGTTTCGGCGAGGTCACGAGAGTGGGAGGAAGTTCTTTGAACAAAATGTAGTACTTGTAGCGGAGCAAGTCGGCCGCGGGATGATCGGCGGGGAAGCCACGAGGAACCCGAGAGAGTTGAGCGCCCTCAAGGTTGCCCAGAAGTCTGCGCAATTGGCGTGCGGCAAGGATGCGGCGGAATTCGTGGTGGTGTTCGGCGATTCGCTGGCGAATGGCAAGCAGAAGTTCCGGTTCGGGCATGTACACGCCTCCGCCGACGGCGACTGACTTGTGCGAAATTGCGAAGTAGTAGCCGCCCTGGTGGTGGGGCGCGCCGCTGCGGCGGAACGTGGCGGCGATTTGCTCCTTGTAGGGCTTCTTGTCCTTGCTGAAGCGCGTGTCGCGATAGATGCGAAAAATGGCTTTGCCCGGGTCGGTTTGGTATTCGGGAGCGAAATCGTGCAGGGCGAGGTTCAGCGCGTCCACGAGCTGGCGCATCGGCTCTTTGACTTTTTCTTCGAAGAGCGGCTTGCGCGGCTGGAACCATTCGCGATTGTTGTTGCGCGAGAGGCCGCGGAAGAATTGCAGGGCTTCGGGCGGAAAGCCAGGGAAGGGAGAGGGCATGGTCAACCTCCGGTTTGGGAGTGTCTCATATCCCAGATGCGGCGCGCGCAAGAGGGGTTAGTTCTGTAGTAGCTCAGTTGTGGTGCGGAACTGGACAGGTTGGTGCGGTCGTGTGTAGTTGATCCAGATTTCGGCGGCGATGGATTGCAGGGTGAAGCCGATCCAAAAGGCGGTGCCAAAGAATTCCGCGGGCTGCGGCTTGTCGCCGCTCATCAGCGCGGCGGCGAAGAAAGCTCCCATGATGGGGCGGATCATGGCCACGGCGAGTCCAATGGCGTAGCCGCGAATCATCCATTCGCGGTGCGGCGCAAATTCGCGGCGCAACGCGTGCCATAGGGCTTTCGCGAGACAAATTAAGAAAAAACTTCCGAACAGAGTGATGGCGGCTTTTTCGTCGAGACCACCGACTGTTTTACCGAAAGCCAGCTTCAGGCCGCTGACACCCACGACGGCGCTGGCAGCGAGAAAAATCCGTCCTGACCAGCGGTGCACTTGCGGATAACGCGAGCGCAGGCCGCGTACAAATTGGAGCGGTCCTAGCACCATGAAGAGCATGGCGGGGAGAATGTGCGTCAGCACCAGGGCGCGTTCGCTTGCGAAATGGGCGTCCAGCTCGGCTGCCGGGTTTCTCGCGGAGCTCAAAGCGCCAGGCTTCAGCAAAACAACAGTGCGCCGCATGGCGACGGCGAGCCCGATGAAGGCGAGAAAAATTACCGCAGCCCAAAGGAATCGCGCGAGCGGTCGATTTGGACGCAGTGCTTGTGATGTTGCCGGCGACGTGACGGCGATGCCTCCCACTAGGGATACGCAGGAGTCCGGCTGTTTATAACCGGCTCAGGTTTCTAGTGAATGCAGTCTGGCAGATCAGCTTCGCGCGATATACTTTCGCGCATGTTTCCAAGACACAGGATTTTGTTAAGCCCCGGATTGTTCGTGATTGCATATTTGCCTGCGTCGGCGCAAGTGACGCGCTATTCGGTGAAAGTGACTCCGAACTTCGAGCGTCAGGTCCTGCACGGCGAAGAGCGAATCGAGTTTTCAGCGGACGCGGGAGTCATCGATTTGCAGAACAAGCAAGGATTGAAAGTCAGCGAAGCGAGAGTCGCTGGCGGGGACGTAACGGTCAGCGAAAAGGGCGCGCAAGTGCACTTGGCCACGAGGGGCAGGCACGTTCTGCGATTCAAATATGACGCCAGCGCCGGGCAAGGGTTTCGCTGGCTCGCGGACGCACCGTCAACCCAGGAGCGGTCGGACAACACGGGATTCTTCACGGCGTTTTACTGCGACGCCTGGATGGTTTGTGATAACAGTCCTGGTCAACGCGCGACTCTTCGGCTGGAGATCGTGATTCCATTTCAACCAGGCGGCGCCGCGAGTTTGCGTGCCGTTGGTCCGGGCAGACGTGGCCGGGAGTGGCGCGACAAAGAAGGGAATCATTTTGTTTTTGAGCAGAGCGAGCCGGTGCAAACGTACTTGTTCAGTTTTGGTGTGGCCACACTTGGCGTGGCCCACGCTGAAAGATTCTCACTCTTTTCTCCGAACCTGGAGTCGAAAACGGCGACCTTTGCAAAGACGAAGGATGCGTATGCGTTCCTAAGGGAAAAAGCGGGAGTAGACATGCTCGACCCGCACTACACGCAGGCGTTCTTGCCTACATTGGGTCGCGGATTTGGCCAGGAGACAGCAGGAATGGCACTGATGTCGGAGAATTACGTTCGAGATCTTGCGGACAAGGATGATGTGCAATTGATGGGGCACGAGTTGGCGCACCAATGGTGGGGCGTGCTGGTGGGGATTCGTTCGTGGTCAGACTTCTGGTTAAACGAAGGATTTGCCGAATTCATGTCGGATGTGTACATCGAAAAACATCAAGGGCGCGCGGCGTACGAGAAGCAAATTGCTGAATTGAAGGAGCGCATGCAAAAGCTGTGCGAAGAAGGAAAGGATCGTCCCTTGCATTGGGAGCAGTGGAAGGACGCGCACGAGGCGTTGGGCGAGATTCCTTACGTAAAAGGGGCGTTGTTCCTGGACCGGTTGAGAGCGGAGCTTGGTGAAGAAACGTTTTGGCGAGGGATCGCACTTTACACCTCGAGGGATGCTCGAAAGCTGGTCGATTCGCGGGATTTTCAGCGGGCCATCGAGGAAGCGAGCGGGCGCGACTTGCGAGCGTTGTTCGACGAAGAGGTGTTTCACTAAAGCGTCGCTCTTTCGTGGCGCGGCATGCCTTCCGCAAGCCTACTTGTGCTAGTCTTCGTCAATTATTCCCGCCGATATCGGAAGCGAGGTGTCCCCAAATGGGCAGACCACTCGACAAGCAGGAAGCGGTCCTCTACGGAAAATTCGTCAACGGCGCGTACGCAATGTTCAAAGGGCCGCGCAAAGGAACGCCGCTCCAGCCTGAGCCCGATCCCGGAGATATTCCCGAGCCGTACGAACTGGTGGCGTGGGTCCAAATGTCGGATTACTTTTTCTGGTGGCGCGAAGAGCCCAAGTTCTACGGTTTCATCGCGCGGCATCGAGAGCAGAAGCACAACTTTGTGCTGGCACTTCGCGGAACGGAAGGCTGGGTGGAGTGGCTGGATGATTTCATGGCTCGCTTGGTGCGGTTCAAGCAAGTGCCGAACGCCGGACGCGTGGAGAACGGGTTCGAAGCGATTTACAGCACGCTGAAAGTGGTCCACGGCTACGGGCCTGCACGCGAGGAGACCTCAGCGAAAGCTGCTCCCCCTCCGGGGCCCACGCCCCCGCAAGCCCAGAAACCTTTCGGCGAGCAGTTGGAGGACCTCGCCGACAGCCTGGAGGAGCCGGCCGTGCAGGAGCAGATACGGATGGCTAAAGGACCACGGCCGCGGCGATCGTTTGTCGTGACCGGGCACAGCCTCGGGTCCGCGCTGGCCACGTTATTTGTGATAAGGAACAAAGACAGATTTGACATCACAACGATCTGCACGTTTGCGTCGCCGCGCGTGGGGGACACCCAGTTCGCGCAGCAGTTCAATCAATTGCCGCTGACCTCTTGGCGCATTGTAAACACGCAGGACATCGTGCCGAAGCTCCCGCTGCGTCTGCCATTTTTCGATTATCAGCACGTCGTTACGCCGTATGAATTTTCCTCCGCTGGAGTCGTCAAGTGGGGTCCGGCCTGCTGGCACTCCATGTCCACTTACTTGCACTGGCTCGATCAAAACATTGGCGTCGATCCGGAATGCAAACCGTAATCGCCCTAAGCCGCCGCTAATCAAAGCCGCGAATCTCACGGTTTTGACAAGAACCGTAAGGAAACAGACAAACCAACTCGCTTATCGCATGAGGGATTTCCCTCATCGGGGCGCAGAAATTCACCGGATTGCAATTAAGGTCCTCTTGCGCCATCTGATCGCATGAGCATGCGGTTGAAAAGGTCGCAAACGCAGAAAGAGCGGCAATAAATACTTGAAAATAAAAAAGCCGGGCTGTGAGACGCAACCCGGCTTTTTTCCTGCAAGCCAATATCGACCACCCGCGGGGACTGCTTTAGCAAATTACGCGGTGGCGTGCCTGGCGGCAGGGCCGGGAAGCGCCTTGATTTCCACCTTGCGCGGCAACGCCGCCGCGGCAATGGGCGCGGTAATTTCGAGTATCCCGTTGCGATACTCCGCGTTTAGCTTGTCTGTATCCACTCCATCGGGAAGTAGCATAGTGCGCTGGAAAGAGCCGTAGGTGATCTCGCGGCGAAGATAATCCGCTTCCTTCGTTTCCCGCGTGGCAGAGCGTTCGCCGCTAATCGTCAAAGCATTTCCTTGTACTTGGAGATTCACGTTTTTCGGGTCCACTCCGGGCAGCATCACCTGGCAGTGAAACTTCTTTCCGTCCTTGTCAATGAAAGACTCGATCGCGGGGCTGAATCCAGCCGTCGTCATCGTGGTTTCTTCCTGAGCCGAAGGCCAGCTCAAGAAGCGGTTGAAGATCTGGTCGAAATCCCGTCGGAAATCAAACAGGTCCTGGAAGAAATTATCGCGAGGAATAAGACTTGTCATAACGGCCTCCTGAGGTGTGATTGGCAGGGCGGGCTAGTCTATCTGAAGCTGGGAGCAGAAGGGACGCCGCTCCAGCCGGAGATTTCTTCTTAAGGCACTGTATCGGCGGTGTCAAGGGGTTCTTCTATGAAAAATTTGCGTAGAACGCCGGGGCAGGCAAGAAGCTGGCCGATTCTTGGACTTTGTGACAGTTTTCGCGCGCCCTTTAGGGCGCTATGTTTTAGGCAGCAACCAGCAAAAGGTGCAAACATGGATCAAATCATAAATTGGATGCAAAACAATTGGTTCGAACTGGGCACCCTCGTGGGCCAATTCACGCTCTTGTTTGCAGGTTTGTGGTTTGCAGCAAAGATTCTCAACACCATGCGGGCAACCCAGCAGCAGATGGGCGCGTTGTTGCGGCTTTCCATGGCGAATGGGCTGGAAGAGCAGTCTAAGGTTGAAGAGCGCTCCAAAATCGGCGAGGCCAATCACGAGACAACGCCGAGTGTCGTTGCAGGCCCGATGCTAAGTCCGATGGAGCGGCCTGGGTCTTACTCCGCGTTTGAAAAGCCGGCGCGGACGGAAATGCCATCGCCGTCGAATGGCTTGAATGGACGGGCGAAGCCGAGTGCTCCATTTGCGTGCGAACCAATGGCCAGTGATCCCATGGCGTCAACGGAAGAACCGACTTCCTACGTTTCGGCTCCGCTGACGCTGCCGGAAGAACAGCACGGCG
>Ga0126381_100003124_pt1 | contig 18063 bp, 15 predicted proteins | sample PanSoiMetPlot_28_FD_96465 | JGI IMG/M metagenome (GOLD analysis project Ga0126381, IMG submission 96465) | Tropical forest soil microbial communities from Panama - MetaG Plot_28 | ecosystem: Environmental > Terrestrial > Soil > Tropical forest > Bulk soil | place: Panama | collected 2016-02-17 | reverse complement strand
CGCTGCGAGTGATTCCTCCGATGATGACGACAGCACTGACAGCTCGGATTCGCAGGACACCACGGGTGATCATGCCGACTCGCCGTCTCCGCCCGAGCAGGTCTCCCCAAACCTCTCCCCAAACCTCTCACCAAACCACGTCCACACCGGCAAAGAATACGCCGTACAAATGACTACGGACCTGGACGCCGCCTTTGGGCAGATCGCACGCGAGCGCATCGCACGCCGGCCTTTGAGGTACTATGTTACGAACCGTCTTAAGCGCGCTTCATCAATGTGGTTCGACACTCATTCGCAGTACTATCCGTTTCAGGGTGAGTTGCTGCCTCTGTCGGGTTTGGATACGGACCTGCACCAGCAATACTGGCTCCCGGCTTTTATGCTGCTAACCTTGCTGTTTACGGTTCTAACCCTGGTGGGCTGCGTCATCTTTTGGCGCCACGAACAGGCGCGCGTCTGGCTTTTATTCCTGGCCTTGCTCACGCTTCCCAGGATAGCGTTCCTCTCAACCCTCGAGAATCCCGAGCCTCGTTACGTGGTCGAACTATTCGCCTTCCTGGCGGCAGCCAGCGCAGTCGCTGTCGCAGCCGCTACTCCCAGCAGGTTCCTGGCAAAAGCCTCCGCCTTAGTAGGCAGGCGTAGTCAGAAGCAGCCATTACCGCCTCCCGCTGACGTGGCATGACGCAGATCACAGTCTGATTGTAAATGAGGGGACTATCGACGCCGAAAAGAAGGGCAGAGACGTCGCGGCCTCCCTTCCGGTGAACTTTGGCACACAATCTGGTCTTGCGCAGCCACAGCTGAGGCGGCGGCTAAGTTAATTCCCCCCGGCCGTTTCCGGTTCGACCGCGACCTCAGAGTGGGACTGGGCAAGCTGGCGCACGGTATCCAATGTGTCGATCTCTTCAGCGGGCTTATCCGGCCTCAGACGCAGGATGCGCGGAAAGCGGAGCGCGTATCCGCTCTTGTGGCGATTGGACTTCTGCACGAGGTCAAACGTAACCTCAATCACGATTCTAGGCTCGACGATTCGCACTTTTCCGTGAGCGAATTCCTTGATGGTATGGGATCTGAACCAATCGGAGAGCTCAGCGATCTCGGCGTCAGTAAGACCTGAATATGCCTTTCCGACATTGAGCAGCGTCGGGTCGGTGTGGCTTGTCCTCACTGCGAACGTGTAATCGGAGAGGACGTGGCTCCTGCGGCCATTTCCAACCTCTACCGCGGTTACCACAACATCGAGTGATGCCAGGGCTCGTTTGATCTTGAGCCAATCGCGGCCCCTGCGCCCGGGCTTGTAAAGAGAGGCCGGCGACTTCACCATCAGACCCTCGTTGCCGCGGCGGCGGGCTGCTTCAAATTCGTTGTCCAATAGAGGGACATCAGCAATCAAACGCGAGTTCGCGCGGCGCACCCTGGGGGAGTCGAGTTTGATCGAATCAAGTACCTCGCGGCGGAGCGATAAAGGCTCATTGATGAGAACCCGCCCGCCGGCGTAGAGGACGTCGAATACGACAACAGCGACGGGCACCTCGCTCAGCAGTTCTGCCGAAAGAGACTTGCGGCCCAGGCGTTTTTGAAGCTCATGAAAGGGGAGAATCTTAATCCTATCACCGGGCGATCGGATTACGGCCTTCTCGCTGTCTTTCGCAGGACTCTCGAATCTGATCGGGACGATCTCGCCATCCATGACGAGGCCCTCGCTGGCGATGCTCCGGCCGGAAAGCAGGCGGCCAAGCGGCGTTACCAGATCCGGGAAACTTCGTGTTATCTCGTCCAGCGTCCGGGAAAACAGGGCGATCCTCGCCCCGCCTTCTATCACGCCATGAGAGCCAGTTTCGTGATGTTCCGCAGCGGCGACGTGGACTTGAACCCTTATGCCGTCAAATTTGTCCTCGACATAGAATTCGGCGGGCATTTGCCTCGCCACGTCCTGCAAATCTGCGGCGGGCGTCGCCAGCATGAATTTTATCGGATGAAAGAGGCGCATGCGAGCCTCGTCCAAGTGACCACGGCGAGTCAGCAACGCGGTTTCGCCGATATCACCGATGAGCATATTCGCCCACTGGACCTCGGCTACCTTAACGCCAGCAAGTCGCGCCAGAGCGTCTTCAACGGAGCCTTCCTTTAGACCGACCCTCAGGTCACCCGCGAGAAGCTTTACAAGGTACCTTGCCTCAAGCGGCGACGCTCTGCCCAACAGAGTTGTAACCTGCGCAATCTTCAGTTTGGACCCGGCCGTGGAAGCCAACTGCGCGAATGTCGAATCCACTTGTGCCAGGGTCAGCGGTGACTCGATGTCACCGGATCTGGCTGCGTCGGCGAATGCTTCTCGCGCCAGGTCTCCAAGGTCCCCCAGGGGAACCAGCCTCGAATACAGATTATCCCTATCGAATCCAGTTATCCCGGTGATCGCGGCGAATAGTGCCGCGCCTCCTACGTTAGTCGTCCGCTGGTCCCAAAGCGGAAAGATATGACCGGAAAAAAAGCGGGCTGCGATCTGGAGGTCGTCTTCGGAAAGGCGGCTAAAAAAAGCGCCAAGAAACGCAGCCTTTTCAGTCCGCCTGGTAGTCGACCCGACCTGGTCGGCGACTGTGGCGAAATCCAGGAATTTAACGGAATCCTCCGGATTGTGGCTCTGCATACAGAACTGATTCTGATTTCACGATAGCAGAGGAACCCAGGCGGCGCTAGGGGACGTTGACGACCTGAGAGGCGGCAGCGCCGATATAGACAAGCTTGTGATTGGAGAAGCCAATCTCGGTCGCTTCGTAGAGTTCATCTATGAGCCCCGGTCCGTACCTTGCGAGAAAATAGTAGACGTTCAAAACGCGTTCTTGAAGATTCTTTTCGGGCAGGAGAGTCGTACAAGCGCGCTCGACCTGGCGGTAGGCAGCTTCGTCTCGCCTTGCACTTGAATGAACAAATCGCGTCTTGAGATGATCGATTTGATGCAGGATTTTCTCTCGGGCAAGTCTAACGGAGGCTACAAGTGTGCCATCAGTCCGGCGGAGGGCCTGTTCGAGGCGGTCGAGCTGAGAATTCAGGCTACTCTCGGTTTGCTCAAAGATGGCGGAGGTCTCGCGATCGAGGCTCTTCTCGACAACTTTTGAGATGGCATTATGCAAACCATCGAAGAAGTCCGCCAGGTTCAAAGAATACTTGTTTAGAGTTTTCTGATGGCGGGCTTCAATGACCGTCATGCTGGCGCGCGGTAGCACGCATGGCAGGGGCCGGCCAAGAGTTTCATAGACGGCTCGTATCTGTGCAAAGTATGCGATTTCGGCCGGGCCGCCGATGTAGGCGGCGGTCGGCAACAAGAAGTCCTGGACGACGGGCCGCAAAGTGACGTTTGGGCTGAAGCAGCTACTGCAATTGCGGGCCAACTCAATCAATTCGTCTCTGCTAAAGGACCGGTCAGACCCTTTGACAAAGAATCGGTTGTCGCGGCTGGTCAAAGCAACTCGGCGGCCCTGATCCATAATGAACAGCGGCACCATGTCATCCGAAACGTGAACCTGAGCGTGATAACCGGCATCGACCAGTTCAGCGCTGCGACGTGTCAGCGCTTGGGCTATCTCGCCGGACTTCTCGATCGCTTGCACATAGAGGGGAGCGGCAATCTCTTTCAAGCCCTTATCGAGGGGGTCAAGGAGCACCACACCGTAGTCCCTGAAGAGTCGAGCCATCAAGGAAGAAAAAGCCTCGGCGAACCCGGCATTTGCATGGTACGAGGCAGTGAGGTCGTTCCTTAAGCCATCTAGGAACTCAGAGTGAGGCAAGGTCCCAATCAACTCGTCTATCTTCTGAACGATGCCCTCACATAACTGAATCTCCCCGACCGGCAGGTCCTGGCTATGGCCGCAACCCTGGTAACGCACTTCGCTGAGCCTACCGTCGGTGTCGACGATGGTACAATGATTCACTTCATCAAAGTCATGGTCCTCGCTTGCGACCCAGAAGACCGGCACTGCGTGGACTCCCTGATCACTGAGGCACCGGGCGAGCTTAATCGTGGTCAGCGCCTTGAAGATCGTGTACAGCGGACCTGTAAACAAACCGGCCTGTTGTCCAGTCACGACGGCAACCGAGTCCGGGCGGCGCAGGGTGCTGATGTTCTCAAAAGTCAGCTGAGATGAAGCAGCGCGACGATTGATGTGCTCGAGTGCGTCGGCGACGCCGTCGCGGTCAAAGCGGCCCTGGGCAATCTGTATCGCGCGGCTGGTAAGTGGAGCGGCGTTTCGGCCGTAATCGGGGTAAAAACGGGCGACCCGGTCGTAGTGATATAGGAAGTCAGTAAAAAGCTTCGTGGTATGCGGGATCCGATCAAACCGGAGCGCATCGTCGAGCCTGGCCGCCGCTGATTCGAGATCCTGACAATAGATTTCAGTCATGAGCACCCACCGTGGCCGATTGCAGGGCCGGGAAGAGGCCGGACTCGATCATAACCTGGCGTATTTTGAGCTTGTCAGTCTCCGTCAAGGGCAGTAACGGGCGGCGAGGGTATCCGCCCTTGTATCCCGCGAGGCCCAGCGCCGCCTTGAGGCCCGGAACACCCATGCCTGCTGTTATCACCTGTGACACCGGCGCAATCTTGCGCTGTAGTTCGCAAGCTCGGGCATTGTTACCGGATTTGGCCGCGTTGAATAGCTCGACACATGCACTTGGCGCGATGCAGGCAACCGCAAGTACGCCCCCAGCGGCGCCCATTGCAAGGGCGGGATAGAAGATGCCGGCATTGCCACACAAAACGGCGAACCCTTCGATTGCAGCCGCAATGGTGGCCGCAATAGCCGTCATGTTGCCGGCACTATCCTTGACGCCAATGATGTTCTCATGCCGGGAGAGTGAAGCAATGGTATCAGAGTCAATGACGACGCCCGTATTTGCAGGTACGTTGTAAATGATCAACGGAAGCGGAGAGGCGTCGGCGACTTCGAGGAAGTGGGCGGACAGAGCGGCCTGGCTCATTGCGTTCTTGTAGAAATAGGGAGTGACAACTAGTGCAGCGTCGGCACCCAGTTCCGCAGCCTGCTCTGTTGCATCGATCGCGGCCCAGGTAGAGTGCTCGTTGACGCCGGCCACTACAATTCTGGCCGGCCCCTGGTCAGCGGCGCGTCGAGCTGTTTCTATCACAGCGGCCCGCTCCTGCTGGGAGAGGTGAACGGCTTCGCCATTTGAGCCCATCACAACATAGCCGGCAAGACCGGTGGCGTTGAGTTCCAGGATGTTTTGAGTGAGCGCGTCCAGGTCTAAGTTTCCCACCTCATCAAAGGGAGTAGGAATCGGAGGCAAAACACCAGTTAACTGCAGTCCATCCATCATTCGCTCCTCTGTCTAGCATCAACTGTGATTGACACTTTTTTGGGCAATCACTGGCGCGAACCGGCCAACTATCGGGCCTTTCAAGACCTGAGATCAGAAGCGCTCGCCTCAAACGTTTTCAAGTCAAGCGGAGATTATAGTGTGAGGGCAGCGGCTCGCGCAATGCCACGCTCTAAACCCATCGGCCGTAGACGCAAGCGCAATGTGGTCCAGGTTCCAGAACCAGGAATTGATTTTGTTACCGGTGAGTCTTAAGTTGTCGCCCTGAGTTCGCCGCGCTAGCTTAGGAGTCGGAATCTATACCCCAGTCAAGTTAGAAGAGTTCGGTAGGTCATTATGACTGACTTCAGAATCGGCCCAGGCTACGGTTACGAAGTCGAGCTGAGCATGGAAAGCAAGAAGTTTCTGGTGGTTACGCGCTAAGCCGAACGAATTGGTCGTCGATGGCATCAGTGTTGCGTTAACAGGGATCCTTTGGAGAATGCCGCGAAGTGACAGACGGCGATCGTGGTTCCCCAACCCACGGTGATAACTCCAAAATCGAATCGAGTGTCTTCGCGCATAGCGCTATCCCTCGGCGCACTTTCAGCCTCGTAACGAACATTTTACGCGAGGACATTGTATAACACTCGTTTCCCCCAGATTACAATGCTGAATCCGGAAGGCAACTGAGGTTTGATCGTTGGGCGAGTTCAAAGGAAGTCAGCCGAAGCGGGGAAAGGACCTCGAGTCCGAGCTGAATCAGGAAGAGATTAACGGCTTTTACCTGGATTTTGAGCGCCTGTTTTATCGGGTCGAGCGCTCGAGCAGTCACTACCAGGTGCTTGGCATCGATCGCAACTCAAGTATCGAGGAGATCAAGGCCGCTTACCAGAAAGCGGTAGCGTTAATGGAGCCATTTCTTGCAGGAGCATTCCATTCAAGCTCTCTTGATACAAAAACTCGAGCCAGACAGATCCTGCGAAAGGTATCCGAGTCATTCACTGTCGTCTCCAACATCGGCAAGCGTATTGAGTATGACAATGCACTGTTTCGCAAGGCTCCCGGTCGAATCGAAGTTAAGATACCGGAGTCGTTCCAAACCGGCAATACTCCTAGAAAAGCCCAGGCCACGCATGAAGGGCCACCGGCCGCGGGTAATTCCGGTAGCGGGTTCGAGGCGATTAGAACTCAAGACATGGTTGGCCCGGACCAGGGTTTGGACTCATCCGTTAGGTTTGATATCGGGAGCGGGAAAGCCGGATTGGTCGAGGTCTTGCCACCTCGTACATCGAGCAGCGCGAACCGGCGTCGTTTTGAACGGATCAGGCTGACCGTCATTGCCCGTGTGACGGGGCACGACCGGATCAGAGGCAAGTGGGAAGAGATCGCTGAAACGATGGATGTGAGTCGAAAAGGAGCGGCGCTGCGGATGAGTACTCGGCTCAGACATGGCGCTATTCTACGCCTTGAGATAGCATTGCCGCCCGCGATGCGGAGCCACGGGTTCGCCGAGCCTACTTACAGAGTCTATGCAGCAGTGCGCCGGATTGGGCCATTGGAAGATGGCTATAGAGTCATAGGAGTCGAGTTTATGGGAGCGGAAGCGCCTCCCGGCTACTTTGAGCGACCCTGGGCCACGTTCAAAGTAGATTCCTGGCAGGGGCCTGAGAGACGTCGAGAACCGAGAATAAACAAATCGGAAGTCGTGAGCATCCGCTACCTGAACGAGTCCATGGAGGTAATCAGGCAAGAAGTTGCAGTCACCGAGAACGTGAGTCCCGGCGGAGCGCGAGTTTTTGTGAAGGGAGCGCCCTCCGAGGTGGAAACAATAAGGATCATGAACCTGAGCCACAGTTTCGAGTCGCTCGCCGCGGTCTGCAACAGGTACATCGGCAACGACGGTTTTGAGCGGATTTGCTTGAAATTCCTGGACAACAAATGGCCAGTGTGAAATGGCGAAGGCAGGAATGCAGAGCTCAACAGAAACCTGGATGCGGATGGGAAGCGCGGATGGGAAGCGCTGATGAAAAGGAAATGCGTCCACTTCGGCGCTCAAGCGCGGCCGGCTTGATGACGCACCCCGGGTGTTCGGAAGTGGGGAGCCGCGAGCGGCGGGTCCAGCTCACCTTTCGTCAGTGCGCGCGCAGGCGCCGCACTCGAGGCGTCACTGTTGGCTGTTAGCTTTAGGGCTTTCAGTCTTCTCGATTGGCTCCTCGGGTTTCACTCTTGGTGCCTTGCGCTTCACTCTGGGCTTGGGCTCGTCCGGTTTATTGGTTCTGGCAATCAGGTTTGAATAGATGATCCACTTACCATCCACAAAACCACCCACCAGAGCGTAGGTGTTTGTCATGTCGCCCGATTTTACTCTCCAGTTTCTGAAGATTGAATCCGGCGGCTTCCGATCGACTTCTATCTGATGGTTTGGCAAAGCGTACAGCATGCTGGCGAGCGTGGATGCGTCCTTGTTTCCGCTGGTCTGGGAAAGGGCGGCAGGGAGAATCTTTTGGAGATGCGAACGTGCTTCGGCAGAAGTCTGATCGATGCCGGTCTGCTTCTGTTGAAGTTCGTTGAGTTGTTTATTGGACTCGGCTGCCTGAGTTTTGAGAGCGGCGTTTTCGTTTCCCAGGGCTTGCTTGAGGGAAAGGCTCCTGCTGTATAAACCATAGCTAGTCGACAACAGGATGATCGCGCCTACGAGCGCAGCGGTAACAACCATCAGCGCCAGCATGAGAAGTCTGCGCCTGGCCGATTGCTCTTGCTGGATCTGATCGCGGATGGTGTCGACGTCGCGCTGGGTATAAGAAACCGACAATTCTTTGCGTGAGGACATGGCCGGATGAGAAGTCCTATTGGTCGTCATAATCCCTCCCACTAACGGCTGGGGCCGGCGTGGAGAGCATTTGGTTTTGTGAGGACGCCCACTCCCACTTTCACTATTACACCACTCGCCCGCTCTATAGCACAAGAGGACATCACGCACCAACTCAGACGACGACGGACCGCTCGTCTCCTACAAGCCTATGTCGAACCCTGGTTTGGCCCTTTTAAGAGCAGTGCTAGGGGTTGAAAGGAAACTGTTCTGATTCTCTACGGCGACGCAGCGAGGGTCAATTGGGGCGGTAGTCAGTCCAGTTGGCCGAACTGCTTGAGCAGCTTGTAAATGTCGAGAGCCGTGGCAATTATGCCAGCCAGCAGGAAAACGATGAACCACAACGGCCAGGTTCCATACTTCTTGTCCAGTAACCAGCCGAGATAAGCCGGGACGCCGATCAACCAGGGGATCGCTAGCGCAAGACCCGCAGACGCCAATCCAGCTCGCCAGTCAGCATCATCTCTGTTCTTATTTCGCCCCATCACTCAATATTGGACCAGCAGAAATGCAAAGCGCAACCAGGTTGAGGGGAAGCTCAGCGGGCAAGACCTCGACGTGATCCTGGCCATAGAACCCGGCTTGTGGACTTCAGGAGTATTGAACGGCAGTCCACTTGTTATCGTTGAACACCCGATGGAGGTGGCCGATTGGACATGCCTGGTGGAGCGGCGGGTCCGGCCGGTGTAGCGGGCGTGCCATCCGGATTGTAGGTAAACGTTCGTAGACTAGGCGAAGAAGCGGCCGCCTGGGTCCAGCCAATGAAAGGCCACGGATAGATGCCGATAAACATCACCAGGAAAACCGCCACAACCAGGGCAGCGTGAAGGGGCCGCGCCATCACGACGGGCTGAGGATCTGTTTCGGACTCGATATACATGGCCCGGATAAACCGAATGTAATAGTAGAGCGATACAACCGTCATCAGCACAGCGAGTATTGCCAACCTGACCATCCAGGGGTTACCGGTCTCGATCAACCCACCAAACAGGTAGAATTTGCCAATGAAGCCTGCAGTAGGTGGAATGCCCCCGAGCGACAACAGGAATATGGTCATCATGACAGTCAGGCCGGGCGCTTTCTTGATCAATCCGTTAAGGTCCGATAGGCGATCGCCGATTACCCCCTGGCGCCTGAGCGCTATGATACAGCCGAATACCCCGAGGTTCATCAGAGTGTAAATGAAGAGGTACAAGACAACACCGATGTAGCCTGTCTGGTTCCCGGCAATCAAACCGAGAAGCACATAGCCGGCGTGGGATATTGATGAATAAGCCAATAGCCGCTTCGTGTTGTTTTGGAGCATAGCGGCCAGGTTTCCCCAGACTATGGTGATGGCCGCAATAATGCCGAGCAAGACCGCCCAGCCGGGCACGGCGGGAATATTGTTTGCCGGGTCGCCGGCGATCGAATTGCGAAGGTCAGGCAGTCCGTAAAGGAAGATCCTGCCGAACATTGCGAAACTCGCTGCCTTTACACCCACGGACATGAAGGCGGTGATGGACGTGGGCGCACCCTCATAGGCATCGGGCGCCCACATGTGAAACGGCACCGCAGCCACCTTGAAAAACATGCCTGCTGCCATGAGTGTCATTGAAAGCAGTGCCAGGTAGCGCATATCCTGGAATCTCAAGTCGCTGGCTCCCCCGGCCAGCGCCGAGTGCGGCGTAGCGACCTGTGGGAGGGCAGCGGCAATACCGGCGAGGTTCGTCGATCCTGTCAGACCGTAAACCAGTGAAATGCCGTAGAGCAGGACGCCCGAGGAGAAGGCGCCGAGCAGGAAATACTTCATCGATGCTTCATTGGAACGCTTGTCCCGCCTGAAATAGCCGACCAGGATGTAAATCGGAATAGTCATGAGCTCGAGCGAGATGAACAGGGTTAACAGGTCGACGCCCGAGGCCAGGAACATCATACCGACGACCGAGAACAGTATCAGCGAGTAATATTCGCCGCGCTGTTCGCCCTCCATGTCCAGATACTTGATCGACAAGAGAACCGATAGCGCCGCACCGGTCAGGAAAATGATCTTGAAGGCCACTGCGTAGTTGTCGACGATCAGCATGCCAAAAAAGCTCGTGCGGGGCGCCTGGTCCTTGACAACCTCGAAATACAGGATGGCGACCGATGCCATTGCGAGCAGAATTCCGGCGAAGCTGACCCAGGCGACAACCTTCTTGCGGTCGGCAGGCAGCATAACGTCGAGCACGAGTGCGGCACATGCAAAGGTAGTGAGGATCACCTCAGGAGTAATGAACTGGATCGTCTGGCGGGCGATCACCTCAAAGTCATTTGTAGCTTGTATCAGGGCGAGCATCTTTTTCCTTAATCAGAAAGTCGGCCGGCGGCCTGGTTGCCGATCGCTCTCGTTTTCGGCTCTGCGCTCGGGTTGGGGGCCGGCTGGTTCGGCCGCGTCTGTATTGATATCAGTTTTGTCACCGGTCCGCGCTTGAACTGTGCCACCTACATTGAAATACCCCGGGCTAACCTGAGCCACTACAGTCTCTGTCTGAGGGTTGATGTACGACAGAATCGGGCTCGGGTAAATGCCGATCAAGAAGATCAAAGCGATAAGCGGCGCGAACTGCCAGAACTCCCTGGCATCGAGATCGGGCAAAGACTCGTTTGCCGGGTTGGTGACCTGACCGAAAAAGACTCTCTGGTAAAGCCAAAGCATATACGCAGCGCCCAGAATGATTCCAAGAGTGGCCAGTGCTCCCCACACAACGTTCGCCTCAAACGCGCCCCGCAGGGTCAAGAACTCGCCGATGAAATTGTTCATCAGGGGCAGACCGAGCGAGGAAAGCGTGACTACTAGAAAGATCGTAGAAAACTTTGGCATCACACTGGCCAGGCCGCCAAATTCGGCGATTTCATAAGTATGGCGCCGCTCATAGAGGATGCCGGCCAGCATGAACAGTGCGCCTGTAGAGATGCCGTGATTGACCATCTGCAAGACAGCGCCGTTGATCCCGTTGGGATTCAGCGCGAACAGGCCCAGCATCACGAATCCGAGGTGCGAAACGGATGAATATGCGACCAGTTTTTTGACGTCCTTCTGCGCCATTGCGACGAGAGCACCGTATATGATGCCAATAATTGCCAGCGCCACCATTACCTCACGCACCTTTGGATGATTGGCAGCATCGGGGAACATCGGGAGAGAGAACCGCATGAACCCGTATGTTCCCATCTTCAGCAATACGCCCGCCAGTATGACCGAGCCGGCAGTCGGTGCGTCGTAGTGAGCGTCGGGAAGCCATGTATGGAACGGGAACATTGGCACCTTGATGGCGAAAGAAAGCGCGAATCCTATGAAAAGGTAGATAACCAGACTCAGGCCAAAGACGGCTTTTATGTGGGGACCCATAGCAGTGAGAGCGCCGATGTTGAAGGTGCTGTGAACATATCCGGGCGGCAACGGGGCGCGCGTGTCAGGATCAATGCCGGCGCCGCGCATGATGGCGTTATCCATCATCGCCAGCATCGGCTGGTTAACCTGACCGGCCCTCTGAGGATCCGACAGACTACTGCTTGCTATCTGCCTGGCGGTGGCTTCTACCTCGGGGCGATGTGCCTTGACAACGTCCGGAAAGATGAAAAAGAGCTTTAAGACTGCCAGCAGCATAACCACCGAGCCGACGAGAGTATAGAGAAAGAATTTGATTGCTGAATAGAGCCTGTTCTTGCCTCCCCAGATGCCGATCAGGAAATACATAGGCACGAGCATTACTTCCCAGAAAATGAAGAACAGGAAAAGGTCGGCGGAGACGAAGGCGCCGATCATGCCGCTCTGGAGCAGCAACATCATTATGTAGTATTCCTTTTCGCGCCCCTTTTCCCTGATATAGGACCAGGAGCACACCACGGATACCACGCCGAGCAGAGTGGTGAGCAGAACAAGCACGAGCGACAACCCATCAATCCCCAACTGATAACGAGCCCCGATGATAGGTATCCAGTCGTGGTCCTCTATGAACTGAAGGCCCCCTAGGCCCCGGTCGTACCCGCGCATGGACCCGAAGCCCGTGACCAGCGGGATTGACACCAGGAAACAGAGCGCGATCCATGCGTTTGCGAACCAGCGAATTGAATCCTTCTTCTCCCGATCGAATAGTAAAAGAAGGACGGCCCCTAGAGCGGGAAGCCATAATACTAGAGAGAGGATGGGCATAAACAAGCGTCTCCTATGCTGCGACAATCGCCCGTTGTACACGAGCTATCGTCACTACTTTCCGGTAAAACCTCGCACAACGGCTGATATCGCGCTGCGTTCGTAGATCAGAATGATGACAAACAGCCCAAGGGTGAAAAGCAGCGCATAGTTCTGCCAGAAACCGGTCTGGAACGACCTCAATATCACATTGCCGGCCTTTGTTAACCAACCGGTTGCGTTGACTGCGAGGTCGACCACATATTTATCAAACAGGCCTGAGATGAACGACCAAAAACGGGTAAGCCAGCCAGCGCCATTGACGCCTCCGTCGACGACGGCCTGGTCGACTTTCCAGAGCGCGTTGTCGACAGCTTTGCCGGCCTCAACGCCTTTCACATCGAGCAGGTAATCCCAATACCATTTGTTCGCGCTCAATTTGTAGAGTGGTCCCAGGCGGCGCGACCATTCTCCTGGCAGGCTTGGTCTCTTGACATAAAACAGGAATCCCAGCAGTACGCCACCTATGGCGATCGCCATCGACAGTACCATGAGCCCAATCTCTGCCAAACCGACGCCTTCGGCCTCGGCTTTTTCCGGCGCTGGCGCCCCTTCGAAAGCCTGGAATACTGGCGCCTCGGCAGCGGGCTGACGAACGTCGACAATAACCGGTTTTAGCCAGCGTCCCAAGAGATCGATCTTTGATCCGGGGAGCCCCACGAGTCCGGCCACAACCGAGAAGAAGGCCAGAACGATGAGCGGCACTGTCATGCTTCTGGGCGATTCGCGTGGTTCAGTGAAATGGTGGTGAGAAACACCGACCGCGGCCTGTCTGTCGGTGATGTCGACTGGACCCAGGTGCTCTCCCGCAGAATGATGCGGGCGGTCGCCCGCAGATGAGCGCAGGGCATCGTGCGGGACCGACCCGTGATCGACTGCCGAGGCGTAGGCCTCATCCGCCTCGCCGCCCGCGTGGACCTTGCGAAATCGCTCCTCGCCCCAGAACGTCAAAGCCATCAGGCGGGTCATATAAAATGCGCTGATCGCCGCGGTTGCCAGTCCGATCAGCCAGAAGATTTTGCCGCCGCCAAACACTTCAGTTGCAAATGCACTTCCGAGAATCGCGTCCTTGGACCAAAATCCCGCGAGCGGAAAGATACCGCAGATCGCAAGCCAACCGAACAACATGGTCTTGTAAGTCGACGGGAGGTACTTTGCCAGGCCGCCCATCCGGGGCATCTCCTGCTCATGATGCATTGCGTGGATCACGGAGCCCGAGCCGAGGAACAACTGAGCCTTGAAGAAGGCGTGAGTGAAGACGTGGAAAATTGCCGCCACAAAAGCACCGACGCCCGCTCCCATGAACATATATCCGAGCTGGGATACGGTAGAATACGCCAGGACCTTCTTGATGTCAGTTTGGGTAATAGCAATCGTTGCGGCAACGAATGCCGTCGCGCAGCCCACTATGGCCACGACAAGCATCATCGTCACCGAGCGCTGAAATATGAAGTTGGTCCTGGTGATCATAAAGACGCCGGCAGTCACCATGGTCGCCGCGTGGATCAGCGCTGAGACCGGAGTCGGGCCGGCCATCGCATCAGGCAGCCAAATAAATAACGGGATCTGGGCGCTCTTTCCGGTAGCCCCGACGAAGAGCCCGAGCGCGATCCAGCTCATCAGGCCAAACTGCCACAAGTGCTCGACGCCATACTGTGCCGAGAGGTGGGCGACGTCTTTAAACTCCAGAGTGCCAAAAGTGGCGAATATGGCCATTATGGCCATAGCAAGTCCAAAATCGCCGATCCGGTTGACTATGAAAGCTTTTTTGGAGGCGTCCCCGGCCTCTTGCCTGTTGAAATAGTAACCTATCAAAAGGTAAGAGCAGAGCCCGACGCCCTCCCATCCGATGAACATGATCAGGAAGTTCGAGCCCATCACCAGGATGAGCATCGAAAACATAAAAAGGTTGAGATAGGCAAAAAAGCGGTAATAACCGTTATCGCCGTGCATGTAACCAACGGAAAAAACATGAATCCAGAATCCGACGAAGGTGACAATAAGCATCATCACCAGCGACAACTGGTCTATCTGGTAACCCCATTCAATGTTGAATCTTGACAGTGCTCCGGATTGTTTTCCGAGCGTGTAATGGGCCAGGCCTCCCGGGAGCCATGTGAAGTAGTGAGCGACGAAGGGCGCATCACCGTTAGCCCGCGCGTAGGAAACGTATTCGCCAAAGGCGCCCAAGGTAATGATCAGAGAGAGCAACACGGTCCCGCATCCGATCACGTATACTGTGCGCTCGCTGAGCTTGAGCGTGCGGCCCAGGATGAAATTGAGCAGGAAACCGATGAGAGGTAAGACGGGCACCAGCCAGACAAGATTAAGCATATAAAATAGTCCTGAGGTCTACCATTTCAGGAGGTTTATTTCGTCGATTTCAACGGTTTCGCGGTTGCGGAACAGAGATATTACTATTCCAAGCCCCACCGCGGCTTCAGCAGCGGCAACTACTATTATGAAGATCGTGAAAACCGGGCCCGCCATCGCGTTGGCGCCGGGAAGCCGTCCCTGCCTCAAAACATCTTGATTAAGCTGAAGGTAGCGAGAGAAGGCGATCAGATTCAGGTTGACCGCATTAAGTATTAGCTCAATCGACATGAAGATGATGATAATGTTTCGGCGAGAAAGGACGCCGGCCACACCGATAACAAACAGCAGGAAGCTCAACATCATAAAATTCAAGAGCGTTGGCTCAGCCCTCGAAAGCCACGACTGTTTCGGTGCATTCTGTAATACAACAGCCAGGTTTTTGATCGCGCTCACAGCAAGTACTGACACAGTATCCTCCTGATCCTTGCAACTCCCAGAACCGGCGGTTCCAGCGCTGCGCGGGGCCGAAGCCGCGCCGAACCTCCTGGTTGCGGGTCTATAGAGTCTCTTCCTTCTTTTCCTGCCTGGTTCCTCGCGCCAGCATAACCGCGCCGACCATAGCTACCAGCAACAGTAGCGATGCTATTTCAAAGGGCAACGCGGCCTGGCGGTAGAGAGCTTCGCCGACCTGCTGAGTATCGTGCGAGACGGAACCGGCGCCTGCCCCGGAACGGTCTCCTCGTTCGATCAGGGAGGCTGCTCCAGAATCAGACGGAGCAAAGGAGTCGCGGGCCGGCATCACCGAAAAGTAGAACGAACCGGCAAGTAGTATGGCAACGGCTACCGCCATGCCCGACTGGCCAGTATATAGCTTTACACGGGACTCTTCTTCGGCTCGCGTTTGCACCAGCATTATGACAAATAAGAACAACACCATGACACCGCCGACGTAGACCAGGATCTGAACCCCGGCGACGAATTCGGCTCGCAAAAGTATGAACAAAAGAGCGATATTGACTAGCGTGGAGATCAAGAACAAAGCAGAATGGACCGCAAGTCGCGCGGTCACCACGAAGACCCCCATGATTAACGTTAGGAATGCCAGCGCATAAAATAGCGCGGCTTCCCAGCCATGCAATTGAAACATGCAATCACCCGTTGATGATCACCCGAATGGGCGATCAGATTCACGCCTTGGGTCTACCTATCGTAGCGAACGTAATCGATTCCCTTTTCGAGCATCTCGCGGTCCCATCGGAAGCCGGACCGGTGATAGACCGCCAGTTCGAAGCTCTGGGTCAGCTCGAGACAATCTGTAGGGCACGCCTCAGAGCACAAATTGCAAAACATGCAGCGGGACGTGTCAAAGATAAAGGTCGTCAGAACTTTCTTCTTGTTGACCTTATCGCCCTCACGAACCTCACGCCGAATCGATCCTACCTCGATGCAGTCGACCGGACATGCCAATGCGCACAGGTCGCAGGCAATACACAATGTACCGCCGGTTTCGGGGTCCAGGTTCAGCCGCGGCGCACCCCTGAACCGCTCTGAGATCTTTGCGGGCTCGAGTGGGTACTGCTCGGTGTAGATCGCCTGATTTGGGTTGCCGCCATCGCGCGCTTCATATAGCGCTCTCCAATTGTACTTGAAGGTTACGGCCAGCCCTTTGAAGAGGTCAAAAAGCAGTAACCGCTTTATTGTACCCCCCAACGTTCTTCTTTCCTTTACTACTGGAGCTGCAGACATTTCAAATCACCTATATCGGAACAACTGCTATTCGGCAGGCTGCGCCGCGGCAGTCTTCTGGAGCCGCTCGCGGCGAAGCGATATCTGGAGTTGCCGCTGTGCGTGAAGATTGAAGTCACGCGAGCGGCGGTTAATTGCCGCAAGCAACATCCAAACTATCGGAATCGTAACCAGGAAGCCAGTGACGATGAAGTAAACGATTCCCTTGCCCGTCATGACATAACCGCTTGCATCGTGGGTGATGAAGCCGAACAAGCCGCCTTGATCAGCCGGAAGAGCAAGGGCATACCAGATGCCGGTAAGCACGATATTGGCCAGGCCCGCCGGTATCAGCCACTTCCACCCGAGGTCCATCAACTGGTCGTAACGGTATCGCGGGAAGGTCCAGCGGAACCACATGGCCGCGTAGATCAGGGCCATAACTTTCAGGAAAAAGATTACAATTCCGACTATTACGCTAAGAGTCGGGTCCTTGATGAATGTTTCGAGCCCAAACAGGCCCCAGCCACCCAGATACAGCGTCACCGCAACGGCGGAGGTAACAATCATCGCAGTGTATTCAGCCATGAAAAACAGGGCCCAGCGGAACCCTGAGTACTCGGTATGATACCCGGCTACGAGCTCAGATTCGGCCTCTGGTAGATCAAAAGGCGCCCGGTTGGTTTCACCCAGGGCGCAGATGATATAGATCAGAAATCCTAATGGCTGGAAAAAAACAAACCAAAGGTGATGGTTTGCGTTCTGTGCCTCGATAATCCCATTCATCGAGAGAGTCTTGGCAAAAATGAGCGCGCCCATGATCGACAAGCCCATGCCCACCTCGTAGCTGACCATCTGGGCAGATGAGCGGAGCGCGCCGAGCAGTGAATACTTGGAATTCGACGACCATCCGGACAGAACCAGCCCAAGCACCGAAACCGAGGAGACCGCCATTAAGAACAATATTCCTATATTGATATTAGCAATGGTCGCCCAGGCCGGGCCCCAGGGAACAACGGAAAGCACAACCAGGGCCGCGACCACTGTTATGATCGGGGCGATTATAAAGACACCCTTGTCGGCCATCAGCGGGATAATGTCTTCCTTGAGCAACAGTTTCAGGCCGTCGGCGGCAGGCTGTAACAAGCCCCAGGGCCCCACCCGCATCGGTCCCAGGCGGGCCTGCATGAAAGCTGAAACCTTGCGCTCGAGATAGACCAGGTAGGCGACCAGCGTTAAGACTATAAAGAGGACTACAAGGATCTGGATTATGGGATAGATGACCGTATCAGCCCAGAACGTATTGGGCTTTTTTTCGCCGGTCAGTTTGGCCACCCATTCCGGCGCCGTTAGCAAGAGAGTCATCATCATCATAATAGCGACCACATTTCTCAGTTCCGCGTCTTGAAACGAGGGACTGCAACAATCCAACCGATTCGGGGACTACCGGTCAACTTCGCCGAGAACGATATCAATGGTCCCGATCAGTGCGACGACGTCGGCGACAAGATGTCCTATCGACAAACGCTTGAGCGCTTGCAGATTTATAAATGATGGCGGCCGAATCCGCATTCGATAAGGTTTCTGGGTACCGTCGCTGACGAGGTACAAGCCGATCTCACCTTTGGGAGCT
>Ga0126381_100003123_pt1 | contig 18064 bp, 15 predicted proteins | sample PanSoiMetPlot_28_FD_96465 | JGI IMG/M metagenome (GOLD analysis project Ga0126381, IMG submission 96465) | Tropical forest soil microbial communities from Panama - MetaG Plot_28 | ecosystem: Environmental > Terrestrial > Soil > Tropical forest > Bulk soil | place: Panama | collected 2016-02-17 | reverse complement strand
CCGGCGGCGATGATGATGACGATGGCGGCGAAAGCCGCTGATCGTGTCAGGCATATCGAAACCAATCCGCTGGTGACGCGTCTAATTGCCATCAGAGCGGGTGTGGAGAATTGCGGTTGCGTTCCTTTTAAGACCCTTGCAGAAGTTTTGCGCCGCACGGTAGCACAGGCAATCTTGCCTGCCAGCCCGGAAGGGCCTGCGCGCAGTGTCAGCCACGTCCGATGAATCGCGCAGCCAGGATTGGCTGCTTGGAAGGAATCCTAAATTTCTATTCGAGGTAACATTCGAAGGAGAAAAGCATGAACGGGATCGAACCCAGCAGGCGTTCGTTGGTGGTTTATCTGGTCATTCTGGCCCTGAGTCTGGCCGGATTCGCGCGAGTCGCCACTGCCCGCGCTCAGGACATCGCCCAGGAGAAGGATCAAAAGCAAGAAAAGAAAGACGAAAAAAAGGACGACAAGAAGGACGAGAAAAAAGGCTTGCCCTTGAAGTCCGACCGTAAGATCACCTTCACCACCGATGAAGGTACGTGGCTTTCTCTCGACGTTTCGCCGGACGGCAAGACCATCGCGTTCGAACTGCTCGGCGATATCTACACGCTGCCCATCGAAGGTGGCAAGGCCAAATTGATCGACGGCGGCATGGCCTTTGACAGCCAGCCCAAATTTTCTCCTGACGGCCAATGGATCGCTTTTCTCTCCGATCGCGAAGGCAGCGAAAACATTTGGATCATGAAGGCCGACGGTTCAGGTGCCAAGCAAGTATCGAAGGATCCTAACAACGAATTCGCATCGCCGAGTTGGGACCCCAACGGCAAATACATTTACGTCTCCAAAACTAAATTTGGCATCGGGCCGCGGGAAATCTGGATGTACCACGTGGACGGCGGTAGCGGTGTGCAGATCACCAAGGCCAAGCCGACTCCCGCCACCCCGCGGGACCAGCGCACCAGTGATATGGGAGTCGTCGCTTCCCCTGACGGCCGTTATCTTTACTATGCCCAGCGGCATCGCGATTTTTCTTATAACTCCATGTTTCCCCTGTGGCAGATCAAGCGCAAAGACCGCAAAACCGGCGAAGAAGACACCATCATCGAACAGCCACGCAGCGCCATGCGCCCTGGCATCTCCCCGGATGGGAAATCGGTGCTTTATGTCACGCGCCGGGAAACCGAGAGTGGCTTGCGCCTGCGCAATCTGGAAACCGGCGAAGATCACTGGGTCCGCTACCCGGTCACGCGCGATGATCAGGAAGCGATCTTTTCCCGCGATCTGTTTCCCGGCTACGCGTTCCTTCCTGGCGGACGAGAAATTGTTTACAACCAGGACGGCAAAATCCGCCGGCTGAATCTCGAATCCGGTGCCGAATCCATTATTCCGTTTTCCGCGGAAGTTTCTCAGGACCTTGGGCCTAAACTCGATTTCCCGCAAAAAGTGGAACAGGGTCCGGTAAAAGTCCGCCTGATTCACGATCCTGCGGAATCCCCCGATGGAAAAAGGGTCGCCTTTTCCGCAATGACCCATCTCTACACCCTGGATTTGCCCAACGGAAAACCGCAGCGCCTCACCACCGGCAAGACCACTGAGTTTCAGCCCGCCTGGTCGCCGGACGGAAAGTGGCTGGCCTACGTTTCCTGGTCCAGCGAAGGCGGCCAACTTTGGAAGGTTCCCGCCGCCGGAGGCACGCCGGTGCAGCTCTCCAAATCGCTCGCCGTGTACAGCAATCCGGTTTTTTCTCCCGACGGAACCAGAATCGTTTTTCTGCGTGGCAACGCCTACGACCGCGAAAACAGCACTTTTGATGGCGGGCAGACCGGCAACGCCGATCTCGCCTGGATCTCCGTGGATGGAGGCGAAGAGCATTTGATTCTTCCGGCACGCGGCGCAGGCGGTCCGCATTTCACCGAAGAGAAAGACCGCATTTACGTTTACACTTCCGGCGGACTGGTTTCGCTGCGTTACGACGGTACCGACCGCCGCACCCATCTCATCGTCAAAGGCTCCGGTATCTACTTTGCCGACGAACCCGTTCCTGCCGATGACTTGGTGCCCAGTCCCGATGGCCAATGGGTTTTGGCGCACGTCATGAATCAGTTGTACGTGATTGCCATGCCTCCCGTTGGCGGCGAACCCCCTACCATCAGCGTTGGCGGCCCGGCCGTTCCTCTCAAGAAAATCACCGATATCGGCGCTGACTACTACGGCTGGGCGGATGGCGGCAAGACCATCACCTGGGCCGTTGGGGCGAGCTATTTCCGCCAGCCGTTCAGTTCCATTTCGTTTGAACCGCCCAAGGACGAAAAGAAAGAAGGCGAAAAGAAAGACGGCGATAGCAAGGACGCGGACAAGGACAAAGATAAGAAAGATTCCACGGACGCCAAGAAAGACGACAAGAAAGAGGAAAAACCGAAGAAATTCAAGGAACAGGAAAAAGACGTGCAGGAAATCGCCGTCGACTTAGAGCTTCCGCGCAAGACGCCCGAGGGCACCATTGTTCTTCGCGGCGCCACGGTGGTGACCATGAAGGGCGATGAAGTGCTGAAAGACGCCGACGTGGTGATCGAAAACAACCGCGTCACGCGAGTCGGCGCGAAAGGCAGCGTGCCCGCGGGAGCGAAACTTTTTGACGTAAAGGGGAAAACCATCACGCCGGGATTCATCGATACTCACGCGCACTGGTTTGAAATTCGTCGCGGCATTCTGGATACCCAGAACTTTGCCTTCCTCGCGAATCTGGCCTACGGCGTTACTGCCGGCCTCGACGTGCAGACCGGGACCAACGACATGTTTGCGTACCAGGATCTGGTGGACACCGGCGACATTCTCGGCCAACGCGCATTCTCGACCGGGCCGGGCGTTTTTTCCGACAATAATTTCCAATCTGAAGAAGAAGTAAAGGGCGTGCTGACGAAATACAAAAAATATTACGGCACGCACAACATTAAGAGTTATCTGGTGGGCAATCGCAAACAGCGGCAGTACATGGTGCAGGCCTCCAAAGAATTGGAAATGATGCCTACCACCGAAGGCGCGCTGGACTTGAAGCTCGATTTGACGCACGTCATCGATGGCTTCCACGGCAACGAGCACACCCTGCCGGTCACTCCGCTGTACCAAGACGTGTTGCAGATGTTCGCCCAATCAGGAATCGCGGAAACTCCCACGCTGATCGTGAATTATGGCGGGCCGTTTGGCGAGGACTACTGGTATGAGTACAGCGAAGTTCACGACAACGCCAAACTCAACCGCTTCACGCCGCACCGCATCATCGACCAAAAAACCAAGCGTCGCCCAAGCTGGTTCCGCAAGGACGAATACGAATTCCCTAAGCTGGCGGCGCAAGTCGCCAAACTGGAGCGGGCCGGCGGTCTGGTGGGGGTGGGCAGCCACGGACAACTACAAGGTCTTGGCTACCACTGGGAAATGTGGATGCTGGCCAGCGGCGGCATGACCCCGCACGAAGTATTGAAGTGCGCGACGGTGAACGGATCAAAAATCGTCGGACGTCAGAATGAACTCGGCACCATTGAGCCGGGTAAACTGGCCGATCTCGTCATTTTCGACAAGAATCCGCTGGACGACATCCACAACACCAACACCATTCACTGGGTGATGAAGAACGGCGAACTCTTTGAGGGCGACACCCTCAATCAGGTCTGGCCGGAACAGAAAAAACTGCAACCGCTGTGGTTCTGGAACAACTACGATGTGCCGAAGGCCGGCGAGCCGTTGCAGTACGGCAAAACCACCACGCCGTGAACTTGTAGCTGCGCTCTTAGCTTGCGGTTTCTCACGGCCCGACAGTCATTTGAGAAATCCTGCCGCCTGAAGACTAGGGCTGCCACTTATGGTCACTCGGCGGTCTTCAGTTTAGCGGCGGCTTTGGTTTCCGCTTCTTTGTACCAGTCAAAGGTACGGCGCAGGCCTTCCGCGAAATTCACCGTGGGCTGGTATTTCAGGAGTGCGCGGCTGAGGGTAAGGTCGGCTTGGGAATCGCGAATGTCGCCTTCACGCGCCGGCTCATATTTTGACTGTAAATGATTGCCGCTGATTTCGCACAAAAGTTGCAGGGTCTGATTCAGCGAAGTCCGTTCACCCGTACCCACGTTGATCGCTTTTCCGCTGGCGGCAGCGGCTTCGCAGGCCAGTAAATTTGCGTTCACCACATTTTCGATAAACGTGAAATCGCGTGTCTGTTCGCCGTCGCCGTATACCACCGGATCGGTTTTTTCCAGAAATGCAGAGCAGAATTTGGAGAGTACGCCGGAGTACGGTGAACTGGGATCCTGGCGCGGCCCGAACACATTGAAGTAGCGCAGGCAGACGCTCTGCAAACCGTAAACCTTTCCGAACATCTGCGCGTAGAGTTCGCAAACGTATTTGGTAACCCCATAAGGAGAGATCGGCTCCGGTTGCATGGACTCGACTTTGGGCAGCGTAGGCGTTTCGCCGTAGGCGGAGGAGGAAGTGGCAAGGACCACGCGTTTCACTTTGGCATCGCGGGCAGCGAGCAAAACATTCAAAGTGCCCTCGATATTGACCTTGTTGGTTTCGAGAGGATCTTTCATCGAGCGGGGAACCGAAGTACGCGCGGCGAGGTGCAGCACGTAGTCGGCTTCCTGCATGGCGCGGCGGACGGCTTCCAGGTCGTTGATGCTGCCTTTGATGAAAGAAATTTTGTTGCGGACCTCGGCGAGATTTTCTTCCTTGCCGGCGGAAAGATCGTCCAGCACCACCACGCTTTCGCCGCGGCCGACTAGTTCATCGACAGTATTGGAGCCGATAAATCCCGCGCCGCCGGTAACCACGTATCGCATGCGAGCAATCCTCCGTGCGTCTTTCGCGTTCCGCCACCCCAGCCGGATGGGCTCCGGCGAAAATGCAAGGAGCTTTCCCCGCAGACGGGCGAAAACGCTTCTGGTAATCTGAAGCAGCGTCGCCTGGAAAGATGGTTCGCGTGACAAGCTAGTTTACGACGAAAGCCCGCGCAAGGATTTTTGAAGAGCGGGCACGTCGCAGGAAAGTTATGAGCCGCCGATTGGTAGCCGTGCTAGCCGTGATTCTTGCCGTTCTCTGCCTAGCGGCGGGGCTTGCGTGGCTCCATGCCGGCGGGCAGAACAAGACAGTGCTGCATTTCACTCCCGATCCGCCGGCGGCTGGTTCGGGTGCCGCGCCGGAATCGGTTCCCGCACCCGCCGAGAAAAATGAATCCGCAAAAACAAATACGGCAAATGCGCCCAAGGCCCCGCCGAAGGCCGCTCCGGAGCTGGCATTTGCTCCAGTGAGCGGCGAGGTGCTGGAGTTTACCAGCAGCGTAGCCAAAGTGAGCAACGTGGCGACGCTGCGGTTGTCGGTGAACGGGAAAAAAGAGATTGGCGGCAAAGAGGCCTGGCACCTGCAGGCCCTGGCCCACACGCAGAACCCGTTGCGCATGGTGTTTGAGCTGGACGACCAGTTCGATTCCTACAGCGCGCCGGGGGATTTTGCCAGCGTGCAGTATGAAATGCACTTGAGCGAGCGTGGGCAGAAGGTGCAGTCGGTGCAACGGATGACGGCTACGGGCCGTGAACCGGCACCGGCTGGAGCTTCGGCGGCGAGGGTACTGCCTAGCACGCGCGATCCGCTGGGCATGATGCAATACCTGCGATCGGTGGACTGGGCAAAAACTCCGGTGGTGCATGGCCCGGTGTACGATGGCCGGAAACTTTACCAGGTAAGCGCCCAGAAGACGGGTTCGGCGGAAGTGCAAGTGCCGGCAGGTAAGTTTTCCACGTCCGCGATCGAGGTGAAGGTTTACGACAATGGCGCGGAGATGAAGGACGCGCATTTTACTTTGTACCTGGCGAAGGATGAGGCGCGCACGCCGGTACTGTTGGAAGCGCTGCTGCCGTTCGCCGCGGCGCGCGTGGAATTGACCAAGAAGCAGTGACCAGACGGTAGTGGGGTCATCAGGATGAATTTTGCCCGCCGTTTGTCACCATCAAGAAAATTCAAACGGTCGCACTCCGACCGGAAATAGTAAAACAGCCTTCGCTTCTCGGGAAAAGCCGGCCGTTCAGCGACATCACCGGGACCGTGCGGCTGGCGGCCCGCCCGCCGCCCCTTTTTCTGTAGCTGCAGAATCTAAACGAGTTGCGGAAGGGGCAGGTGACAGCACCTGCTTGGTGGGAATCAAGAATAGATAACGAGTAAGTAACGATTCGAACGGCAAAGCCAGGGGCCGCGGCATGGCTGGTTCGAAGTGCAAGAAATGCCGCGGGGTTCGTTCTAAGGGGGATGCCGGTGGAGGGCAGCCCGATGAGAGCGAATTTGAATACGCTGATTGCGAAGTTTCGTGCGATGTCCGCGGCGCGCCGCGGGTTGTTGCTGGTGGTTGCCGCGATTCTGACTTTTGTGGTGCTGGGGCGGTGGACACGGTCAACGACAAAGCAAGCTGGCTCGCCCCCGACGGTTCCCGACGTTCAACAGCTGGTCGAAGAGCCCAGCGCGGCCCAAGTGGAGGAAAACGCGCGGATTGATTTCGACAGACTTAGGGAATTTCAAGACGCAAAGCTGCAGGCCAACGAACTGCACTCCGCGGCGGGAGGCGCCATTGCTGGTGCAGCGCCGTATGGCTTGCCCAGACCATTGATAGCACATTCGGCGGAGCTGGCGGTGGCGACCAAGGACTTTGCCAAGTCGCGATCATCGCTCGAGGAAATTCTACAGCAGCATCGGGGCTACGCCGCTAAGTTGCGCATGGCGGGCCGTCACACCGGGAGCGTGCTTTCGGCGACACTGCGGGTGCCTTCATCGGAACTGGGCGCCACAGTGATCGATCTGAAATCGCTGGGCGATGTAGAACAGGAAGCGCAATCGGCTGATGAAGTGACGCAGCAGCATGCGGACCTGGAGGCGCGACTCGCAAATGCCCAGGCCACCCTGCGGCGCTTGAAGGAGTTGCTCGAGAAACAGAGCTATCCCGACGGCAACGTGCGGGAGCTGCAACGGCAAATCGCCAACGCCAGCTCGGAAGTGAACCGGCTGGAAGCGGAGCGCGCGGCCGCGGAACATCGCGTGACTTTCGCCAACGTGCAATTTTCGATGCGGGAAGTACTGGCGCAGCCGGAGGAATCGTTGGGCGCGCAATTGCACGCGGCGGCGATTGCGGGATTTGGCGAAGCAGCAGCAAGCATGTCCTCTCTTCTGCTGTTTTTCATCGGCCGCGGGCCGGTGGTGGCGCTGTGGGGGATCATCCTATACCTGCCAGGGCGACTGCTCTGGAGGCGGTGGATGCGGACGGCCCCTCAGGGTCAGACCGTGGCGCAGGGGGCTTAGGTCCATCGTCAAACCGAAGGGCGACATCCGACGACTTTTGCCGGTATTGGCGGTGTGTCGTCGGATGTCGCTTGCTGCTCTCTGAACTTTGGGGCTAGCATGACGCCCAATTAAGGGATCGCTTGTGGAGAATTACCCTGAAACAGGTACGGCCAAGCGACCTATGAACCTACCCGGCGAGCGGCGAGCGAACCACGGCCCAGATTTTGCGAGGTTTGGCACCCGATTGTTCCGGGAGGCGTTGGAGGAGGGATAAACATGATGACCCGGCCCAAACTCAGGAAATTCATTACGGCACTGGCTATCGCCGGATGGACGGCGGCGGGGGCTGCTGCGCAGGACGGACGGAGCGTCGATCAAAACAGCAAACCCATCGAGCGAAATTGCAAGATTTACATCGCGTCGATCGAGGGCGGCTTCGATACCTACCTTGCCGCAGCCATCATCAAGAAGCAGGTGCCGGTGACGGTGGTGACCGAACGCAGCAAAGCGGATTACGAGATCACCGGCATCGCCGCCTCGGAAAAAGCCGGATGGGCCAAGATGCTGTTCCTGGGAACCGATCAATCGAACGACATGGCGAGCGTAAAAGTGGTGCGAATCAAGACCGATGAAGTCGTTTACGGCTATTCGGTGAAGAAGGGTAACTCTTACAAAGGCAGGCAAAGCGCCGCGGAGGCCTGCGCGAAGCACCTGAAGGAAAAGATCGAGACAAGTAAATAAAGCGGATCCCGGGTCAAATCTTGCAGGAAGGGAGAATAGCGATGAGAACTCTAAAGGTGTTCGCCTTGGTTTTGCTGTTTGCCGCGGGCGCGATCGGGACGGTCGAGGCGCAGGACTCCAAAAACGACCAAGCGGCTCAGGTGAAGGCAAAGATTCCTAAGGGAGCCAAGGTATTTCTGGCTCCCATGAACGGTTTTGAAGGCCCGCTGAAGAAAGCGATTGCCGATAAGAAGGTTCCCATCGAAATCGTGGAGAAACGGGAAGCCGCCGCGTACGAAATTACCGGCACGGCGGAGAGCAAGAAAGCCAGCACTGCCAAGAAGCTAATCCTCGGCAGTTTTCATTCCGACGAAGAAGCCAGCATCAAGGTCGCAGATCTGAACAGTGGCGAGGTGCTATTTGCGTATGCCGTTCACAAACAAGACTCGGCGCACGGGCAGCGCAGTACCGCCGAGGCATGCGCGAAGCACCTGAAGGATGAGGGCGTTGAAGCAAAGTAGGCGGATTTGTTCCACGTAAGGAGCGAACTCATCTGCCCGATGCTTTACTGGAGTTTGTCGTATTGGTTTTGGCTTCTTTGAGCGTGGGGAGGTCGGGATGCGCTTCTTCCAGGCGGCGAAAAGTCCTGATACGCGTGGTTTCGATTGTTTGGACGGAGCCTAAAGCCGTCGCTACGACCTCAGCAGGGAACGATCCGGTTGCGATTGCGCGTGACGCGGCGAGTGGCGTTGCGGGTGTCAATCACCAGCTTCGAGCCGTCCACGATGGCGTGGTAGTCGTAGCTGGAGTGGTCGGTGGCGATGATGGCCGCGTCGTAATGGACAAGCGTGTCTTTAGAGACGGGCACGGACTTCATGTGTTCAAAATTGTAGTGGCGCATCTTGTGCATTTGCGGGAAGTACGGATCGTTGTAATCGACGTGCGCTCCGCTTTGCTGAAGCAGTTGCATGATTTTGAGCGAAGGCGATTCGCGCAGGTCGTCTACGTCTTTTTTGTAGGCCACGCCGAGCATCAGCAACTTCGAGCCGTTGAGACTTTTCTTGTGGCTGTTGAGAGATCTGGCGACAGTCTCCACCACATGGTAGGGCATGGAAGTGTTGATTTCTCCGGCGAGTTCGATGAAGCGGGCGGCGAAATCGAATTCACGAGCTTTCCAGGAGAGGTAATAAGGATCGACGGGGATGCAGTGGCCGCCGAGTCCGGGGCCGGGATAGAACGGCATGAAGCCGAAAGGTTTGGTGGCAGCGGCATCAATCACCTCCCAGATGTCGATGTTCATGCGAGAAGCGAGGAGTTTCAGTTCGTTAACTAACGCGATGTTTACGCAGCGGAAAATATTTTCCAGTAGTTTGACCATTTCCGCGGCGCGCGTGGAGCTGACCGGAACAACCTTTGCCACCACCTGTGCATAAAGAGCGATCGCCGCGCGGCTGCTGGGCGGATTGGTGCCGCCGACGACCTTGGGAATTTGCGCCAGGCCGTATTGCTTGTTGCCGGGATCTTCCCGTTCCGGCGAAAAAGCCAGAAAGAAATCTGTTGGAATGTTATCGCTTTCAAGACCGAAGGCCACCGGGCAGCGCAAGCCGCTTTTTTCCAGAATCGGCAACACCAATTCTTCCGTGGTTCCGGGATAAGTGGTGGATTCAAGCACCACCAGCTGGCCTCTTTGCAGATGCGGCTGAATGGAGATGGCGGTCTGTTCGACGTAGCTGAGATCCGGTTCGCGACGTTCGTCGAGAGGAGTGGGCACGCAAATAAGAACGGCGTCAACTTCCTTAAGTCTGGAAAAATCGCTGCTGGCGCTGAAATGGCGGCTGTTCACGAACTGCTGAATTTTAATCTGCGAAATGTGCTCGATGTAGGACTTTCCGTTGTTCAACATGGAAACCTTGGCTGGATCGGTGTCAAAGCCGGTGACTTTGTGGCCGGCTTCCGCGAAGCGCAGCGCGAGCGGAAGGCCCACGTAACCGCAACCGATAATTCCAACTTTTAATTGCGCACCCTTGAAGAACTCTGGTTTCCGGTCGGCAGGCATCTGAATCGAATCGCTCCTCGTTTCCTGAAGAAATAAGATGGAAGAATACGCGCGCAAAGCGCGAAGGACTGCGCTACCAATATAACAGGTTCGCATGAGCACCCGGCGCGACAGAAGAAGTGCATGTTACGCGTTGTTTAAGATGGGAAGAATTGCTTCATAGGGCGAGGGCGGACACAATGAAGTGCGAGCGAATATTGTGGTCAACGTGCGCGTGGGGCGGATGAGGTGACGATTATTCTGGTTCTGGCGCTGGGTGTGTTTGCCGGCCTGATGGTGGGGCTGCTGGGAATCGGCGGCGGAATCGTGCTGGTTCCGGCCATGGTGCACGTGTTGCATATGGACCAACATCTGGCGCAGGGGACTTCGCTGTTCATTTTGTTGCCGCCCATTGGCCTGGGAGCGCTGCGGCAATACTGGAGAGCCGGGAACGTGGATTTACGCGCGGGAATCCTGTGCGCGGTGGGAATGATCTTGGGCGCATATATCGGCGGAAAATTCGCGGTGCCCATGTCCACGCAAATGCTGAAAGCATTGTTTGGAGGATTTCTGATGTTTTCCGCGGTGCTGTTGTGGACGAAAGCCAAGCCGGTTGCGGCGGCGGCTCTGCCTCGAGAAGAGCGCGGCGCATGAACCGGCGAGCGCTGTTGGACGGCGGTGTGTTGTTGACGGGAGTCACCGGAGGCATCGCTTCGGGACTGTTCGGCATTGGCGGCGGAGTGATTATGGTGCCAATTCTGGGATTGCTGCTGGGATTCAGCCAGCACCGCGCGCAGGGTACCAGCCTAGTCGCCCTGATTCCGCCCACTGGAATCCTGGCGGTGCTGGCCTATGGGAAGGCCGGTTACGTTTCCTGGCTGACCGGATTGCTGCTGATTCCCGGAGTATTTCTGGGTGGAATCGCGGGCGGCGCGCTGGCCAAGAGAATTCCTGCGGTGAAAATGCGCCGGATTTTTGCGGCGCTGATGTTCCTGCTGGGTATCTATCAAATCTATAACGCTTCCCGCGGATGACGGATTCGCGAAAAAATGGTTGATCTGCACTGCCACATCCTGAGCGGCTTCGACGATGGCGCAAAGTCCGTCCAAGAGTCACTGACCATGGCGGAGACGGCCATCGCGGATGGCATCACCCACGTGGTGGCCACGCCGCACTCCAGCAACGAATACCGATTTGATTTTGCCGCGGTACAGCAGGCCTGCCGGGAGCTGCAAGTTGCCGTGGGCGACCGGTTGAAACTGGCCACCGGCTGCGATTTTCATTTGAGCCCGGAAAATCTTGCCGCGTTGAAGAAAAATGCCGCGCCGTTTTGTATCCATCAGAAGGATTATTTGCTGGTGGAGTTCAACGAGTTCGCTATTCCACCGGCCATGGACGAAACGCTTTATCAGATACAACTGGCCGGATTGCGGCCGATCATCACTCATCCGGAACGCAACGCCATTATCCGCGCGCGGCCTGAACGGCTGGAGAAGTGGATTCGCAATGGTGCCTACGCGCAGGTGACCGGAGGCTCGCTGACTGGAACTTTCGGTCCGGGGGCGCAACAGAACGCGCTGACCTGGATCGCGCGCGGACTGGTACATTTCGTGGCCAGCGACGCGCACAATTTGACGGCGCGTCCGCACAAGCTGCGCGCCGCGTATGACGTGGTGCGGTCCGAATTTGCACAGCAAATGGCCGAGGCGCTGTTCGTGGAGAATCCACTGGCGGCCTTCGAGGGCCAGCCGCTGCCGCATGTGCCGGAAATCGTTGAACAGCAGCGGAAAAAGAAAAGATTTTTGTTTTTCTGAGGGCGGCAAGGACTCAGGCCGCGCTGGAGAGACGGCCAGTCTTCATTTAGCGTGGGAGAGCGGCAGGCCAGCCCAAGCATTCAGCAAGCCGAAATATTCGCGGATTACGGTAAAGGCGTCGTTGGTGGCGCGCCACCAGTGCGCAGCATCGAAAGAATCTTCTGGAGCCGCTCGAATCAGCAACCGTCCATGATGCCTTGTCGAAATCTTGTCCCAAATGGCGCGCACCCGGCGCGTATGCGCCTTAGATGTAACCACGATCGCAATGGGGACGGATGGCTGGCCCGTCTGCCGGTCTAGCGCATCCGCGACGACACGCAGTTCATCCGCCGTGTTCAGTATGTGCGGCTCCAAAAACACAATTTTCGCCGTGGGAACGCCCTTTTCGATCAACACCATGCGGCTGTATTCTTCCTCGCCGGCGTAAGGCAGGCGCAGCTCACGCATGGCCGCTTTCGGCTGCAGTGGTTGCGTCAGCCACACTTCCGCGGCGTATTCCTCACGATAAACTCGCGCCGCTGCCAGCGCGCGATCCGGCAGCCCGCCGCTCAGCACCACGATGGCCTGCGATTTTTCGAGCGGATCTTCGCGAACCAGCCAGCTGCCGGCGTGCAGGAACGCATAAATTCCAGCGATGCCGAAGGCCATCATGGCCGAGCCCGCCCAAAGCAGCAACCGCCGCCACGTTCTGCTTGGAGATGAATGTTCAGTCATCGCGAACGCGAATGGTAATCTCCGGCGACATCGGTGGTCAATCCTTGCCTGCGACGATACACTGATATGGAAAATTGTCGGGAGGAATCATGCGGGCAGTGGTGACAGGGGCAGCCGGATTTCTGGGATCGCATCTGTGCGACCGGTTGTTGGCGGAAGGCTGGTCGGTCGTCGGTTTGGACAATTTTATTACCGGTCGGAAAGAAAATCTCGCGCATCTGGCGGGCAGCGCACAGTTTTCACTTGCCGAGGCCGACGTATGCGATCCACTGCACGTGACAGGCGACATTGCGTACGTGCTGCACTTTGCTTCGCCGGCAAGTCCACCGGACTATTTGCGCCACCCGATCGAGACCATGCGCGTGGGCTCGGTTGGCACGCAGAACGCGCTGGAGCTGGCGCGCAAGAAGAACGCCAAGTTTTTCATGGCGTCCACAAGTGAATGCTATGGCGACCCGGAAATTTCTCCGCAACCTGAAGAGTATTGGGGCCACGTCAATTCCGTTGGACCGCGCAGCGTGTATGACGAAGCCAAGCGTTTTTCCGAGGCGCTGACCATGGGCTATCACCGGCATTACCGCCTGGATACGCACATCGTTCGGATTTTCAATACTTATGGCCCGCGCATGCGTTTGAACGACGGGAGGGCGCTGCCTAATTTTGTTTTTCAGGCCCTGAGTGGAAAGCCGATTACCGTCTATGGAGACGGAAAGCAGACCAGAAGCTTTTGTTACGTATCGGACCTCACCGACGGGATTTACAAGCTGATGCTGTCCGACGAACATTTTCCGGTGAACATCGGTAATCCGGAGGAAATCACGCTGCTGGAATTTGCGCAGCGGGTCCGCGCGCATTTTCCTAAGGCCGGACCGATCGTTTTTGAGCCGCTGCCGCAGGACGATCCCAAGCGGCGTTGCCCGGACATTCGCAAAGCACAACGGTTGCTGGGATGGGAACCGAAAGTGCAACTGGCCGACGGCTTGCGCACAACCATCGATTATTTCGAGACGCAATTCACCGCGCAGGCTGTCAGATAAGGCACATGTCTTACTACGCCGGGATTTTCGATTATTCCCGGCCGAAGGAAGCGTACTCGAATCCCAGCAACTTCATTTTGTCGGGCGAGTAAAGATTTCGGCCGTCCACAACCAGCTTGCGCGCCATCACTTTCCCGGCGCGTTCCCAATCTAGTTTCTTGTAAACGTCCCATTCGGTGCATAACAGAGCGGCGTGCGCTCCTGCCAGCGCCTGGTAGGGATCCTGGTGATAGTGCGCTTGTGGAAATTGTTTCTTCGCTTTTTCCAGCGCTTCCGGGTCGCAGGCGTGAACTTCGACACCCTCTTCGAGTAAACGCTTCATCAAATCGAGAGCCGGAGCAAATCGAATGTCGTCGGTGTTGGCTTTGAACGCCAGGCCGAGCATGGCGACGCGCTTTCCTTTGACCACCCAAAGGGCTTTGTTAATCTTTTCCAGGAAGCGGTCAATGCGCTGCTTGTTCACGCGCTCCGCCGCTTTCAGTATTTCAAAATCGACACCCACGGTCGCCGCCAAGCTGATAAACGCCTGAATGTCCTTGGGGAAACAAAACCCGCCGAAGCCCAATCCGGCTTTCAAGAATTGCGTGCCGATCCGCGGATCCAGGCCCATGGCATGGGTCACTTCCTCGACGTTGGCGCCAAGTTTCTCGCAAAGATCGGAAAGCGCATTCGCATAGCTGATTTTCAGCGCCAGAAAAGAATTCGAGGCGTGCTTGATCAACTCCGCGCTGCTGATGGTGGTGACCAGAAATTCCGCCTTGTGGGTGTCCGGGCACCGGCCGTCGTGAACCGGGCAAGTGAACTTGCGTTCGAGGATCGGACGATAAATTTCGCGAAGCTGCTCGGCGGCCTTGGGGTCTTCGACGCCAACCACGATTCGGTCTGGATGGAAAAAATCCTCTACAGCCGTTCCTTCCCGTAGAAATTCTGGATTGGAAGCCACGCGGAATCCGCCATTGCCGCTGCTGTAAGCGGAAAGAGCGCGCTGCAATTCAATTCCGGTGCGCGCGGGCACAGTGCTTTTTTCCACAACAAGTTTTGCAGAACGCGCTTCGGCGGCAATCTGTTGCGCCACATGATCGATCGCCGAAAGATCGGCGCTTCCGTCGGGCTTTGGCGGCGTGCCCACACAGATAAAAATCGCATCGCCAAAACGGATGGCTTCGCCTGGGTCGGTAGTATAGGAAATTTTTCCGGATTTGCCCGCTGAAACAAGAATCTTGTCCAGGTGCTGCTCGTAAATGGGGACCTGCCCGGCTTTCAGTTGCGCGATGCGTCCGGCGTCAATATCCGTGCACATTACTTCGTGGCCGGCCTCAGCCAAGCACGCCCCCGTAACCAGTCCCACGTAGCCGCAGCCAATCACTGTTAAACGCAAAGGCCATCTCCTATGAAATTGAAATACCGCAGCGAACTCGGATCGCGGCAGCACACACCAGCAGCGAAAAAAAATCAGCGTGGTTTTTTGCCCATCAATAGACCGCGCAGGCCGAGCAGCACCAGGCGGGGCTGATGCCGGAAGACGTTCCACAGCAGACGCGTCGAATTGTCGCGGTGAATTTCGCCCAACGATTCGCGCGTCGCCGAATTCAGCAAATCCACCAGGTAGGAATAGTCCTTCTGTCGGAAGTGATGCAAAGTTTTCCGGATCAGCCAGTGAGTATCCAGTTCACGACGCAGCGCGCGCAGCTCGCCGCTCTTGCCGGAGCCCAACAGCGCGTCTGCCACGCCTTGTGCTCCGCGAAAACCGGTTACGATTCCACCGACGGTGGACACTTTCACCTGGGCCGCCGCATCGCCCACCAGAAAAACCTTGCCGTGGCCCACCTGACGTTCTACTGGAACCCACTTGCGATACACCGGAATCCGCGCCCCCTGCCACTCCAGCGGCTCCATATTTTTCTTTTCCAGAAAACGCTCGATGCGTTTCTTGGTTTCCTGCCCGCTACCTTCACCGATGATGCCCAGCGCACCCCGCGATTCGTTTTCCGGAATCAGCCAGTAAAAATAAGGCGTGTCGTCCGGAACGAACCACACCCGGGTGGTATCCGGGCGGCAATCCCTGGGCAGTTTCACGATGGCCTGCACCAGCGGAACGGTTTCGACCGGCGGCCAGCCGGCAGCTCGGCCGACGCGGCTGGTGGCGCCGTCCGCGCCCACTACGTGATCCGCATGTAGCTCTTCACGCTTTCCGGCGCTTTCCACTTCCACCCGCAAACTGCGGGAGTTCGGACCGAGTCCGAGGAAATGCGTATCAAAGGAAAGCTCGGCGCCGGATTTTGCCGCTTCGTTGGCCAGGGCCGGAATCAGGCGTGCACGTTCGATGATCAAGTCCGGCCGGCGCAGCACAACCTCCGCCGAACGGCCATCGGTGAACAGCTCGAAGCGTTTAATCTCGTTTACAATGCTGGAAGCCGCGACTTCGCGGAGTTGCTCGCGAAAATGGTGGGTAACAATCAGCGAACGCGGCGCGGGATCCAGCCCGGTTTTGGCGTCGAGGACGCGGACACGGCGGCCACCAGCGGCCACTTTCGCGGCGGTGAGCAAGCCCGCGGCCGAGCTGCCCACAACGATAACGCCGCCGTTCCGATTTCCGGTTTGAAGGCTCGGCTGTTTTTCAAGCACGCGTTCGGTTCTTTCCGTTCCTACCTAGTTAGTCACCCAGTGCGAAAGCCAGCGATCTAAGCTAATCGTCTTTCGGTGCCTTTCGCCCACAGAGAGGGTACAAAAACCATTTACTGGCCCTAGAGTATAACCAATCCAATGTGGTGTGGGAACCGCGCCGGAATGCGAATCAATCGGCGCTGGCAATCGATTTCAAAGTTTGGCGCTCGTAGGGCGCGCGCTCGAGAAGCGCGATGCCACCGAGCGCAAGGACCACCGCCAGGGCGACTACGACGAAGGAGATGGTAGCCGGCAGATAACTCACCAGAATCGCCAATGAGCCAGCAGCGGCGCCGAGAATGTACATCGCCAGCACCGCCCCGCGTTGGCCCAAACCAAGATTTGCCAGACGGTGCGCGGCGTGATCTTTGCCCGGCGCCGCAAAGGGCAAGAGGCCGCGCCGACTGCGCGAAATGGTGACCAGCGTAGTGTCAAAAATCGTCGCGCCAAGAACCAGCACTGGCACGGTCCACGCCGAGAGCAGATTCGGGTTGGCCAAGCGCAGCTTCAACCCCAGCGTGGCCATCAGGAATCCCAGAAACATCGCACCGCCGTCGCCCATGAAGATTTTCGCCGGTTTGAAGTTCCAGCGCAGGAACCCGGCGGCCGCGCCGAGTATGGCCGCGGCCAGCACGGTTACCAGCGTTTGCCCATTCAGATAGGCCAGCAGCGCGAAAAATGCGGAAGCCATGGCTGCTACTCCTGCACACAGCCCGTCCATGTGATCCAGAATGCTGAATGAAGCGGTAATGCCCACTACCCACACCACGGTCAGCGTGATGTCCAGAAGATCGCCGGTGCGGCCGGGGAACAGCGTGCTGAAAACCTGCGCCCGAATGCCGCTCAACAGCAGGATTCCCGCTGCCACCGGCATACCGATGAACAATTTCACCTGATGATGCAACAAGCCGCGGTCATCCAGCATGCCCACCGCGGCGATCAATGTGGCTGCGGCCAGGATGCCTTCGATTTGCGCTCGCGCCGGGCCGTTGAAAAGGAACAGAACTCCAAGCACCACGCCGGCATACATAGCCAAGCCGCCCAGCAGGGGAATCGGTTGCAGATGTAGCTTGCGCGGCCCGGGAAGATCCACCATACCGACGCGCAAGGCCAAAGTGCGTACTGGAACGGTCAGTAAGGTCGATGCCAAGAGAGCGATGAAGAAAGCGAAAAGGCCTGCGGCCATTCGTCCTCAGATTTCAGAGTTACGGATCCGGCCAGGGCGGGCGCTGCCGGCTATACACGCGACTCAATGCCGGATTCGAGGATCCGGCTCCCAAGTGAAGACACACCAATCTAGTTTGCGGGGCTGTAGATACAACCTTTTCGTCCCAGGGTCTTTAAGTGCCGACCCTGAAACCCGGAAACCATTCGACTCTGGGTGGTCGAATTGCGCGCGGAACAACTGAATACCATAGGGGTTTTTAGAGCTACCCCACGCACGGCATTAACAATAGCGAAGAGTCGCACCTCAATCCAGTAAAAACACTGTTAAGCTCCGATTCGTGCCAAGAAAGATCAGCAGTGTCGGCGGCGGGCAGAATACCATGTTCCATGTATCGTACTTAAGCAATTATTTTATCGTTCGGTTAGCATGCGGGCGAAGATCCGTTTTACCTCTTGGCGATCTTTGCTCTTGAAGTACCAGTCGATGGTGCGCTGCAGACCTTCTTTGAAGGCTACTTTCGGTTCCCAGTTGAGTATTTTCCGAGCCAGCGAATTGTCGGCTACGCGGTTCAGCGGCGCGGTGAGCATATCGTTGCGCAGCTTGATTTCCGCCTG
>Ga0126381_100003122_pt1 | contig 18065 bp, 16 predicted proteins | sample PanSoiMetPlot_28_FD_96465 | JGI IMG/M metagenome (GOLD analysis project Ga0126381, IMG submission 96465) | Tropical forest soil microbial communities from Panama - MetaG Plot_28 | ecosystem: Environmental > Terrestrial > Soil > Tropical forest > Bulk soil | place: Panama | collected 2016-02-17 | reverse complement strand
TGATCTGCGGCAGGTTGATGATGTCGACCAGGGTCATCGGCCGGGGCGTCTGCGCCAGCAGGGCGCAGGCGCCAGCCATCGAAATTCCAGCGCAAAGATTTCGAATGATGCGCATAGGGCTTCCTATTTTTTGACTTCTCGGTTCTCCTCGGAGTAATAGACCGCCGAGTTGAACCTTTCGTTTCCCTATCCCCGATCGATGTGGGGGATCCCTCTGGCCATCCACTCCGGTTCCGCGCCCCTTTGAGGAAATGATCGAAGAACTGTTGCGGGCGGGCGGTGTAGTCCTTCTGGTTGCGCCGGCAATTGATGTGATGCGGGAATAGCTCCGGGCCCTGGTACCACGGCAGGACGACGCGAACCGGTGGCGCTGTCCATCACGTAAATGTCGTTGTAAGTGCTGTGGTAAAACATCACGTGGCGGTAGGCGCGGTCGTCGGTGCCTAGCGCCACGCGACCGTCATCGCTGGGAAATAATCCGGCGGTCGAAGGATCGGAAAGCTGCGCGAAGTTTTTATCGGACAGGCTGTACACGGCGCGGTAGGAGCGGGAGCGCTCCTGCACTGCGCGGGCTTTCTGCATCGGCTGCACGTAATCGTGGCGCCAACTCCAGAGGCCGGCTTGCACCTTCTTGTCGGAAGGGACGGGAACCGGTGGCGCCGGATCCTTTTCGAGGGCAGCGATTTGTTCGAGCGGCACGCAGCTGACGAACAAGCGAGAGCCGTCCCGCGAGAAATTCATGGCACCGCGATCGAAAATGCCCCAACCCGTCAGCGTTCGAAGAACTCTCGGAATCGGCATAACGACACTCACTTAACAATTCGGTTAGCGAACGATTCTACCAGTTCAGGCGCCCGCCGACCACGATGATCCGGTTGTTGTTGGAGCCGGCTGCGGTAAACCGTCCGAACGACGTATCCTCGATGCTGGTATCAATCGTGGCGGTCGCAAAATCGGGATGGTTGGTCGAGTTCAGCCAGTCGGTGCGCAGTTCGAAATTAAACCGCTCGGTAATTCGAAACGTTTTGGCCAGGCTGGCATCCAGGTTGAAGAAGTTCGGGCTGGTGAAGAACGTCTGGGCCAGGTTCCCGAGCTGCCCTGGAAGCGGGTTCGATAAGACGGTGCCGCTCGGCGTTACCCAGGCGAACAGGGTGCTGCGCGCTGCGACCGAGGGCGCTAGAGTGGCGATGCTGGGATCTGGAATCTGTTTGTAGCCGCAGAAGAAGCACGCGCCACTGCCAATGAATTGGAGGCCGCCGGTGGCTTTCGAGAGATCGCCCGAGACATTGGGCGTCTGACCGGTGGTGAATTGGTTGAAGGTGGACACGGGGGCAGAAACCGTGAAGGGCACACCCGAAGTCCAGGTGAGAATGCCGGCGACCTTCCAACCACCGAGAATGCCATCGATTAGGCGGTTGGCACTGCTCAGCAAGGCGCGGCCCTTTCCGACGGGGATCTCGTAAATCCCGTTACTCTTGAAGACGCTGGTACGGCTGAAGGTCATGATCCGCTTGTCGAACCGCCGATTTTGGGGATTGCGGTAGTTGTTGTCGTAGTACTGCGTAGAGCCGAGTTCGTTCTCGCCGAGAGCTTTGCTCCACACGTAGCTTCCCTGGTAGACGAAGCCGTGCGAGAAGCGCTTTTCGTACTCCACTTCCAGAGAATGGTAAGTGGAATCGGCATTGTTGCCCACCAGGTAGACAGTGGCGAACTGCGGGTTGGTCACGAAGAAATTCTGCGGAAGCCCGGCAGCCGCCAGCAGGCCGCCGTTGACGTTGGTTCCGAGCGGTGTGCTGTTGAGGTAGTTGGCGAACGCGCCCACATTTCCGTTGGCCAGATAGGTCAGTATGGTGGAGTTCGTCCGGGCATAATCAGAGCCGCGCACGGTGGTTCCGTTCACGGGGCCCGCATTGGGCACCGACAGTCCGGCAAAGAGCTGGTCGAACAACGGCGCTTCGCCGCCCGCGCGGGTGATGTTGAAGGCGTTCAGGAAGCCGTTGCTGTTGATGACATCGCTGTTGAGATTCACTCCGCTGAGCAGTTTGGTGCCCTTGGTCCCCACGTACCGCACGTTGAGGAACGAGTCCTTGGCGATCTGGCGCTGGATGGAGGCGTTCCAATTCTGGTAATACTGATTGCGCAGCCCGGTATCGAAAACGCGCAGAGTCTGGGTGCGGTCGGTGAGCGGGACGGTGCTTAAGGTGGAAGCGCCCGGAGAGGCTGCCTGTAAGCTGGTGCCCGGATTAAACGGCACCCCGACGTTCGATAAATTCATCAGGCCGCCGGACTGAAACGTTTCGGTCGCGTTCAGCCCCGGGTTGCTGCCGACCTCGGTATCGGCGTTGCGCAGGGAATTGCGGTCGGACGACATGGCATAGCCCGCGCGGAACACGGTCTTATTGTTCTTGCCTGGCGACCAACTCAAGCCGACGCCCGGCAGGAAGGTGTTGTACTGCGGATTGTAGATCTTCGTGTTGGGGTTGGGCGAGAGCGGCCCAACTAGTTCAAGCTGCGTGAGGGAGCCGGCCGAGGCGCCGGGCGAGAACGCCTGCGCAAACGATGTTCCGCTGATTCCGAAAGCGCCCGCCGATCCGCCCAAAGGAATGATGGCCTTCCCGTTGGGTTCGTAGGGCGGGCTGTAGTATTCATAGCGCACGCCCAGGTTGAGAGTGAAATTGTGAGAGATTTTCCAGTCGTCTTTGAAGAAGCCGGCGAATTCGTGCTGGCGCCAGTCGCGGCGGTCCTGCTCGCCAGGGATGTAGCCGGGGTTCTTGCCACCGGCCGAATTGAAGGATTGCTCCCAACCGCTGAGCGAGCCGGAAAGGTCGGTCAATAGATTTTGCGCCGCCGTGGCATTGGCGCCGATGCCCGTGATGGTGCTGATGTTGGCGACCGGAATGCTGCCGGCTCCAAGGATAGCATCGGGGAGCACGTAGAACGAGTTGTAGCCGTTGGAGCTATCGAAGAAGACCTGCGCGCCGCCTTTGAAAGCGTGACGGCCCTTCAGCCAGCTGATGCTGTCGGCGTATTGGTAGACCGGCGAGGTGCGGCCCTGCGGCGCATTGTTCGAAGTGTATTCGTTGGAGATTGTGGTGAAGGTGAAGAAAAAAGGCTGCCCGCCGGTGTGTGGCAGCACCGAGCTTTCATTGGGATAAAACGGTCCTGTGTAGCCCGCCTCGAAATAGTTGATGCCCGCTCGAAATTCGTTCAGCAGGTTCGGACGAATGGTGGTAGTGGCGGCGAAGGTGTAAAGGTAGTTTTTGTTGCGGGCCGAATCGGTGGGCTGGGCCGGGAAGACCTGGCCGCGGTAACCGTTGAACGAGTTGGCATCGCGGATCTGGGAGGAAAACGCGAGCCGGGTGTTCTGCGTGAGGCTGTGATCGAGCTTGACATTGTACAGGTCGAAATTATTGGTGCCCGGCTCCTGCCAGTAATATCCGGCGGTGTTGAGGCCGTCGCCGCGCTGAAAGTTGTTCGGGAGCGGAACGTCTTTGAGGGCGATCGCGACGTTGCCCGTCGGGTCGGCGGTCATGCGATTGGGGTCGCGACCGAAGACGCTCACGCTTTGCAGCGGACCGGTGGCCGCCGCGGGTTGGACGGGGTTGCCGCTCAGATCCACGGTGGGAACGGCCGAGGTGGCGTTGGCGTTCTGAACGCCGGGGAAGAAGCGGAAAATACCCTGGCGCGCGGTGGCCGTCAGCACCGTAGTGTTTTGGGCGGTGTTGATAGTTTGGCGCTGGCCTTCATAAAGAACGAAAATAAACGTGCGGTTCTTGATGATGGGCGCTCCCGTGCGCGCTCCGAACTGGTTGCGGATAAGAAAATTGCGCGGCGCGACGAGGGTGCCGTTGAAGTTTCGGCCGAGCTGGTTATTGAACCACGTATTGGCGCTCAGCGCCGTCACGCGGTTGAATTCGAAGGCGCTGCCGTGAATTTCGTTGGTGCCCGATCGGGAGATCATCTGTACCTGCGCCATGCCGCGTCCAAACTCTGCATCCACCGGCGCGGTGCTGACGCGAAACTCGGCCACCAAGTCTACGCTGCTGGTGACCGTAGTGTTGCCGCTCCCCCACCCGCCGTTGTAGCGCGATTCCTGAATGTTGACGCCATCGAGGGTGACATTCTGCGATTGCGACCGCACGCCGTTAAAATTGTCGCCGATCACGCCCGGCTGCAAGGCGATGAGCGAACCGGCGTCCAGATTCTGCAAAGGCAGATCCTGCACCCGCTGCAGGGTCACCACGTTGCTGACCGAAGTGTTGACTGCCTCGAGTGGACTGGCGGTGGATTCCACGGTGACGGTTTCCGAAGCCGCGCCGACTTCGAGTTTGAGATCGACGCTGACGCGCGATCCCACGTCGAGTTGGATGTTCTCGGCCAAGCCTCTGCGGAAGCCGGTGACCACCGCGCTCACCGAGTACTCCCCCGGCAGCAGGGACGGGAAAATGTACAACCCGTCGTCATTGCTGACCGTGGACAGGACGACCCCTGTCTTCACGTTTTGAGCACTGACCTGGGCCTTCGGGACAGCCGCGCCCGACGAATCCAGAACGGATCCGTAGATTGATGCATTCGTGGTTTGTGCGTAGGCCCCGGCGGCCATCAGGCACAGTACGGAAACGATTGCGACACGATGATACACCCCACCCTCCTTGCTTACGCGAACCTGCGAAAAACCGGTTCGGGTATCCCACATTTGCCGCCGGCTTGATTGTATTTGCAGGAAAGGCTAACCCCGAGACTGACGCCTTCCCCGAAAGGCGCAAACGAAGCGCTGTGCTGAACGCAGGCAACCACTCCGAACGTTGGGAGCAGTATACTAGGCGCCCGTTCGGTTGGCAAGCAAATTAATGTCGAAGGGTGCGCGACACCCAAGTGGACGATGGCCCGGTTTCTTTTTTGGGAGCCAATCTGAGCGTCTATATACCTTAAAAAGAGGAGCGGCCATTCTCTCACCGACCTCGAAGCCCAACGAACCGGCGTGTTCCGGCAACGGGCGGCTCGGCGACTTCCGCCGCGGTTCCGATACCGCACTTCCGGCAAGTGCGGAAAGGGAATTGCCGCTGTGCCAAACGCGACGACTCGGGCCATGGCCTCAACTCCGCCTGACACGCCGAATCGATGGCAAAAGTAACCGAATCCTCCCGTCTCCTGCCGCCGGAAGTCGACGAGTTTCATCGCTTTCAGAAGCTTTGTGCAGAGATCGTAGAAGTCGGTGAAAAGATTTGTGCGTTTCGGCCTATCGAGGATACGCTCACTCCAAAGAAAAAAGAGGACGAAGCGACCAGATCACAGTGCGCGGGTCACTTCTGGAAAGCGGACGTGGGTCAGTTCTGACAAGCGCCGAAGGTCTGTCTTGCAGGCCTCCTGGAACGCTGCAAGAATGCCTGAATTTCAAGACTACCCGCCCGACCGTGAATTTGGCGGCCCACCTGCTGAACTGCAGTTCACGACAAGGTGGTTCCAAGTATCGAACGCGCATTCGCCTTGGATCTGCGAGCCGCGGGGGCTTCCCCAGGGGCTTTGATTACGTCGAGGCACCAGGACCGGATTTCGCCGGTCACTACCGTCAGCGCAGTGCCCTGCTGGTCGTGATGCAAACGGTCGCGACGCCACGTCGAGGGCGGCAACGGAGGGGGCGCGCTGGTCACCGGCACCGACTTCATGTTCGCGGGCTAGGCGGTCTTCCAAAGTCGGCCTGAGACTATCAATCCCACCCTATCCGCCTGAATGCCTGGTGAAACACCACATCCCCTTTACTTCGAGGCTTAGATACGGGCGTGAAACCCTCTCGCCCCGCATCCTTTAGCTGCCGTAAAGCCTGAATGAGCCGAGCAGCCTCGAGCGCAGCGCGGGCAGAAACTCGCGGATGGCCTGCCCGTACGTCGCCGGCCTGTATCAGCGCGAACCGAGGTTAGCATTTCCGCTCGAAGGGTTTTGCGCCGGCAGGAAATTCTCCAGAACAACGATCTGGCTCGTCGGTTGTTGTTGCGGCGATGTCGTTGCTCGGAAAGCCCTCGTAAATCTGCGCCCGTCCGGATGGAGGCGAATTGCCGCATCTGCCATAACCGGATCGAGTTTCGCAACGATTTGATGCGGCTCCGTACCGTCGAGAGAGGCCCGCCAGAGTTCCACTTCCTGGCTATCGGAGGAGGCGCGCCTCCTGACGAATACCGACCGGCTGTCCGGCGCCCAAGCGAGAAAACTGAGCGTCCATCCGGCGCCATCCGGCTCCGCCATAGATCCACCCTTTCGCGGTTGTCGCATCAATTCGCGGGGATTCCCCCCCAAAACCGGGTAGACCATGAGCCGTTCCGAGTCATCCGATGGATTCACCATCCACGTAGCGATCTGGGCAGCATCGGGAGAGAGATTGAGCAACCCCATTCGGGAGCTTCGAACGATCTCCCGCTCGACTCCTGCCGCGAGATCGAGACTTCCGAACGTTACGCTCTCCTTGTCCGCCCGCCTGTAATACAGAGTCTTGCCATCGGGCGATAATACCGGGTTTTCAAACGAGCGGCCTTGCTGGCGGGGCAGCAGCAACGAACGTTCTCCGCTTTGCGCATCGATGCGGTAGAGCGTCCGATAGGCGTAATCCTGGACGATCAGGGAACGGCCATCGGGCGACCAACGCAGCCAGTTCAGAGATCCTAATTGCGGCTGAAGTTCGCGAACCTGTCCGGTTTCGATAGTCCGAATCTTGATCAATGCTTCCGAATCGATAGGCCCAAACCTCTCCGACACATACGCCAGTTGCTTTCCGTCCGGAGACCAGTCCGGAAACGAGATCCCTTCAGCCGTCCCCTCAGCTAGGGTGATGGGCGGCGACAACTGCTTCCACGTGGCAAAGTCGAAAGTCTCGATTTGGAATCGTGGGAGGTCCCGGCTCTTGGGGACACAATAGTAAAGTGCGCCGGCAGCGCTCACCCCGACGGCCGCGATCCCACCAATGTCCGGTTTGAGCAACTCAGGCGGACCCGACGGTGCACCATTTGCGAACGAAACCGCCCAGAGTCCATTGGCGCCCGTACGGTTGCTGATGAAGAGCAGGCGCTTGCTGTCTGGCGACCATCCCACCAGTCGTTCCTGGCTGGGACCAGCGGCGACCGGGATTTCGCGATCTTCGCCAATGGCCAGCACGAAAACGTCGCGCTGGCTCTGTGTCTCACTGGCTGGTCGGTCGTAGGCAAGGTATTTGCCGTCCGGGGAAAAAACAATCTTGCCGTAGTTGGAAAGAGCACCCGGCAACAGACCTCGTCCGATCGACTTCAGCACCCGGAGGGAGCCGTCTTGAGTTCCAATCAGGCAAACCTGTGCGGTCTGTTTATCCCCCAATTGCACGGCAATCCATTTGCCGTCGGGCGACCAGTCCGAGGGCAGGACGGTCCGGCCCTTCGGATCGTTGTACAAGCGCCGCGGGTCAGGGTTGCCAATGACATTCGCAAGCCGCAAGTCATATCCTTTTGTTTTGGCTTCATCCCACCCGTAAGCGACTTGTTTGCCATCTCTGGACAAAGCCGTATAGTCCGCGTAAGCGTATGTTCCTTCTTTGAAGTTCCCGGTGGTGGTAAGCGCGCGGTCAGTGCCGTCAGCCAGGTCGTGGAGAGTCAGATTCCCCGTGTCCCAATCCGTAAAGGAGATGTATCGCCCGTCCGGAGATACCGAATCGCCGAAGGGGTAAACCTTGGGACTGCTCCAGGCGACTGTCGTCGTTTGCCGTCCTGCCGGCTTTCCGGAGCCCAGCGCCGCGAGGCGTGCGCGCGCCTGCGCGACCACGTCCTTCTGATCCGCATAGTTGCGTACGACGCTCTCGAACGCTCTGCGCGATTCCTGATTGCCCAGCTTTTCGTAACAGACCCCTATGTGATACTGCGCCTGCGCCGCGACTGAGCGGGGTACCCCTTTTATCGCCAGCACCTTCCGGTAACCGTCGATAGCGTCCTGCAACTTCCCGATAACACGCTCCTGGTGGAGCGCCGCGCCAAGCATGGCCTCCGGCGTTTGGCCTGTTTGCGGCAACGCCGGGCTAATCAGGAAGACGACCATAAAAAACGTCAGGCCGGATTTTGTTCGCATCGTGTTTTCTGCCTCCTTGGTAAGTAGTTGCATCGGCAGAGTACCAGGGATCGTTGTTCAAAAGCCTCAGGCTGGTGCCAAGAGTAGTTCAAGAGTGGTTCAACCTCACCCGTCGAAGCGATAACCGAGGCCGCGCAGGCTGACGATGTAGCGCGGCTGAGAAGGGACCGGCTCGATTTTGGCCCGGACGTTGTTCACGTGCGTGTAGACCACGCGGTCGGACTGGAAGGTATCGGCGCCCCAGATCATTTGGCCGATCCTTTCAATGCTGAGAACCTTGCCGCGGTTCTCGAGAAACATCAGCAACAGCCGGAACTCGAGCGCCGTTACATCCAGGACCGCGGCTCCACGGCGAACCTCCCCCCGCTCGCAATCGACCTGGATATCGCCAAAAGAGTGGACCGCGGACCAAGTCGGACCTGCGCGCCTCAGCACCGCCTGGACACGCAGCAGGAGTTCCTGCCGGCTAAAAGGCTTGGTGACGTAGTCGTCGGCGCCGAGCGATAGGCCGGTGATCCGATCTTGCTCGTGGCCGCGCGCCGTCAGGAGAATCACCGGCGTTCGATGGTCGTCCTTACGCATTTCGCGCAACACGCTGAAACCATCCTTCCCAGGCAGCATCACGTCCAGCAGGATGAGGTCCCAGCCGCCCGCGCGGGCCTTCTCGATCGCCGTCAAGCCGTCACTGATGGCTTCAACCCGGTAACCTTCGTCCTCCAGATCGTCCTGCAAGGCAATGGCGATAGTCGGCTCATCTTCAACCACGAGAATGCGATTCATAAGGCGACCTTCAGATCAACACAGAACGTGCTCCCTTTACCTGGCGCGCTTTCCACGCGAACGCGCGCGCCGTGCGCGTCAGCGATGCGCTTGACGAGGGCTAGTCCGAGACCTACCCCCCGGGCTGATTTTCCGGCTGTGTTCGACCCTCGATAGAAGCGGTCGAAAATTCGGCATTGGTCCTCGGCCACGATGCCGCATCCACGATCGCTAACCGCGATAGTCACCCAACCGTCTTCCGCGCGCGCTCCCAGCCGGACGGCCTCGCCCTCGGCGGAGTACTTGATCGCGTTGTCGAGTAGATTAAGCACGGCCGAGGAGAGAGCATCCTTGTCGCCCTCGACGGCGGGGAGTCCGGGCGGCAAACACGTGTCTACGCCCCGCCGTCGCGCGGCAATGCCTGCCAATTCGCGGAGCCACGCTCCGGTCTCAATACGCTCGAAGCGGTACTCCTTGCGACCATCCTCCATCCGTGCAAAATCCAAGACGTTTTCAACCAGCCGCGTGAGGCGATCGCTCTCGGCGCAGATAAGTTCGTAGTATCGCCTCTGCCGCGTCTCGTCTCCAGCCGCGCGCCCGGCCAGCAACATCTCTCCCAGTTGGCGAATGCCTGTCAGCGGCGAGCGAAACTCGTGCGACACGGTGGCCGTGAAGTCCGTCTGCAGTTTGGCGATTCTGAGCTCACGCCGAACCAGCCGCGCCGTCGCGAAGGAGCCGAATACCAGAACCCCCGCCACCACCATGAGGACGGCGGGCAAGAGACGCTCACGGCTCTGGTTCTGCCGCGCAAAGGCCACGGGGTGGCGCGGCTCAGGCCAGATCGACCATGGCAGCCCTAGCGGAGCGAGACTGAGCCCAGCAGCGGAATGCAACTGTGACGGGGGATCGGTGCCGGCGCGGATGACGATGTCAGGCGGAGCATCTTTAGTGGTCTCCTCCAGCCATTGCTTCCACTGGGTTTCCGGTGTCAGGAGCGCCGCCGCGCGCGTGCGCGTCGACCTTGTTGCCAATGCGGAAACTGAGCTCTCGGTCAGCCAACCCGATTCGCCCTGAAGGACTCGCTCCAGCAGGCGTGACATCGCCTGTCGCGTCTGTTCCGCTGCGAGACTCTCGGCCGGAATCCGCAGAGCCCCGGCCTTGCGCAACTGCATCTCGTAATAGCTGTAGGGCGACTTCTCCAGCAACCAGACTCCCGCGTTGAGATCCCGGTAGAGGAGCGCCGCCGCTTCCGGCGATGCCGAACTGAGTTCGAAGCGGGCTGCGAACCGGCTGGGCATGACACCCGGCGAATCAGGCAGATCGGCCGCGATCTGGAGAGCCGCCGTGGAGTCGCTCGTTTTCCCGACTACAGCAAACGCACGAGCCAACCGCAGGTGAATCCATCCGCGCCACGGGGCATCTATCCGCTGAAGAAGGTCTTTGTAGACCGATATCGCCTGCTCACGATTCCCCAGCAGTTCCTGATTCTCAGCTTCCTCCAACTCTCGTGGCACGGCAGGCCCCCTGGGTAACAGACCGTCTGGAACCCAGGCGAAGGCGGAACGGGGAGAGAGCTCGAGTCGGGGAGACAGCGCCACTTCGATCGTCCCTGCTGTGGCGGTAACGGCCGGCCGTTCCCCGCGGCCCAGCTCGTCGGCGCGTGTGCGGATCTCCAACAGCCGTCGCTCCAAATGCGCATAGCCACGCCTGGCCGCATCCTGCATACGCTCCCGCCATGCCTGTTCCGCGAGTCGACGGTCTGAATCCAGGGCGCGGGAGGCCAACACCGCCAGCGTCAGAGAAGGCAATACAACCGTGACAGCGAACAACAAGGCCAGGGGCTGTCCGCCGCGCCATTTGGACCGTTCGTACACCTGGGTATATTCCTGAATTCCATTTTGCCGCGATTCGGGTCCGGAAGTCTTTGTTCTGATCCAATTTTCTTTCAAGAGCGGTTCAAGCAAACCACCCTATCCGAATGGCGCATCGCCCGATCCCCCAGAGGATGGAAGTGAAAGCAGCTTTTCTCCCAGGGGCTCATGCGCTGCCAAACGGGGTTGTGGCTTAAACGCGCTGTTGTCGTCAATTAATGGCGTTCGGTGCCACTATAAATTCTGATAATGGACGGGAACGCCACCTACCAGGATGTTGCGGAGGATCTGGCATCCGTCGCATCACTGTACGAATTCTTATCCCGCGAAGAGCCAGGGAACAACTGGCCTCAGAAACCGTTTATCCTCTTGAGGGGAGCCCACGATGGAGAGAACCGCTGAAACGAAAGCGCGCTTCCGGGGCCGTGTTGCTGCCCTGTTTTATCTGCTCAACATCGCCTCCGGATCGCTCGCGCTATTCTTTATTGGCCGCGATCTCGCACTCTTCGCGCATGCGGCGAATCTCACTGCGACGGTTTCCTATGTCGTCGTGACGGTCCTCTTCTACTCCATCTTCAAACCAGCGAACCGTCGTCTCTCCCTGCTCGCAGCTATCCTCAGCCTTGTGGGATGTGCCGTTGGAGCTATGAACTCTTTCCGGCTCGTCGCTGTACCGGTCAATGCACTTGTGTTCTTCGGAGTCTACTGCCTGTTGATCGGGTATTTGATTTCAAAGTCTACCTTCCTGCCTCGCGCGCTTAGCATTCTCATGGTTATTGGCGGTTTGGGTTGGCTTACGTTCCTGTCGCACTCGCTCACGGACGCCATAGCCCCCTACAACATGTTCCCCGGTATCCTGGCAGAAACTGTACTGACCCTCTGGCTATTGATTCCGGGCGTCAATTCACAGCGATGGAAAGAGCAGGCAGCGGCGTCAGCGAACCGGAATTGAATCCAAACGAGCATGTAGTCGCTATTAATGAGAAGTGGCCGTCGAAAGAGGCTCTTTCTGGAGACTGCCCGCCATTCTGGTTGTGCTACGATCCGTCAGCAGCAACCTATGCTGGCCGAACGCAAACCTGTCGTATTTTCGACTCTTGCTCGTTCACTGAGCCGTGTAACGACTTGGAGCGCCATACTAATCCGGATTTGTCCTCAACTGTTCGCGCTCCAGGATACGGAATCGATTCCAAAGGGTTCAGGGGAGGGTGCATCAGCTGTCTGGATTTTTGCAAGTCTGAGCTTCACCGGAATGCGCGCCCAAGACCGTGGCGGTACCTTCTGGAAGATTGTGACGTTTATCCTTGGATTGCCAGCGACGCTCTTAACCCTTATGGTCGTGGAAAAGGGTAGTGAACGAGCTTATGGTATCGACATGCCCCGGAGCCAAACACGTTGAAGGGCTTCCCAGTGCAGTGGACGACGGCAGCGGCACTTCTCCACAAACGCCAGTTCAAGACAAATGATTCGCGAAATGAACCCATTCAGTTTGGACCGGAGATCCCGACAGGGAGAACTATCCCTAGTACCCGTCCCAGGGTTCGACGTGAGCGTAAAGAACCCGCCGCCCCGGCAAAGGCTTCCGTGCGTGGCTCCTCCGTTGCCGGCTCAAACATCATCCGCCGCCCTCTCCCCATCGACGCTCGCGAGCAGGATCCGCAAGTGATAAACTTGTTGCCCTGAAAGGCGTCACTGATATGGGACCCCGGTTGGTGCGTGAGCCTCTCCACAAGCAGCTTGAAGAGGCGAGAGCGGCGTATGAACATGCCGTCGCTGAGTATAGGCGGCTGATGGCGATCTCTGCGGCGACTGCCCACCCGGCTGACCCTGGCGTCGTCGATGGCACCCACGCCCTGCGGCTAGCGCTGCGTATTCACTCGCAGGCGCGACTTCGGTACGAAGAGGCACTCCGCGACTTCGCGAACTTCACGCTGAGACGTACACCTCCAGCACGGAATGACGGTGCGCCAGTGCAGGAAGACCTTCTTCCGGTTGCAGTGCGAGTGCTGGCTTGCTACACAGACCTACCGCGTCGAACGCCGTCAGAGGGGGATGTCCAGTGCCTGCGCGATGCCGCATCTGCTGATGAGGTGGGCTTGCCCATTGACGAGTTAGCAGTCGCCATCATTGACCGGGAACGCAGGCGGCGAGCGGCGCGTTAGCGCACGCTGAGTCACCACCAGCGTTGGTGGTATTCGAGACTTATGAATCCTGAATACACCGAATTTGGGATGCGCTGACCACAACATATTGTGGGGTTTGCATAAATCGTGGAGTGAGCAGGGGCAAAGCCACCTCGCCCAACGCAGGTAATTGACGATAGTGATGATGATTGAGAGAGAGGTGCGTCTACGATCGCGAGGGTCCCTTAGCGAGGATGACCTCGTTGAAGGCCCTGAGCGCCTCCCTGTAGCGTTTCTAACGCTTCGTTGAAGTTTCGAGTGGCGACATTCACCCCGTGGGATCCATCGGGATTCAAACCCGTGTCTTGGGCCACGCGTACCGCTTCATCAAATCGACTTTTGGCGACCTCGTATTCGTGCCGTCTTAAAGCCAATTCCCGTCTGAGTTCATCTTCAACACATTCGCGATCAGCGATTCGTCGTCGCGAATTTCTCCACTGCTTTCTCGATTGGCATCGGTGGTTTACCGGGAGGGGAGCTACTTCACCTCCCATATCTCGCGAGGAAGCGGCCAAGCCGGCATTGTACGCTTCAAATCATACTAAGCGGAGCGTATGTTCATACCAAACGGAGCAGACGTGAACATTGGCGTTTAGCCTGCACACCCTTTATACATGTGTGCTCAATGTGGCAAGTTGCTCGCCGCTGCCCAAACAGCAACGATGGACCACATTCGCATCCTCTCGAAGCTCCAACTTGCCAAATTTTACGCGGAACCACGAGGAGGTAGCTGCCCTAACAGCCCTCATCCCCGATGCCGTCGCCGCTCGGCACGAAAGCACCTTGCGGTACAGGAGGAGTGGCTAAACCTGTGGCGACGCTCGACCCTGTGACGCCTTCACCGAATCCAGTTTCTTCCGAAGCAGCCTGATTTCATGCTTGAGGTCGGTTCGCTCTGATGCGGTAATGTACTTCGCGTTCTTTCGGTCGTATAGGAAACGGACAAGTTCCTCAAAGCCCTTTTCAGCATCCGCAAGGGCTCGGTCCGCCGCTTCGTGTCCACCCGATTTGCGATGTCGTTCTGCAAGAGCGGCGAGGACCAACGCATTCGCTACTTCAGTCCACAGGAAGTCCATCGCATCGGCGTGGCCGTCTTGTTCAGTGTGATCACCGCTCATCAGATCAATTGTGATCCAAATGTCATGCAAAATTGCGATTGCGGGCTGGTAAGTGGCTCTAAAGAGCTACCGAAAAGTGGAACTTTCTGAGCAGCCAAGGTCTCCGCATCTGCCAATAATTTCTGCGTGCTCAGCGATTTGTCCGATGGCAGCAACCTTGATGGTGTGCTATAAACCGCAGGCTTACGAACCGTGGCACCTGAAAAAACACGCGTGACGATTCTTGGGAAAACGCAGATGATGTGCCAGGTCACCAACTGCGAACACCCCGCTAGGTATATGTTTCGGAATGCGGGAGTGCTCTGGGCCTATTGTGCGTATCATGCTCAGGAAGCAGGTCGGAAGCTCTGTGTCGAGTTGCCTAAAAGTCCCGACCTGGCGAAATCCTTAGCAGACTGTCTTCCCGCCTCCGATAGCGCCCTTGCCTAGCCTGGGGTCCGGTCGAGACTGCAACTTCGCCCCTTGCAAAAACGAACGATTTTGAAGGGTCATTCTTCGCCGTTGGAGGTGCTGTAGATTCAGCGTCGGTCATGGGGAGTTTCGGAGGGGGATTTTGCAAGGTTTCCCCAGTGTCAGCTCTGGGCGTTTCTCGCAGTCACCATTAAGGCACATGGCAACAATATCTGAAACGTTGTGCCCTTACCCAGCTCGCTTTTGAGATGAATTTTCCCACGAAGGTTTCGGACGATCCCGTCAACGGTCGAGAGACCTAGGCCGTGGCCCTTGGGCTTGCTTGTGAAGAACGGGTCAAATACCCTAGCCTGCGTTTCTGGTAACATTCCAGAACCCGTGTCGGAGACCTCGAGTAGAATGTAATCTTCATCAGCCGGATGACCTAAGACTTCTCCAGACGATTCCCAGCGTGCTCTCACGTATTTCGTAACCACCCGTATCACTCCCGCTCGATCTCCTATTGCTTCGGACGCGTTCGTGACGAGGTTCATCAGTATCTGCCGAATTTGCGCAGCATTCGTCGGGATTGATGGAAGATCCTTTGCGAGATTCACTTCTAGCAGAGCGGATTTCGGCACTGAGACCTTGAGCAACTGAAGCATCTCTTCGACAACCCGCGAAACATCTACGGGGCTAACAGCCGCACTCTCCTTTCCCGCATAAATCATCAACTGGTGGACAATCTCGGATCCGCGGATTGCGATATCTCGGATCGCATTCAGTTCCTCTTCGGGATTCGATCCCTCGGCAACTTGCGCGAGCGCCACCTCTGCTTGAGCCAGCGCACTACTCAGAAGGTTATTGAAATCATGAGCGACACCGCCAGCCAGCCGACCCAGGCTCTCCCATTTTTGCTTGGCGATCGACTCTTCATGTGCACGCCTTTCATCGGTGATGTCCTGAACGGTACCGAACATGCGCACGGGTAACCCTCGTTCCTCATCCAGGGATATTTCAGAAATGGACCTGACGGTGCGCAGGTCACCGTTGGGACGAGCAATCTGAAACTCGATCACAAAACCGCGGTACTCCGCGAGAGAACTGGTTACGACGTGGTTGAGCCTCTCTCGATCTTCGGGTATCGTCACCCGAAGAAGATCCCCGTAGCTGGGTTTATAATCCCGCGACTTGCCAAAGATCCGAAAAGTTCCGTCAGACCAGACTACCTGGTTGCTGTTGAGATCCCAGTCCCAATGGCCAACGTTCGCGAGCCGCTCTGCATTCTTCAAGCGCATTTCGCTCTCGCGCATGGTTTCTCTCGCCTTGACCTGCTCCGTAATGTCCTGAGTTGCGCCGATAAGCTGAGCGATTGCACCTGAACTGTCTGTGACCGCTTCCGCAACGGAGCGGACAAACCGCACTTCGCCGTCTGTACGGATGATTCGGTACTCTACTTCGGCGGGTGCGCCGCTCGAACGGATATTGCGTTCGGCTTCCAGGACCTTCTCACGGTCCTTGGGATGGACATGGCTCAGGAACTCCTCAAAGCTTCCCGAGGACCCATTCGGCAGCCCAACAATCCGAATCATCTCCTCAGACCAGTATGGGGTTCCCGTCTGCTGCAACGGCCTTTCCCAACTCCCGACGTTAGCGAGACGCTGCGCCTGTTTGAGTTGGGCCTCGCTAGCGCGAAGAGCCTGCTCGGCTTCGTGTCGTTCGGTGACGTCCATAATGACGGCAATCCAACCGTCAACCTCATGGTCCTGACCTCTCGTCGGGACGTACACCGCATGAATCCGCCGCACGCCAACGCCGCGATAATTTACCTCAGCCTCGTATTCCTCCCTCTCACCCGAGAGTACCCTTTCGATGTGAGGTAGGATCGTCTCGTAGCCCTCCAGCCCGATTACGTCGAGAATTGGGCGACCCTCGATCTCTTTAGGCGTACGCCCCAGCCATGCTGCCAAGCTACGACTTACCCATAGATAACGTAGGTCACGGGTACACCGCGTGACCCCGACATCCATGTTGTCGGTAATGAGTCGCATCTGTCGCAGAGCCTCGACCGCTTTGATCTCGGCGTTTTTGCGATCTGTTATGTCAAAGAGCAGGTTCATGCCACCGATAATCCGCCCCTTGTCGTCGCGCAGGATCACGGGATATGGCGTAAACCGGAAGCGCGTACCGTCGGGCCGCTCGGCTATGCATTCGATGCCGAGGGATACTTCGCCCCCCCTGAGCGCAACCGCCATTGGACATTCCTCGTGCGGCAAGCGTGTTCCGTCTGGGCGGAACAGCTTCCATGTGACACACCACTGGTCTGTATCGAGCTCGGGGACGCCGCCTGATAGTTTAACTGCGGCAGAGTTGAAGTACTTGAGGTGCCCATCAACGTCCGTTGTATAGATCGCAACGGGGAGGGCTTCCACCATCGCGCCGAAAACCCTGCTCAATCGCCCGCCGCTGCCCCACACGAAACGTGTCAGGGCTTTGGCTTGACCTGGAGTCATGCCGCCACCTCCCCGCCTTCCTCGTCAGAACGCGCCTATTGCGCATGGTCGGTCGAACGGACCCACCACTAGTTTCATGGATTCTATCTCAACTGACGCGCCTCGGCACGGGAGCCGCGCCAGATGCTCCACCCCACCTTGCTGGCGAATCGGCAGCCATTTGCGTCACTCCTGCGTCGGCAACCTGCCCCCCACAAGCAACTCAGTGAAGATGTTCAGAACGCGCCTGTACTCGCTCAGTGCGGCAGACTCTTCCCGCAAGGCCTTTTGCGCCGCATGGAACCCATCCGCGCCGATGAGTAACCCTTCCTGCTGCTTCCGCATCACACTTTGCGACTGCACAGCAGCTTCACGGTATCGTTCGTGAGCGGCCTGCATCTTGGTGCGCCAGAGATCTTCAAGCAGCCTACGACTCTCGTCGCTCAACATTCCGCCGCGGCACATTCTACTGACAGCCGCGATGTGGTCACCCAAGTTGGTGACAAGCATCCAAATATCTGATGAGTGCCCCCACATCACCACCTCGACTACGACGGCCTCGATCGTCCATCACGTTCTTCGTGGCCTTCGTCCCGAGATTAGATGCCCCGCCCAGCCCTGTCGTTCAGCTAGCCTGGAGTCCTCGAATCCGGAGTTCAGAATTCTGGTCGGTCATGGGAACCCTGGTGTAGACCGCGGCCTTCATATTCCACGTCGGAGGAAGTGCCAGCCGTGAAAAGGCTGGCGTCTCTGATGGGAAAACGCTGGGAACAATATGGGAAGATTGCAGGGACGATTCGGTGTGCGAATCCGGGCGTAAACTGCTCATGATTCCCCTCTGGGGCAAGGAAGCCCCAAATTAGGGCGGTACCGAGAGCAGAGCCTACATGCCACACCACCACCGCAACTTCATCCCAGAAGCCCAACTGCGAACCAGATTTTTGGAATGAATCGGAATGAAACTGGGTTTGGAAGGCGTGTAAACTATTGAAAACATGATGGCCAGGGACGGAAACCCACTGCATACGACACTTCTTCAGATCCCCTGGCCGATCTCTACCTTGATCCCCGGCTGGATTGGCGGAGGGCCGCATGAGAGCTGCGCTGTACATCCGAGTGTCCACCGCTGACCTAACCGATCCGGGAGCGTGGCAGATCGGCAGTGAGCAGGAC
>Ga0126381_100003121_pt1 | contig 18067 bp, 20 predicted proteins | sample PanSoiMetPlot_28_FD_96465 | JGI IMG/M metagenome (GOLD analysis project Ga0126381, IMG submission 96465) | Tropical forest soil microbial communities from Panama - MetaG Plot_28 | ecosystem: Environmental > Terrestrial > Soil > Tropical forest > Bulk soil | place: Panama | collected 2016-02-17 | reverse complement strand
TTTCAAAGATATTACATATATCGTGTGCAGAGTAAGGTTTCCTCATCCGCATCGCTGATTTGTATGCAACCCTGTAGCCAGAATTAGGTGATAAGCAGCTGGATTTCCGGTAAACGCGGAAGAGACGTGCGACGACACCGCGGGAGGGTCGTTGATTCGACCCAGTGCTTTGAGGCATTGGGACGATCCAATGCGACGTCCCCTCTTGACTTTCTGGCGAAGGTCGAATGCGGCCGGAGCATTTTGACGGATGCGGATATCGGCCGTCTTGGGAAGCGCTGTCACGGGCTCCATGTCAGAGTTTGCGCTTCGGACGCATTGGAAGTATATGCGGTCCCGTTCCGCCTCGGCCGGGGATAAAAATCGGTCTGCCCGGTTGTCGCGTACCGTGAAAATGCCAGTTCCTTTCGGCTCTCGTTTCCTGCCTTTCTGGCTCTATTCATCGAAAAGAATTCGTCAGCTGCGCCGCCCAGAATTGATGAAACTCGTTCCGGTTCTCACCGGGATCGCCGGGTTGGTGATGATCGGGGGACTAGTCGGATATTTTGACGCAAGCGCGGTGATGCGATCGCTACGGGCGATCGGTTGGGCCGGATTTTTGGCGATTTGTGCGATCCATTTGGGGGTGATCTCGCTCGAAGGGATCGCCTGGCGGATGCTCGTCTCTGGCAAACCGGTTTGGGCATTCATTTGGGGGCGCTTGATCCGCGATGCCGGCTCCGAAGTGCTCCCTGTATCGCAAATGGGCGGCTGCGTTCTCGGAGCTCGCGCGGTGGCGCTGGCCGGCGTGTCCGGTACCATCGCCGCGGCGACCACTATGGTCGACCTCACTCTCGAGTTTGTTGCCAAGCTCGCTTATATGGCGCTCGGGTTGGTTTTGCTCGTCGACCTTCGACCCGGTATCCCGGTTTCGCTGCCGGTGGCCTTGGGGCTTGGGGTAACCGGCCTGTTCGCGATCGCGTTTGTCGTCGTCCAGCGCCACGGGTTCGCCCTCTTCGACCGGTTCGCGCGGATGCTGGGGCGCGGCTGGGCGGAGCGGACGGCTGCCGGTGCGGCCGCTGTCCAGGCCGCCCTTTCCAGCACTTATCAGCGCAGAGCGGGGTTGTGGGGCGGGTTTGCTCTGCACCTCGCCTGTTGGATCATCAGCGCCGTCGAGGTCTGGATCGCGCTTCGTCTCGCCGACGCCCCGCTCAGCTTTTTGACGGTCCTCGTCATCGAGAGCCTTCTCTACGCGATCCGCACGGCCGCCTTTGCGATCCCGAACGCCGTCGGCGTACAGGAAGGGGCCTATGTGCTGATCGGCGCCGCGTTCGGGCTGACGCCGGAGATGGCGCTTGCCATTTCGCTGTTGAAGCGCGCGCGCGACCTGGTGATCGGTGTGCCCGCACTCGGGACTTGGCAGGTTGTCGAAGGTGGACGCCTGTGGCGGCGCAGCAGTACACGGTTCTCGGATCGGAACGAGCCCGGGTGACCCGACATCGGCGCACCGCAAAATCGCCTTGTTCATATGCCAACCTGGCTCCGCGTAAGCCCAGATTTGGCGAGACAGGCTAGTTCATTTGCTTTTTTTCAGGATATCACCAGGGTGAGGGAGCGTTCGGCTGTCTGGGATCGTCTTGCGGTTCGCTCAGGCGCCCGAATATATTCGCAGAAAAACCGAAGCGGTCATGTGTACAACTATTGCGTGAAAGTCTCCTGTAAATCGCATGCAGATACAGGGGAGGGCGATTCCTGATGCAGCTTTTGGTTGCTGTTTGCCACCGACCAGGCATATTTCTGAGTCCGTTGCGGCGCTCCCCAAAACGATCTCGTTTGCTCCGCGCGAAGCGGTGGCAGGCGATGTCGCGTCGATCTCGCAGGAGCAAATCGTGAGCGAACCTCTCCCGATGGTGTATTTGGCCAGGCACGGTGAAACCGCATGGACTCTCTCCGGCCAGCATACCGGCCGCACCAATCTGCCGTTGACCGAGCGGGGCGAGCAGCAGGCGCGCGCGCTAGAGCAGCGGCTGCGCCGGACAAAATTCGCCAGAGCCTTTACCAGCCCGTCGCAGCGCGCGAGGCGGACCGCCGAGCTGGCTGGGTTCGGCGGTGTCGCCGAGACCGATCCGGATTTGTCCGAGTGGGACTACGGCCAGTATGAGGGCCGCCGCACCGCGGATATTCTCGCGGAGCGACCTGGCTGGTTCCTGTTCCGTGACGGTTGCCCGGGAGGTGAGACCCCAGACCAGGTGGCGGCACGAGCCGATCGTGTCGTTGAGCGCGTGCGCGCCGTCCAGGACAACGTCGTAATATTTTCGAGCGCGCATATCTCTCGGGTGCTGGCCGCCCGTTGGCTCGGCCTCGAAGCGGCTGCCGGCCGTTACCTTCTGCTCGGGACATCGAGCCTCAGCATCCTCGGTTACGAGCACGATCTGACGGAGCCGGCGATCCGGCTTTGGAACGAGACCGACCAGCCAACGTGAAATCGGCTCGGTGTATACCGACGAAACGTAAACCCAGGGACGTGCCCCATATGATCACCCCGGATTCGACCGCATTTCTCGTCGATGTGGACAATACGCTGCTCAATAACGATCACATCCAAGCCGATCTGAGGCTTCATATGGAACGCGAATTCGGCGCGGCCTGTCGTGACCGATACTGGGCGATTTTAGAGGAATTGTTCACCGAACTGGGCTACCGCGATTACCTCGGCGCGCTGCAGCGGTACCGCGCCGAGCGGCCGCGGGAAATTCACCTGCTGTCGATGTCGTCCTACCTGGTGGATTATCCCTTTGCCAACCGCTTATACCCTCAGGCGCTCGATGTTCTCGAGCGTTTCCGCAATTGGGGGCCGACCGCTATTCTGTCCGACGGCGACGTCGTTTTTCAGCCGCGCAAGGTCGAGCGCTCCGGCATCTCGGAAGCAGTCAACGGCCACGTGCTGATCTATATCCACAAGGAGCAGGAGCTCGCGGATGTCGAACAGCGCTACCCGGCGCGTCATTATGTGCTGGTCGACGACAAGCCGCGGATCTTGGCGGCGGTCAAGCAAATCTGGGGCAATCGTGTCACGACGGTACTGCCGCGCCAGGGCCAATACGCCAACGATGCTCGCGTTGTCGCCTCCTTGCCGCCCGCCGACGTTACCGTCGAGCGCATCGGTGAGCTGCTCGATTATGATTTTCCCACGCTGGTCAAGAAATCCTCGTAACGCAGCTGTTGGAGGGAAATCCTCATGCAACTCGGAATGGTCGGCCTCGGCCGGATGGGCGCCAACATGGTCCGGCGGCTCCTCAAGGGAGGCCACGAATGCGTGGTCTTCGACATGTCGCCGAAGGCGGTCGGCGAACTCACCGCAGAACACGCGGTCGGGTCCGCCTCGCTCTCCGATTTGGTTAAAAAGCTGGAGAAGCCGCGTGCAGTCTGGCTGATGGTGCCGGCGGCTGTCGTCGACAAGACCATCGCCGACATTCTGCCGGCGCTCGAGCCTGACGACATCCTGATCGACGGCGGTAATTCCTACTATATCGACGACATCCGACGCGCCAAGGAGCTTGCGCCCCGACGCATCCACTACGTCGATGTCGGAACCAGCGGCGGGGTTTGGGGGCTGGAGCGCGGCTACTGCATGATGATCGGCGGCGAAAAGCCGGCGGTCGAACGCCTCGATCCGATCTTTGCGACGCTCGCCCCCGGCAGGGGCGACATCCCGCCGACGCCGGGACGCGAGAAATTGGGCGCCAGCACGGCCGAGCAAGGTTACCTGCACTGCGGTCCGAACGGCGCCGGCCATTTCGTAAAAATGGTGCACAACGGGATCGAATACGGGTTGATGGCCGCTTATGCCGAGGGCCTCGGCATTTTGCGCTCGGCCAATGTCGGCAAGCAGACCCACGCGGCCGACGCCGAGACGACGCCGCTGCGCGACCCTGAGCACTATCAGTACGACCTCAACCTGCCCGACATAACGGAGCTGTGGCGGCGCGGCAGCGTTATCGCCTCGTGGCTCCTGGACCTGACGGCGAATGCGCTGGCGAAGGATCCGCAGCTTGCGGGTTTCGCGGGGCGGGTTTCGGATTCGGGCGAAGGACGCTGGACGATCAAGGCCGCCATCGACGAGGCCGTACCCGCGCATGTGCTGTCGGCAGCCCTATATGATCGTTTCGCCTCGCGCGGCGCGGCGGAGTTCGCCGACAAGCTGCTTTCGGCGATGCGCTACGAGTTCGGCGGCCACGTCGAGAAGCCGGCGGGGTAGGGATCTCGCGGCGCGCTCGCAATGCCGCAGCTATTCGTATCCGATGGGAACGGGTGAAGGGATCTCGGCCACAGCACTGCGCTGGTCGTGCGCTGGCGGCAATAGCCGCGGATGCCGATAAGCGATTGCTCATGGCGCTCGACGCTAGTGGTCGTGCAAGCGTCGGTGACGAGGCTGACGAGATAGCCGAGGTCGCAGGCGTCGCGCACCGCGATCTCGACGCATTGATCGGTCATGATGCCGGCGACAATCAATGAGCGGACGCCGAGATTGCGCAAGACGTAATCCAAATTGGTCGAGACGAAGACATTGCTCGATGTCTTGCGAAAGATCATCTCGTCCTCGGCCGGCGCGATCTCGTCGAGGACCTGCGCGTCCCACGAGCCGCGCGGCACGTCGTTGCCCCGAGATCTTGTAGTCGAGGCTGCGGTCGCGGCCGTCGCGCGTCTTGTTCTCGATGACCGAATAGGCGACCTCGATGCCAGCGCTCCGGCAGGCGGACTGCAGGCGACTGATATTCGGAAGCACAATCTCCCCTAAGCTTCGATCGAAATATTCGCTTTTGCGCGTGCCAATACAATAATTCTGGACGTCAATGATCAGCAATGCCGTGTGCGCTGGGTCAACCGGTGCCTCGCGGCTCGGCGAATTCATCGACGCAGGAATTCGGCGTAGGCAGCGGGTAGCAGGCGCGCCAACCGCCCAGCCCATTCTTTTTGACCGGCCGGTTCGGTAATTAGATCCTGGCGGATCTCGATCTCGACATGTGGCAGGCCGCGTCGCTCGCCGTGCACCGGGACAGTGTAGTCGGTAAGGTCAGTGACGCGGTACGGCTCGTTTTCGCCGACGACGAGATCGCCTTCTGTACGCAACAACTCGGCCAAAGCATGTGCGAGACGCGGATCGCGGTTGAACAACACCGCCACATGCCATGGGCGCCAGACGCCTTTGAAGACCGGCGTAAAGCTATGCAATGCCACCAGTGCCGAGGCGCGGCCGGCCGTTGCGCGGCGGTCGAGGGCCGCCGATATCGCACTGTGATAGGGATGAAAGATCGCGTCGGCCCGGGCCGCTCGTTGGGCTTCCTTAAGGCCGAGGTTGCCAGGGATTTCAGTCGTCTCGCTGATCTCTGGAATCGAGCTTGGGGCCTTGGGGTCGCGGTTGCAGTCGATCACCAGGCGCGAGTACGCCTGTAGGATCACCGCCGCATCCAGCAGTCGCAAGAGCTCTCGGCCGACTCCGCCGATTCCAATATCCCAAGCGATATGGCGCCGGGTCTCGTGCTCCGGCAGGCCGAGGCAGCCCAACCGGCGGGGGAACGAGCGCCCAGCATGGTCACAGGTGAGAAAAAAGACCGAGCCGCCGGCTTCGTTGTCGAGCATCGCCGGGCTGGGCTCGTCGGGGTCGAGCAGCACTGCCGCGGTCATTGTCGTCAATAGACCTCGGCATAGCGAGCACAGAGCTCGCTCGGCGAGAGCCCCGCGACCTTCTCCGCTTCGACGCGCTTGAAGCGCATGTAGGCGTCGAAATGGGTCGGGCCAAACCAGTCCGCCACCGTCTCGTTGGCGGCGAGCCGTTCGAGCGCCTCGGGCAGGGAATGGGGCAGGTGTTCCGGCGCGCCGGATTTCGGCAGGTCGAGCCCGCGGCGGATGCCGTCCACCCCCGCCAGGATTACCGCGCCCAGCGAAAGGTATGGGCTCGCCGCAGCGTCGGTGGCGCGGAACTCGACATGGAACTGGCGGGTCAGCTCAGCGGGCGTCGCAGCGGCGAAGGTCGGACAGATACGCAACGTGGCGCCGCGGTCCTGGCGCACGAGATCGATCATTGTCGGCGCCCAGGCGTTGGGCACCAGGCGAAGATAGGAGACCGGCGAGGGCGCGCTTATCGCGCAGATCGCCGGCATGTGATGCAACAAGCCGGCGAAGAAATGCTGCGCAGGTTTGCTGAGTTCCATCGGCTCCGCGGGCGCATGGGTCGCCGGCGCGCCCGCGGCGTCGACCAGGCTCATGTGAATATGCACGCCGTTGCCGACCAGTTCGGGGTCGGGTTTTGGCGAGAAGATTGCGCGGTGGCCGAGCCGATGCGCGGTCGCGCGCGCCATCTCGCGAGTGATGACCGCGTGATCGGCAGCGGTCAGCGCCGGTTGCGGCATCACCGTGATCTCGAACTGGCGGGGACCGTATTCGGCGAGAAAAGTGTCGGGGACGACCCCTGCGGCGCGCAGTGCAGCGGTGAAGACCTCGCCGAAACTGTCCTGGCGGCGGAAGGCGCCGAGCGCGTAGGCGTCGCCCGGCCGTTCCGAAATGCCAGTATAGAGGAATTCCTGCTCGAACGCGGCCACCAGCCGCAGGCTCGCCGCCTCGTCGAGTTTCTCGACAGCGCGACGCAGGAAATCGCGCGGGCAGCATTCCCAAGGGCTTCCGTTGGTGTTGCAGATGTCGCCGAGGAAAAAATGCTCCATCGCCGAGCCATCGGCGAAATCGACCCGGACCTCGGCCGCCGGGTCGGGCACGATCATGAAGTCGCCGGCGGTGCCGAAGGGCGTGTCCCAGATGGGTCCGAACGGCGACATCATCAGATTGCTCCCGGTCCAGCCGACGCCTTTCTTCAGCCGCGCCTGCAATTCGCGGGCCGGAAAGCCCTTGCCGCGCATCAGGCCCGAAATGTCGCAAGTCGCGACGAAGACGAGCTCTTCGCGGATCATGTTGCCACCAGCGGCGTGTAGCGGTCGAGGAGCTGAAAAATTTCGTCGCGGCTCGAATCGCGAATTTCGATCAGCGCCTCGTCAATGCCCGCCTCGCGGTACTCGGCGAGGGCGGCCTTGTCGGTGGGCGCACGGAACACGGAAATCATCAGGGATTTGGGGTCACGCCTCTTCGACTCGGCCATCCGCCGCAGCCGCTCGATCGCGGCCCTGCCGGTGAAATCGCCGACCGGGCGTGGGATCCAACCGTCGCAATATTCGACGATGCGCCGCAGAGTGTAATCGCTTTCGCCGCCCAACAGGATTGGCGGATGCGGGCGTTGCGCCGGCTTCGGCCACGACCACACCGGGTCGAAATTGACGAACTCGCCGCGAAAGGACGCTTCCTCCCGGGTCCACAACGCCTTCATTGCTAGGATCCGCTCACGCATCATCCTGAACCTGGTCTCGTACCGGGCGCCATGGTTCTCCATCTCCTCGGCATTCCAGCCGCCGCCAATGCCGAAAATGAACCGGCCGCCTGACAATTGGTCGAGGCTGGCGACACACTTCGCGGTGACGATCGGGTCCCGTTCCGGGATCAGGCAAATGCCGGTGCCGACCAGCAGCTTCCGGGTCGCCGCTGCGGCAAAAGAGAGTGCGACGAACGGGTCGTGGGTGTGGGAGTACCTTCTCGGCAACTCGCCGCCGCCCGGAAAGGGCGTGCGCCGGCTCGTCGGGATGTGCGTGTGCTCCGGCACGTAGAGCGAGGCAAAGCCGCGCTCTTCGAGCACCCGCGCCAACTCGGCGATGTTTATGCCGTAGTCGGTCGGGAAGTAGAAAACGCCAACCCGCATGATTCCTCTCCGCGTCCGGTGGATGTCGGTTAGGATGACATAGTTGACAAAATTCGACCATGGAGGAGAGCCATGCCGGTTGCGACCGTCCGCGGCGTCGAAATTAACTATGAGGTGCTCGGCGAGCGCGGCCCGTGGGTGGCGTTGCAGCCCGGCGGCCGGCGCGCCCTCGCCGGGGTCAAATCGCTCGGCGAGAAGCTCGCCGAAGCGGGCTGCAGGGTGCTCGTCTATGACCGGCGCAATTGCGGAGCCTCCGGGCTTGCCTTCGACGGCGGAAATTCTGAAAACGAGATTTGGGCCGAGGACCTCCGGGCTTTGCTGTCACAGCTCGACGCTCTCCCGGCCTACATTGGCGGCAGTTCGTCAGGCTGCCGCCTGGCGCTGTTGATAGCACTGCGCCATCCCGCCGATGTGCGCGGCCTGTTGCTGTGGCGGGTGACTGGCGGCGCCTATGCGGCCCAGCGCCTCATTGAAAATTATTACACGCAGTTCATCGACGCAGCGCAGCGCGGGGGCATGGAAGCGGTGTGCCGATCCGAGCATTTCGCCGAAGTGATTGCTGCCAATCCAGCCAACCGCACGCGGCTGATGACGCTCGAGCCGCGACGTTTCATTGGCATCATGGAGGAGTGGCGGCGCGCCTTCAGCGAAGGGGCGCATCATCCCGTAATCGGGCTCAGCCCATCCGAACTGCGTTCATTGACCATGCCGGCTTGCATCATTCCCGGCAACGACCGCGTGCACCCTCGCGAGCCGGGCCAAGTCGCCCATCGGTTGATGCCCAACAGCGAATACCACGAGGTGCTGACCGAGGACCGCCCCGACCTCGATGTCGCGCTCGAGGACTGGAACGCCAGGGAGGGCCTGCTGGCGGCGATCTTTATCGACTTCCTGCGGCGGTCGGAGCGCCGCGGCTGAGCCAAATCCGGTTCGTGTCGGCGTTAAGGAGGCATATGTGGGACCGCTCGCCGGGATCAAAATTGTCGAACTCACCGGCATCGGACCCGGGCCGATGGGCGCGATGCTACTCGCCGATTTGGGCGCGACGATCTTGCGCATCGACCGGCCCGAGCCGAGCAATCTCGGCCTTCACCGCGTGTTGCGCTACGACCTTTTGCTGCGCGGCCGCCCGGCCCTGGCGCTCGACCTGAAGAGCCCAGGAGGAAAGGCGCTCGCGTTGCGGCTCGTCGAGCGCGCCGACGCGCTGATCGAGGGGTTCCGTCCGGGCGTAACCGAGCGGCTGGGGCTAGGCCCCGAAGAGTGCCTCGCGCGCAATCCGCGCCTCGTCTACGGCCGGGTGACCGGTTGGGGCCGGGATGGGCCGCTGGCTCACGCGGCGGGGCACGACATCAACTACATCTCGCTCGTCGGCGCACTGCACGCGTTCGGGCGGCGCGGTCAGCCGCCGACCCCGCCGCTGAACCTGGTCGGCGATTTCGCTGGGGGTGCCCTTTATCTGGCGTTCGGGATTGTCTGCGGCATCCTCGAGGCGCAGCGCTCGGGCAAGGGCCAGGTTGTCGACACCGCAATGGTCGACGGCGCCGCCTCCCTGATGATGGCGTTCCATGGCATGATCGCTTCCGGACTTTCGACGCACGAGCGCGGCACCAACCACCTCGATACCGGCTCCCACTTCTACAATGTCTACGAATGCGCCGACGGGCGGTGGATCTCGATCGCCCCGATCGAGGCCAAGTTCTACGCCGAGTTGCTGCGCCGCCTCGACGTCGATCCGCCGACGATGCCGCCGCAGCTGGACCGCGAGCGATGGCCTGCAGCGCAGGCGCAGTTGGCGGCGCTGTTCAAGAGTCGGACGCGCGATCAGTGGTGTGCGGTGCTCGAAGGCACAGATGCCTGCTTCGCCCCGGTGCTGACAACCGACGAGGCGCCGCATCACCCGCACAATGCGGCGCGGCAGACCTATCTCGAGATCGACGGGATCCTTCAGCCGGCGCCGGCGCCGCGCTTCAGCCGTACGGTGCCGGATGTCCCGATCCCGCCGCAGCCGGCGAGCCGGGCCGCCGCGGCCGAGGCGGCGCTCGCCGCGTGGCTGGAACCCACCGAAATCGCAGCGCTGCGGGCTGCCGGCACGCTCGGCTGAGCCGTCCCGGTCAGGCCGGCGCCGGCTCCATCTTGTAATCGCCGTCGCTGACGTGCTCGGCCCAACTCGTTCCCTGGCCCTGCTCGCCGTTTTCCGACATCGCCAGATGAGCGAACAGCCGGTCAGGCGCTGCGCCGTGCCAGTGCATCGTATTGGGCGGGATCATTACCGTGTCGCCGGGATAGATCGCCTGCGGCCGCGAGCCCTTGCCGATGCAGATGCGGCCGACGCCGGACAGGCAATAGAGGGTTTGCCCGACCGGATGGGAATGCCATCCAGTGCGCGCGCCCGGGGTGAAGGAGACGACCGTCGCCCGCATGCGAGACGGCGGCTGGCCCACAAGCACCTCGTCCTGAAACACTTCTCCGGTGAAGTTCTCTGGCGCGCCTCGTTTGGTGGCCCGTGCCCCTGCCCGCACAACCGTCATGGCTCCCTCCGTTCGGGTGGAAGTTCGGGTCGGATAATAGGCCCCCCGCGCCCCGAATTGCAAAGCCCGAAATCGGCCCATACGATCAGCCTCTACCGATATGAACCGGGACGGGGCAAAGCACGCCGAACCGTGCCCCACCCTCCCACCATGGGATTTGGAACATGCAATGCGTTGGCAAGGTGGTCCTGGTGACGGGGGCGCAGCAAGGGATCGGCCGTGCGATGGCCATCGAATTTGCCGCTGCCGGCGCCGATGTCGCGATCAATTGGCTCGACGACGAGCGCGCGGCCGAGGGCGTCGCCGGTCAGGTGCGCAGCCACGGTAGGCGCGCGCTGACGGTCAAAGCAGACGTCGCCCGGATCGAGCAGTCACAAGCAATGGCGGCGGCTGTCGAGCAGGAGCTCGGGCCGATCGACGTATTTATCAACAATGCCGGGGTGTTTCCGCGCGTCTCATTTTTGGAAATGAGCGAGAGCGATTGGGATCACGTTCTCGACATCAATCTGAAGGGCGCGTGCTTCTGCGCGCAGGCTGTCGCCAGAGCTATGGTTGCGGCTGGAAAATCTGGGGCCATCATCAATTTAACTTCGGGCGCGGCGTTCCGCAGCTCCTCACGCGGCGTGCATTATGTCGCGAGCAAGGGCGGGGTGTTATCGATGACGCGGGCGATGGCGCTGGAGCTGGCGCCGTACCGGATCAGGGTCAATGCCATCGCCCCCGGTCTGACCGACACCGCGCAGCCCCGCTACGGCAGCAGCGAGGCCGAGCTCGCTGAGGCAGCGCGGGCGATCCCCTTCGGGCGCATGGCCCGCCCGGAAGAGATCGCGCGTGCGGCGGTTTTCCTGGCCTCGGACGACGCCGGCTTCGTGACTGGCCAGACCCTCCACGTGAATGGCGGCTCCTACTTCGGCTGAATTGCGGCGGCAAAGAAGGTCCCCGCGCCAAGCCGCGTTACCCGCTCCTGGAAAGACCCGTTTTCTTGCGTGTCGCTGTCCTTCAGCTGGCGATCGGTGCTGGGTACATCGCGGGGGTATTTCTCGCCGACTATCGCGTCTTTTCGCCTATTTCGAACCGCTTAACTATAAATTTTCGAGAAGGGCGATCCAAATGTAATTAGAATTTAACGGTTTGGCTGAGGAGGGAGATTTGTGGCGGCTATGGCGCCTCGTCGTCGGGTGGCTCGTCGTAGTCGACGCAGCGATTACGGCTTTTGCCGTGACCATGGCCGCGGTGCTGTTGTCATTGGCACGGGATGCAGTGGCCACCCCGCTAGTTCTTGGCAGCTATATGGGGACGCGAGCCGGGTTGTCCGTAGTAGTCGCCACGACTGCCGAACTCAAGGGCGCGGAGGGCAATGGGCGATGCTAGCTTTCGTGCTGTCGCAGCTGGCATTACGGTTACTCTCGGCAATACTTGGCGGATCGGGCATATTTTGCTTGATCATGAGCTTTGCAGTCCCGCAGCTCGGTGCCCAGGCCTTCATACTGCTCGTTAGCGCCACCGCAATTTTTTTCTTGTCCCGGCCAGGGCGGACCTCGCGATAGAAGTTTTTCTACATCCCAGCGCCGAGCATCTCACGGATATCGGGCAGGTGTTCGCGGCCCCAGAACAGCTCGCCGCCTACGACAAAGGTCGGGACGCCGAACACCCCACTCGCCTCGGCGGCACGACAGATGCCGTCCAGCTCCGCGCGCCCAGGGCCTTCCCAATAGTCGGTGAACCCGGCCGGATCGGCACCCGCTTCTGCCAACACGCCGCCGATCACCGCGATATCTTCGATATCGAGCTCGCGCTTCCAGAAGCGTTCGAAGATCGTGTCGTGGTAGCGCCGAAACACCGCGTCGCCCTGGCGTTTCGCATGCAGCATGCCGGTCAGGGCGAGGCTCGAATCCCAGATCTTCTGCGGACCGCGGATCACCAATCCGCGTTTGCGCGCCTGGCGGCGGCAATCCATGTAGCTGTAGCGCACTCGGCGCCATTGATGGGCGTTGCGCTGCTCTTCGACAACGCGGCCGCTCTCGTCGAGCCGGGCGGAGCCAAGGAAGCTCGGAATGTCGAGCCTATAGGGCAGCCAATCGATGCCGACTGAAAAGTCCCGCTCCAGCTCGTAGATGAGACCCTTCGCCAAATAGGCGTAGGGGCTCTTGTAGTCGATGTAGACCGTGATCGTCCGCGGAGTGCCGATTTCCATTCCCATCCTCCAGTGCGGCGCGCCCTCTTTTGCAGTCTCACCTTGGAAGCTTCGGTGGTCGATGCCAAGGAGTCACAGGGCCGTCGCGAACGGGGTTTTCGAGCGACACGGACCCGGCTTCGAGTTCGGCTCCGCCACTCTGAGCGTCCCAATCGACGCGTTGCAAATCCTGCTCGACCGCGGCCGGGAACTGGATTGGCTCGGCTCCCGGGAGATACGCTCGAAGCGATCGTATCGGGAGCGGCCTTTTGGCTGTTCCCGGTGCCGACCTTCACGGCGAGGAGACCGTTGGTCAATCCGAATTGTTTTGCGACCGCAACTCTGCCGCCAACACGCTCTTTGCGTTATCATCCGCGCCAGCGTGTTTGCCTCCGCTGGCGCTGCTTGCGCTCTATCTGCAAAACCTGATGGGTTCTCCGATCCTAACCGCTGGCTTGGTCATAGCCCCGCGCGGCTCGTACCTTTGAGCGCAATGATGGTCGTCGGACAGCCGATCGGGCGCCTCGATACCCGCCTGCTGCTCGGTGTCGGTCTTGCGCCGACTGCCGGGGCGATGTGGGACATGACCGGGTGGACACCGGACGTCTTGACCTGGACGGTCGCGGTCAACGGCGTGATCCAGGGCGCCGGAATGGGTTTTCTCTTCGTGCCGCTTAGCACGACGACGCTCGCGACCTTGGCGATGGGACAGCGCGCCCAGGGAGCCGGTCTTTTTCAACCTCTCCCGCAATCCCGGTTCGAGCGTCGGCGTCTCGATGCTCTCGGCCCTGCTGGTCAGCAATACTCAGGTCCAACGCGCGGACATCGCGGGCTATATCACCGGGTCAACCGCTCCTCTTCTTGTTCCGCAGCCCGGCGCTGGGGGCGAGCCGAGAGGCCGGCACGCACGCACGGCGCGGTTTGATTGGCAGGAGTCAGCCGATTTCCGCGGCGGTGGCGCGGGCGCGGATGGCGGCGTCACGGGCCATCTCGGCGCACAGGCCGGTATAGGCGGTCGGGTCGAGCAGGGCGGCGATCGCCTCTTGGTCGAGATGCGTGGTCACGCGCGGGTCAGCGGCCAGGAGTTCGGCAAAGGACCGTTGTTCGACAAAAGCCGCCTGCGCGGCGTCGTAGACGACGTCGTGGGCGTGCTGCCGCCCCATAGCGGCGCCGAGATTAAGCATTACCGCTTCTGCCATGATCAGGCCGCCGCCGAGGTCGAGGTTGCGCCGCATGCGCTCGGGGTCGAGCTTGAGCCCGCGCAGAACTTCGGCGAGGCGGGCAAGAGCGTGGCCCAGGGCAATGGCGGCGCGCGCTTCGGCCGCTTCCATCATAAGGCTCGTCGTGCGGTCGGCCTCATGCTCGGTCTGCATCGCCTCCAATGCCAGCGGGACCGCGGCGCGGATCTCGGCGGATGCGGCGATGATGTCCTGGCAGAGTTTCGGGTTGCGTTTCTGCGGCATTGTCGAGCTGCCGACGGTGCCGGCCGGCACCGGCTCCTCGACCTCACCGAACTCGGTTTTCATCAAAGTGTAGATCTCGCGCGCGATCTTGCCGCAGGTCGCGGCCAAGAGACCGAATAGGCAAATGTTTTCGGCGAGATGATCGCCCAGCGTGCGCGAGGGCACCCGCATCGGCAGCATCCCGAGATGCTTTCCCATCGCGGCCTGCACCGCCGGGCCTTGGGGGCCCAGCGACGCAAAGGTGCCGGCACCGCCCCCGAGCATCGCGACAAAGAGGCGCGGCGCTATCTGGCGCAGGCGCTCGACATGGCGGATCATTTCGTCGATCCACACCGCCGGCTTGTAGCCGAACGTCGCCGGCAGCGCGTGCTGGCCATGGGTGCGCCCGGCCATTGGCATGTCGGCGCCGCGCTCGGCCAGATCCGCCATTGCCGAGAGGGTCTCGCCGATCAGTCGCAGAAATATCCTGTGGGCTTGGCGCAGCACGAGCAAGTCGCCGGTCTGTGTGATGTTCTGGGTGGTGGCACCCCAATGCACCCAGCCGCCATAGGGGTCGCCGGTGACTCGGCTCAATTCCCATACGAGCGGCACGATCGTGTGACCCGTCCGAGCAAACCCTTCGTCGATGCGGGCGCGGTCGAGCAATTCCAGATGTGCGGCGCGACCGATCGCCTCCGCTGCGCCGTTCGGGATGATCCCCAGCTCCTCCTGCGCCTCGGCGAGCGCTGCCTCGACATCAAGCCAAGCCTGCCAACGATTCTCGAGGCGATAGAGGGCGCGGATGCCGGGGTCGGATACCCGCGCGGCGGTCGGCAATTCGTCACTCATAAATCACCCCCTCCGGATTGCCCGGCGATCTTAGCCTAAAAATCGCGGGGCCGAGGTGATTGAAGATCACCAAACGATCGTTTGGTCCGGCCTTGACGTAGGCGCGGCTCCCGGTCAGTCTGCGACAGCGCCGCCGCGGAGGAAGCCGAGCCATGAAGCTGATGTGGTTTCACCTGATGCCCTACACCGAGCTCCCGGACGACCTCCGCGATAAGCACCCTTCGGTGTGGGTCGACATCCATTCCTCCTTGTTCGACCCGCGGCGCGCCCACCTGATGTACAACGACTTCATGGACGAGCTCGAATTTGCCGCCGAGTGCGGCTTCGACGCGGTCTGCGTCAACGAGCATCATTCCAACGGCTACGGGCTGATGCCGTCGCCCAATCTGATCGCCTCGGCGTTGGCGCGGCGCACGACCGACACCGCCCTGTGCGTGATGGGGAATTCGCTCGCGCTCTACAATCCGCCAACCCGAGTGGCCGAGGAATTCGCGATGATCGACGTAATTTCCGGCGGGCGGCTCATCGCCGGCTTCCCGGTCGGCACGCCGATGGACACGTGCTTTGCGTACGGCCAGAACCCGAGCATGCTGCGCGAGCGCTATTACGAGGCGCACGACCTCGTGCTCAGGGCGTGGACCGAGCCGGAAACCTTTGCCTGGAACGGCCGCTTCAACCAGCAGCGTTATGTGAACATCTGGCCCCGCCCGGTGCAGAAGCCGCACCCGCCGATCTGGATCCCGGGCGGCGGCTCGGTCGAGACCTGGCGGTGGTGCGCGGAAACCGACCACGTTTACGCCTACCTGTCCTATTTCGGCTATCTCGCCGGGCAGGCGACGATGGACGGCTTTTGGAAGGAGATGGACCGGCTCGGCAAGGACCGGAACCCCTATCGCGCCGGCTTTCTGCAATTCGTCGGCGTCGCCGAAAGCCGCGAGGAGGCTTACCGGCGCTACCGCGAGCCGGCGGAGTATTTCTATGGCCGCTGCCTGCATGTCGACCCGCGCTTCGCTAACGCCCCCGGCTACACGAGCGAGGCGACGCAGCGCGCCGGCGTCGTCGGCCAAGTCGCACAAGTCGCAAGAATGCGCCGGTTCGACACCTTGGCGCGCGAGATGGATGCGATCGTCGAGAAGGGCTATGTCATTATTGGCTCGCCCGACGAGGTCGCCGATCAGCTGAAGCGAGTGGCGGCCGATCTCAATGTCGGCCATCTGATGCTGCTGATGCAGTTCGGCAACATGAGCAAGGATCTCGCGAAGTACAACACGCAGCTCTTCGCCGAGAAGGTCCTGCCGCAATTGACCGATGTGTTTGCGGAATGGGAGGATCGCTGGTGGCCGCAGCCGATGGCCCGAAACGCGCGGGCGGCATTGACGCCGTTCCAGCCATCGGCGTCGGCCGCGGAATAACCGTGGCGTGGCGACGAAACTCAAGTTCGTCGCCCCCGCGAAAGCGGGGGCCCAGTGCCGGGGGCGCGGTGTCCGTTGCTCCTGGATCCCCGCTTTCGCCGGGATGACGGGTCCTGAAAGGGGGCGGTCGTGAGTGAAGCAGAAACGCTGTCCGTCGGACTCAACGGCTTTCCGTGCCGCGTGTGGAAGAAAGGGCAGGGGCCGAAGCTCGGCTTTCTCGCCGGCTTTGGCGGGCTGCCGCGGTGGACCCCGTTTCTCGACGCGCTGGCGCAAGAGCGAACGGTGATCGTGCCGTCTTTGCCGGGCTTCCCGGGCGGCGACCGGGGCCACACGGTACTCGACAGCCACCTCGACTGGCTGCTCGCGGTGCGCCAATTGCTTCAGAAGGCGGGCGTAGAGCGCGCGGATCTGGCCGGCAGCTCGGTCGGCGGCTCGTTTGCCGCCGAGATCGCCGCGATTTGGCCAGCGTCGGTCCGACGGCTGGCATTGATCGCGCCGTGGGGCCTGTTCGACGAGAAGGACCCGATGACCGACCCCTGGGCGCAGCGGACGCCCGAGGTGCCGGCGCTGCTGTGCGCCGACCCCGAGCGCTGGAACCAGCTCAAGGGCGAACCCGAGGGTGCGAACTCGCCGGAATGGCCGATCGTGCAAACCCGTGCCAACGAAGCCGCGGCGCGGGCTTTCTGGCCGCTTGGCAATACCAGGCTCGAAAAACGCCTGCCGCTTATCGAGGCACCGACCCTGCTCGTCTGGGGCGAACAGGACCGGATCATGCCGCGCAGCTATGCCGGCCGCTTCGCCTCCGCCGTTGCCGGGAGAACCGAAATCACCACCATCCCTGGTGCCGGCCATCTTGCCGAACTCGACAAACCGGACGAGGTCGCCGCGGCGATCCTGCGCTGGACGGCCTGAAGCGGATTATGCACCGAGCCCCAGTTCCGACCGCAGATCCTTGACCACCTGGTCGCGCGTGCGGGTCTGCCAGCGGCGGCGCCGGCCGATCGGGGCGTTCTCGATTTCCGGAACGACTTTCGCGGCGACGAATACCGGGCCCGGCTTGCCGAGGATTTCGGGCAAAGCGTCGGCGAATGCATCGAGTTCCCGAAAGGCAAAGGCGCGAGGATAGCCGGCCCCGCGCGCGATCACGTCGTAGGCGACATTGTCGGCATTGGGGACGGGCTGGCCGCCTGTTGTCGCGTAGCAGCCGTTGTCGATCAGGAAGTGATAGAAATTTGCCGGCTGCTGCTCGGCGATAGTCACGAGCATGCCGAGGCTCATCAGGATGTCACCCTCGGAATCGAAGAGGATCACCCTCTTGCGCGGCTGCGCCAGCGCGAGACCGAGTGCAAAGCCGGCGTGTCCGCCCATCGCCGGGTCGCCCAGCGGCAAGTCGAGGTTCGGACGCGTGCTGAAGTCGGCCCAATAGCGGCCGCCGCGACCGGGGACGACGATCGCATCCTCGCGAAACGGGGCGAAAGCCTTCAACATGTCGACCGTGTGCATCATCGTGGAGCTCGCCCTTACCGGTTGAAGTCGTGGTATTCGTCGCCGACCAGGACGACGACAGGTCTCTGTGTGCGCTCCACCTCCTCGAACGCGGTTATGATGCGAGCCGCGTCGGCGTCGCTCTCGACGAGGTAGTAGTTGATGCCGAACGCCATCAGAAACCGCTCGGTATAGGTCGCTGCGGTATCCTGCGTGATGCCGTGCCGGGTCCACCCGCGATAGCCGACCATCAGCACAACCGGGATGTTGAGGCCGAGGAGCCAGCCGCGCAGCGAATCCCCGGACTCCAGCATGCCGGTATTCTGGATCAGGATCAGAGGCCTGGCGCCGCCGGCCGACAACCCGGCGGCAATCGAGCAAGCATGCCCCTCGCGGCTGAC
>Ga0126381_100003120_pt1 | contig 18068 bp, 15 predicted proteins | sample PanSoiMetPlot_28_FD_96465 | JGI IMG/M metagenome (GOLD analysis project Ga0126381, IMG submission 96465) | Tropical forest soil microbial communities from Panama - MetaG Plot_28 | ecosystem: Environmental > Terrestrial > Soil > Tropical forest > Bulk soil | place: Panama | collected 2016-02-17 | reverse complement strand
GAGCGGTTCATCGCGTGGCACATGATGTAGGACAGGATCGCGCCGGAGGAGCCGACCAGCGCGCCGGTGATGATCAGCGCCGAATTGCCGAGCGTGAAGCCGATGCCGGCCGCCGCCCAGCCCGAATACGAATTGAGCATCGAGATAACGACCGGCATGTCGGCGCCGCCGATCGGGATGATGATGAGCACGCCGAGCAGGAACGAGACCAGCGCGAGCGCCCAGAACGCCGCATGGCTCTGGCTGTGCGCGAAATAGACGATGAGCGCGATCAGCAGCACGCCGAGCGCGATGTTGATGGCATGGCGCGCCGGCAGGATGATCGGGGCGCCGCTCATGCGGCCGGAGAGTTTCAGGAACGCGATCACCGAACCCGAGAACGTGATGGCGCCGATCGCCACCCCGAGCGACATTTCGATGAGGCTCTGGGTATGGATCGCCCCGACGGTGCCGATGTCGAAGGCGCTCGGCGCATAGAGCGCGCCCGCCGCCACCAGCACCGCCGCCATGCCGACCAGCGAATGGAAGGCAGCGACGAGCTCCGGCATCGAGGTCATCGGCACCCGCCGGGCGATCACGGCACCGGTCGAGCCGCCGATCGCGACCCCGATGACGACAAGCCCCCAGGCGAAGCCATCCGCCGGCGGATGCGCCGCGAGCGTGGTGGCGACCGCGATCGCCATGCCGGTCATGCCGAAGAGATTGCCCCGGCGGCTCGATTCGGGGCTCGAGAGCCCACGCAAGGCCAGGATGAACAGCACTCCGGCGATGAGATAGAGGAGCGCGGCGATATCGGCGTTCACGGCACGCTCCTCATTTCTTCTTCCTGTACATCGACAGCATGCGCTGGGTGACCAGGAAGCCGCCGAAAATGTTCACGCAGGCGAAGATGAGCGCCACAAAGCCGAGCGCCCGCGCCCATACCGGCCCCGAATCATTGCCGACCAGAGGCACTCCGACCGCGAGCAGCGCGCCCACCACGATCACCGAGGAGATAGCGTTGGTGACCGACATCAGCGGGGTATGCAGCGCCGGCGTCACCGACCAGACCACGAAATAGCCCACGAACACCGCCAGCACGAAGATCGAGAGACGGAACACGAAGGGATCGACCACGTCGCCGCTCGGGACACCGCCCGCCGCTGCCGCCGCTATGTCGAGCTGGGCGAGCAGGATGTCGTGGTGGCCCAAGCCCGCAAGCCCGACCGGAGAGATCAAGGACAGCATCGCAGTTCTCCTCACGGCCGCGCCTGCGACCCGGTTTGCTCTTCACGCGTCACACTGCGCACTCGCTTATCCGCGGTCATGCCCGCGCTTGTCGCGGGCATCCACGTCTTTCTCTCGACGCTCCTTACAAGCAAGACGTGGATGGCTGGGACGAGCCCGGCCATGACTCTGAGAGGCTTCAGCACTCGTCACGCCGCGCTCTTGGGCGCGAAGCTCGGATGGACGATGGCGCCGTCGCGGGTCAAGGCCGTCGCCTTCACGATTTCGTCGTCCCATTTGACCGCCAACGCCTTGTTGGCCTTGTCGATCAGAATTTCCAGGAACGCCACGAGGTTCTTGGCATAGAGGCTCGATGCGGAGGCCGCGATGCGGCCTGCCATGTTGAGATGGCCGACGATCTTGACGCCCCCCGTCTCCACCACCTCGCCCGGCTTGGCGAGCTCCGTGTTTCCCCCGCGCTCGAGCGCCAGATCGACGATCACCGAGCCCGGCCGCATCGAAGCAACCATCTCCTTGGAGATGAGGCGAGGCGCCGGCCGGCCCGGGATCAGCGCGGTGGTGATCACGATGTCCTGCTTCTTGACGTGCTCGGCCACCAGCGCGGCCTGCTTGGTCTGATACTCCTTCGACATTTCCTTGGCATAGCCGGCGGCGGTCTCGGCCTGGCGGAACTCGTCGTCCTCGACCGCGATGAATTTCGCGCCCAGGCTCTCGACCTGCTCCTTGGCGGCCGGGCGCACATCGGTCGCGGTCACGATGGCGCCAAGCCGCCGCGCCGTGGCAATCGCCTGCAGGCCGGCCACTCCCGCTCCCATCACGAACACCTTGGCGGCCGGCACCGTACCGGCGGCGGTCATCATCATTGGCAGCGCGCGGCCGTATTCGGCGGCGCCGTCGATCACCGCGCGGTACCCGGCCAGGTTCGCCTGGCTCGAAAGAACGTCCATCGACTGCGCGCGGGTGATTCGCGGCATCAGCTCCATCGCGAAGGCGGTCACACCTGCATCAGCCATCGCCTTCAGCGCGCTTTCGTTGCCGTAAGGATCCATGATCGCGATGACGAGCGCGCCCTTTTTGTAACGGGCAAGCTCGGAGGCCGCCGGGCGCCGCACCCGCAGCACCACATCGGCGCCCGTGACCGCATCCGCGCTCACGCTCGCGCCGGCGGCGGTGAATTCCGCGTCCGGGATGCCGGATTTGAGGCCGGCGCCCGGCTCGACCGCGACCTCGGCGCCGAGCGCCTTCATCTTCTTGACCGTTTCCGCCGTCGCGGCGACCCGGTCTTCGGCGGGGTCCGCTTCACGCGCAACCGCGATGCGCATTCGGCTGTCTCCTCAATGGCTGCCGCCCCGCTCCCGAGCGGTTTCCGGAAAATGCTCCAGGGTACCGCTTGCGAATGTGGTGGTGTTTCAGGCGGTGAGGGCGAGCGCCAGCAGCGACAGGACGGTCATCACCACCAGGGGGGTCTTCGCGCCAGCCGCAAGCCCGTGAGCTGCGAGCACGGTCGCGACAATGAAAATGAGGAACGCGACCCCCCAGTGGCCCGCCACCGCCCCGATCCCCAGCCCGATAACGATATTGACCACATGCAGCGTGCCCACGAAGGCAAGCTGAACGAACCTGTCATAGGTCGCCTCATGGGCGACCAGGTCAGCGGCGACATCTTGTCCGGTGGCAGTCGCGTATTCGACCGTGCCGTGATCGGCCATGCCTTCCTCCAAGCGCAATCTCAAAGAGCTGCCCAGCGCCGGGGGGACTTACCGCAATTGCCGATTGGGGGCAACGGCTTCAGGCCGGCATCGCAAGCCCGGCCCTGGCAAGCGCCGCGGCCTGCCGCTCGGCGACGCCCTCGATCGAAAACTGCTCGATCGCCTGATTGAACAACCGATGGAAATTGAGCTCGGCGCGCAGGTGCAGGAACACCCCGCCAAGCCCGATCGCCGCCCGGTCCATGAACACGAATTCGCGAGGCACCCGCACCGGTCCCTTCTCCTTGAGCGCCCGGTGCACCTCGAAGGCCTGGCGGCGCCCGTACTCCGCGGGCTTTACACCGTCGGCGAGGCTGCGCACCCGGTCATCGAGCAGCGGCCCATAGATGAAGCGGGCCCAGATGTTGAGCACGTCGATCAGCTCGCGCGACAGCCGTCGGAAGCCCCAGGTCTCGTAGGCATGCACCACCAGGTCGCGATCCCCGGTGCGCAGCCCGTTGTAGAGATCGACCACCCCGCCGACGAACTTCGAGGGAAACACCCGGATGCAGCCGTAGTCGAGCAGATTGATGCCGCCAGGCTCACGGCCGCCGCCCGCCGCCGCATCGAAGACGCTGTAATTGCCGAGATGCGGGTCCCCATGGATCACGCCATAGCGGCTGAACGGGAACCACCAGGCGGTGAACATCGCGGTTGCGAGGCGGTTGCGCGCCTCGAGCGCATCGTTCTTGTGTTCGAGCAGGCGACGCCCTTCGAGCCAGTCGAGGGTGAGCAATCGCCCGGTCGAGAGCTCGGGCCAGGGCCGCGGCACCCGGATCAGGTCGATCCCGTCGAGCATGGTACGATAGAGCAGGACATGCTTGGCCTCGCGCCGGTAGTCGAGCTCCTCGCGGATGCGCGCGCCAATCTCCTTGGCGATCTCGGTCGTGTCGATTGCCGGGTCCATGCGCCGATGGATGGCGAATATCCATTGCAGCTGCTGCAGGTCGGCTTCGACCGCGGACTGCATGTCGGGATATTGCAGCTTGCAGGCAAGCTCGGCGCCCGAATGGGCGCGGGCGCGATGCACCTGCCCGAGCGAGGCGGCCGCCGCCGGATGATGCTCGAAGCTTGCGAACTTGCCCTGCCAGCCGGCCCCCAGCTCCGCCGTCATGCGCCGCTTGACGAAGGCCCACCCCATGGGCGGCGCCTCGCTCTGCAGCTTGGTGAGCTCGGCCGCATATTCGGGCGGCAACGCATCCGGGATGGTGGCCATGAGCTGCGCCACCTTCATGATCGGGCCCTTGAGCCCGCCGAGCGCGGCAGCCAGCTCGATCGCATTGCGGCCGCGGTCGAGCGTGATACCGAGGAAACGCGCGCCTGCCAGCCGCGCCGCCACCCCGCTCATATTGGCGCCGACCCGCGCATAGCGCGCCGCGCGGGCAGAGAAGCGGTTGGCTTCGCGGTCGGGATTTTCGCTGTCGGTCATGGGTTGCGCGCACGCATCCTGGTCACCGTAGGCAAGTATGCCTTCCCCAAGGGATTCAAAAGATGGCCGTTTTATTCCTTCGGCCAATTGTCGCGAATCCAGCGGGCCAGGCTTTCCTCGCTGACTTCGCCGGCGGCAAGCGCCGTGAGCATCGCGGTCGCGTGAGCCTGCTCGGGAGCAAAAGGCACATGGTTCTTTCGCAAGAACGTTGCCATCGTCATGAACGCGGCCCGCTTGTTGCCGTCGACGAAAGCCTGGTTCTTGGCCAGCCCGAACGCACAGGCGGCCGCAAGCTCGGGCAGCTGGGCGTGCTCGTCATGCCATTTGTTGACGGGCCGCTTGAGCGCAGAGCGCAGCATCCCATCGTCGCGCAGTCCCGGCGCTCCGCCGAATCGGCGTAACTGTCGGCCGTGAATGGCAATGACCTGATCATAGGTCACCCATGCCGGCGCCTCGGCATCGGTCATTGGTCAATCGATCATTTTGCCAGAGCGGCGAGCGTATCCCGATACTCGTCCATGAGCCTTTCGGCGATTTCCATCGTTCGCTCGAAATCGGGATCGTAAGGCAGAGCTTGGAAACCGCCGCCGGCCACCTCGGTGATGTGAAGCTGCTGCCCGCGCTTGAGGTCGAGGCGCTGCATCAGCTCGCGCGGCAAAATGAACCCGTCGGAATTGCCGATTTTCTTGATTTCGATTTTCATCGGTACGTTCAACACCTGTAAAACGCCAGGAAGATGTTGCCCGGGCTCGCTATCCCAGCCCCTCCAACTCCCCGATCATCCCCTCAATCACGCTCAAACCGCCCTGCCAGAAAGCCTTGTCGCGGGCGTCGAGGCCGAAGGGCTTGAGCAGCTCGTTGTAATGCTTGGTACCGCCGGCGGCCAGCATGTCGAGGTAGCGGCCGGCAAAGCCGTCCGCGGCGCGCTCGTATACCGCATAGAGGGAGTTCACCAGGCAATCTCCGAACGCATAGGCGTAGACGTAGAACGGCGAATGTACGAAGTGCGGGATGTAGCACCAGAAGGTCTCATAGCCGGGGCGAAGCTCGATCGCGGGGCCGAGGCTTTCGGCCTGCACCTCGAGCCAGATCGCGCCCAGCCCCTCGGCGGTGAGCTCGCCCGTGCGCCGCTCGATGTGGACCCTGCGCTCGAACGTGTAGAACGCGATCTGGCGCACCACCGTGTTGAGCATGTCCTCGACCTTGGCGGTGAGCATGGCCTTGCGCTGCTTCCTGTCGGTGGTGTCTGCGAGGAGCTTCCTGAAGGTCAGCATCTCGCCGAACACGCTCGCGGTCTCGGCGAGCGTCAGCGGGGTCGGCGCCATCAGCGCGCCGTTGGGCGCCGCCAGCACCTGATGCACGCCGTGGCCGAGCTCGTGGGCGAGCGTCATCACGTCGCGCGGCTTGCCCTGGTAATTGAGCAGCACATAGGGGTGCACCGAGGGCACGGTCGGATGCGCGAACGCACCCGGCGCCTTGCCGGGCCGCACCGGCGCATCGATCCAGTTGTTGCGGAAGAAGCGCTCGGCGATCGCCGCCATCTCGGGCGAGAACGCCCCATAGGCGGTGAGCACGGTATCTTCGGCTTCACGCCAGCCGATGGTGCGGGTCGGCACCTTCGGCAGCGGCGCGTTGCGGTCCCAGTGCGGCAGGCGCTTCTTGCCGAACCAGCGCGCTTTCAGCGCATAGTAACGGTGCGACAGGCGCGGATAGGCCGCCCGCACGGCCGCGACCAGCGCCTCCACCACCTCGGGCTCGACCCGGTTCGACAAGTGGCGCGAATCCGCCACGTCAGCAAAGCTGCGCCAGCGGTCGGAAATCTCCTTGTCCTTGGCGAGCGTATTGGTGACGAGGGTGAACAGCCGCAGATTTTCCTTGAAGGTCTTGGCCAGCGCCTCCGCGGCGGTCTTGCGGTTCTTCGGGTTGGGATCCTGCAACAGATTGAGGGTCGGCTCGATCGCCAGCGACTTGGCGCCGACCTTGAAGCGCAGCTGTGCAATCGTCTCGTCGAACAGCCGGTTCCAGGCCGTGTACGTGGTTGTCGATTTCTCGTGAAACAGCTGCTCGATCCGGTCCTCGAGCTGATGCGGTTTCTCCTTGCGGATGTCCTCGAGCCAGGGCCGATAATGCGCGAGCGCGCCTTCGCGCATCGCGGCTTCGAGCTTGGCGTCATCGAGCCGGTTGAGCTCCAGGACGAAGAACAGGAGATGGGTCGAGATCGATGTCACCCGGTCCTGCACGTCGCCATAGAACTTGGCGCGCGCCGGATCGACGGTATTACCCGCATGGATCAGTCCCGCATAGGAGATCACCTTGCCGATGAGATCGTCCAGCGCCTCGTAGCGCTTGACCGCCTCGGCGAGCTTTTGCCCCGCGTCCGCGCTCTCAGCCAACGGTGCAAGCTTGCCCTTGAAGGCCGCCTCGAACGCCTGAGCTTCCGCATCGGCGAGATCGAGATCGCGGGTGACGCGCGGATCATCGAGCCCGGCGTAGAGATCGGCGAGGTTCCATTCTGGCAGAGCGGCACCGCCGGCACGAGCCTTGGCGGCAGGCTTGTTGGCGCGAAGGCGCTTGGCAGAGGCTGGCATGGGGCGCTTTCGTTGAGGGGGATCGAGACCGATCGAGACCGCAAGCCCAGCATATGGGGGCACGAAAAGCGCGATCAATTCCGGGTTTTGTCGCATGCCAAGGGTCCGCCCATATCGCCCCCGCTTAACATCGCCTTAAGCCTGATCGGCGATGGTGCCCCATTCCGGCACAAGCGGGCGCCGTCCCCGAGGTTGCGTCAATGAGCGAGCGTATCCTGATTGTTGATGACGACCCGGTGCAGCGCAGGCTTCTCGAAAACATGGTGCGCCGCTTCGGCTATGAGCCCGTCCTCGCTGAAGGAGGCGACGACGCGGTCAAGCTCATCACCGCCACGGATGGCCCGTTATTCGACGCGGTCGTGCTCGATCTCGTCATGCCGGACCTCGACGGCCACGCCGTGCTTGCGCGCCTCAAGGAAGCAGGCGTCGCGCCGCCGGTCATCGTGCAGACGGCGCACGGCGGGATCGACAACGTGGTCGCAGTCATGCGCGCGGGCGCCACCGATTTCGTGGTCAAGCCCGTCAGCGCCGAGCGGCTCCAGGTTTCGCTGGAGAACGCATTGGCCGCCCATGCGCTCAAGGGCGAGTTCAGCCGCATCAAGCACAGCCGCTCGGGCACGCTCACGTTCCGCGACATCATCACCCGCAGCACGCGAATGCAGGCGGTGCTGCGCACTGCCGCCAAGGCCGCGGCCTCGCACATTCCGGTGCTAATCGGCGGCCAGTCCGGCGTCGGCAAGGAGCTGATCGCGCGCGCGATCCATGGTTCGGGCGAGCGGCGGGCGAAGCCCTTTGTGGCGGTCAATTGCGGGGCGATCCCGGACAATCTGGTCGAGTCCATGCTGTTCGGGCATGAGCGGGGCGCGTTCACGGGCGCGACCGAGCGGCATACCGGCAAGTTCCTCGAGGCCTCCGGCGGCACGCTCTTTCTCGACGAGGTCGGCGAGCTGCCGCCCCCCGCCCAGGTCAAGCTTCTGCGCGCCGTTCAGGAAGGCGAGGTCGAGCCGGTGGGCGCCCGCAAGCCCGTCAAGGTCGATGTGCGGATCATCTCGGCGACCAACCGCGATCTTGCCGCCGACGTCGCCGCGGGCCGCTTCCGCGAGGACCTGTTCTACCGCCTGCATGTGTTCCCGATCGCGGTGCCGGCGCTCGCCGAGCGGCGCGAGGACATCGCCGAGCTTGCGCGGCATTTCCTTGCCCGCTTCGCAGCCGAGGAGGGCAAGCGCATCCGCGGCATCAGCGGGCAAGCGATGAAGTTGCTCGGCGCCTATCACTGGCCCGGAAATGTGCGTCAGCTCGAGAATGCGGTGTTCCGCGCGGTGGTGCTGGCCGAAGAGGACGAGGTCGGCATCGGCGAATTCCCGCAGATCGCGAGCCAGCTTGCCCGTGACACGGCGGGAGTGGCCGACGAAGGCCACGCGATCGCGGTTGAGCCCGACCACGCGCCTTCGCCTGCCCTGGGCGACCTTCCGTCCGGGCCCGATGGTTCCATGTTACCGGCCGACCCGGCCATGCTCCGGCTGATCGATCCCGCCGGCGAGGTTCGCCCCCTGGAGGAGGTCGAAACCGAGGTGATTCGCTTTGCGGTGAGCTACTATCGGGGGCAGATGTCGGAGGTAGCGCGCCGTCTGCGGATCGGCCGCTCGACCCTCTATCGCAAGCTCGACGGGCTGGGACTGGCCCCGGAGACGTCTGCGGGCGGCGAGCCGGAAACCGTCTAGGCGTGGTAACTTTGTGACAGGCCGCTCAAAATCGGGCCTAATTTGCCTGATTATGATTGGCGCGCTGTTGCTTCCATAGGCAATTTGCAGTCTTTTCGACCTCTCATGGCGAGGGTGGATTTCAGCGACGGGACCTTGGTTTAGGGGACGGGTCCGCAACCGGGAGAATGCCAGAATGCTCCGTCTTCACCGCATCTTGGCGGGAACCGCCATGGCGCTTGTCCTGGCGGCCACAAGCGGCGCCGATGCCGGCCCCGTCCGCAAGCTCCCCGACACCAAGGTCACGACGCCCGCAACCCGGGCCGCGGCGCCCGCCGGCGAGTCCCCGGCGCCCAACGCGGTTCCCGCTGCCCCCGCCCCGGACACGCCCGCGCCGGCGGTCGCAAAGCCCGATGCTGCGCCCGACACGGCGGCCGCAAAGCCTGACACTGCACCCGCGCCCCAAGCTGCGGCCGAGACGACGCCGCCCGATCCTTTGGCCTCGCTCGATCCCGCCGACCGCCCGATCGCGGAGAAGATTCGCGACCTTCTGGCCGCCAAGGTCGACAAGATTTTCACGACCAAGAAGGAGCACGCCGCGGTCGAGATGTTCTATCAGAACCGCAACCTGGCGCCGCTCTGGACCGAGAAGGGCGTCGAGAACGCCCGCGCCAGGCTCGCGATCGCGCGCCTGAAGATGGCCGACACCGACGGGCTTGACCTGGCCGACTACAAGATTCCCGACCTCACCGCATCGAATCCGGATGCCCTGGCCGAGGCTGAGCTTCGCCTCACCGAAGCGGTCCTGACCTATGCGCGGCATGTTCAGGCCGGACGATTCACCTATGCGTCGGTCAGCAAGAACATCGAGCTGCCGCAGGTCCCGCCCGAGACGGCCGATGTGCTGACCGCCGTGGCGGATGCCGCGGATGCCGGCAAGGCGCTCGACGCCTTCAGCCCGCCGCAACCCGCCTACCAGGCCCTCAAGCTGAAGCTTGCCGAATTGCGCGGCCGCTCAGGCGCGAATGGCGGCGAAATCGCCGCCGGTCCCGAGCTCAAGCTCACCAAGGTGCCGATGGAGGACCCGCGGGTGCCGCAGCTGCGCGCCCGGCTCGGAGTTGCGGGCGACCCCTCCGACCTGAAATACGACGCCAAGCTCGCCGAAGCAGTGAAGAAATATCAGCGCACCAACGACCTCAAGGTCACCGGCGCGCTCGATGCGCAGACCATCCGCGACCTCAACGGCCCGCCGCGCGACCGGCAGATCGAGACGATCATCGTCAACATGGAGCGCTGGCGCTGGTATCCGCGCGACATGGGCAAGACCCGGGTGGTGGTCAATCTGCCGGACTATTCGCTCCGGCTCTATGGAGACAACCAGCTCCTGTGGACCACCCGCATCGTGATCGGCAAGCCCGGGATGCCCACCCCGCTCCTGGTCGAGACGATGAAATACATCACCGTCAATCCGACCTGGAACGTGCCCCAGTCGATCGTGCAGAACGAATATCTGCCGGCTTTGGAGCAGGATCCGACCGTGCTCGACCGGATGGGCCTCAAGTACACCCGGGAACGCGACGGCAGCGTGCATATCTGGCAGCCGCCGGGCGACAACAACGCACTCGGGCGCCTGCGCTTCAACTTCCCAAACCGGTTCGACGTCTATCAGCACGACACGCCCGACAAGTACCTGTTCAAGGAGGAGCGCCGCGCTTACAGCCACGGCTGCATGCGGGTGCAGGATCCGGTGAAATATGCCGAGCTGTTGCTGGCGATCGAGCGGCCGAGCGAGGGCTATACCCAGGAGCGGATCAAGCGGCTGTTCGGCCGCGACGAGCAGGACATCCAGTTCCCGAACCCGATCCCGGTGAACCTGACCTATCAGACCGCTTTCCTGGACGATGACGGCCAGCTGGTGATCCGGCCCGACCTCTATGGGCTCGACAGCCGGGTGCTGAGCCTCATCAAGACCGAGCGCACCATGATCGATGCCACCTCCAAGGAGCACGATCAGCAGGTCGCGTCAGCCGCGACCGCCGCTTCCCGCCGCCCGGTCAAGCAGCCGCCGCCCCAGCAGACGGTCTCGTTCTTCCAGGCCCTGTTCGGCGGCGGGCCGGCGGCCTCCCCGCCCAAGCCGCCGGGCAGGGTTCGCCAGGGTTACCAATAGCTTAACCGACACTATCCACCGGGAACTGTCGATTAACCGCACATAAGGAGGGCTGGGGCGGAGGGCCACTTTTCGCCACAGTCGCTAGGTAGCGTTTTGAGTATCGGGGGGGACGGGGCGCTGTAAGTTCTGATTAACCCTTCCCCATTAAGACTGCGTTAAGCCTGCTCGTTCGCGGCCGGTCGTCGCGCGTGGGCGGGACCGTCACTCGAACGCGAGATCGCTCGTGCCGATCAAGTTCGCGCGCATGTTACGTTTGTCCGCAAAACCGGCGCGCGCCGGCAGTTGCATCGGTCTTGCCGCCTTCCTCATCGCCATTGGTTCGAGCAGCCTGCAGAACGCGACGGCCGAGGGCGACACCCGCACCATCTCGTTTCATCACATCCATACCGACGAAGACCTGACCATCACCTACAAGGTCAACGGCCAGTACGACGAGGACGCGCTCAAGAAGATCGATCACGAGCTGCGCGACTGGCGCCGCGACGAGACGATCCACATGGATCCCCACCTCATCGACCTGGTCTGGGAGGTGCAGCGCGACGTTGGCGCAAAGGGACCGATCTGGGTGGTCTGCGGTTTCCGCTCGCCCGAGACCAACGCGATGCTGCGCCAGCGCTCGAGTGGGGTCGCCAAGTTCAGCCAGCACATGCTCGGCAAGGCGATGGATTTCTACATTCCGGGCGTGCCGCTCGAGCAACTGCGCGCCGTGGGCCTTTATCTGCAGAAGGGCGGGGTCGGCTTCTATCCGACGTCCGGCTCTCCGTTCGTGCATCTCGACACCGGCAGCGTGCGGCATTGGCCCAGCATCGCGGCCGCCGAGATGCCACGCTGGATGGCCGAAGGTCACAGCCTGCACGCAGCGGCAGAGGCCGCCGACACAGGCGCCAATCGGCAGCCGGTCGTCGCGAAGGTTTCGGGCGGGCGCACCGCAACCGTGCGAACCGCTGCGGCCCGGCCCGAGCCGCCGCGCCAGGCGCCGGTCGTCAATGTCGCGGTCGAGGTCGAGCGCCCGGGCAGCGCACCCACGCCGGTGGCCAAGCCTAAAGCACAGACCGCCCCGGCGCCGTTCGAGCTTGCGTCGGCGGAGTCCCGCCCGGTTGAGCTGCGACCCCCGCAAGCCGCGGGCGTCGCCAGCAAGCCCGCGGTGCCGTCCGCAAACGACATGATCAGCCAGCGGCTCGACTATTGGCGCGGCTTGCAGGGCGCGGATGCCGCCGCCGAGGCGCCGCCCTCGCCACCGCCGCCAGCCCGCCAGCCGGCCCCGCCGCGCCGAATCGCCTCCGCGTTGCCCGAGCCGGAAGCAACCGCGAGCGTCACGCCTTGGCCGCTGCCCGACCGCGGCGATGGCCGATCGGGAGCAACCCTCGCCTACGCGGATCCGAACAGCCAGATCGTACAGCCGCGCGCGGGCGCCATGGGAGGCACTACGGCGCGCCCGGTCGCGCCCCCCGACACGACGGTGGCGGTCAAGCGGACCGGCGATCGGCCGACCGTCATCGCAAGCCCGGCGACAGCCGCTCCGCCCAGCCCCGCGAACGCGAAGACCGGCGACCGGTTCAACGAGCCGTGGTTGCGCGCCCTGATCGTCAGCCCGAGCGTGCAGGATTTCATGAGCGCCTCGGCATTCGGGGCGCCCGACTATCGCAGCCTCGCATCCTTCCTGAAGAAACCCGCAGCCACCGTCATGATGACGCTTTCGGACGATCCGCAGCCTGCGATGCCGTCCGATCGATTCAGCGGCTCCGCGGTCGTGTTCGTTCCGACCGTGACGTTCGGCACCCGCACCGCGTCGCTCAGATAGACACAATCCTGAAATCTGTAGGGTGGGTTAGCGCCGAAGGCGCGTAACCCACCGGTTGAGTTTGCGGCAACTCCAGTCGGTGGGTTACGGCGCCATCGCCCGTCGAAAGACGGGCGTAGACGCCCTTATGGCGCCTAACCCACCCTACGCACCATCGCTAGTTCAGCATCCCGAGCGCGTGCATGTACGTTTCCAGGATCGCTTCCTGCTCGCGGCGCTCCTCGACGTCCTGCTTGCGCATCCGCACGATCGTGCGCAGGGCCTTCACGTCGAACCCGGTCGCCTTGGCTTCCGCATAGACGTCGCGGATGTCGTCCGCGATGGTCTTCTTCTCCTCCTCGAGCCGCTCGATGCGCTCGACGAAAGCCTTCAGATGATCCTTGGCAAAGCGGGTCTTGGGTTCTTCGGTGACTGCGGCGGCATTGGCCATCGACGACTCCTCGGTTGACGAGCATGATCCCGAAAAGTGGACGCCGGTTTTCGGAAAAAGATCATGCTCCACTGAGGATGACGTTCGAAAGGCTCGCGGCTTTGGTCAAGATCGAACGCGCATCATCCACAGCGCAGCGCTGCAGGTGTGGATGATCAGTGTTTTTGGCTGGACTTTGCGAAGGCGGCGAGCTTCGCCGGCGACGCCTCGCTCTGGTACTTCGCCTTCCATTCCTCGAACGGCATGCCGTAGATCGCCTCGCGGCTTTCGTCCTTGGTCATGGGCACGCCCCGCCCGTCGGCGGCTTCCTTCATCCAGTTGGAGAGGCAGTTGCGGCAGAACCCGGCGAGATTCATCATGTCGATGTTCTGCACGTCAGTACGCGAGCGCAGATGCTCGAGCAGCCGCCGGAACGCGGCGGCCTCCAGCTCGGTGCGGGTCTTCTCGTCAATCGGCATGGCGTTGAGCCTTCTGTTGCGGAGCGGCGGGAAAGCTGTGGGGAGTTAATTCATGCCGTCGCGGAACCTTTCGTCGGCCTTGCGCTTAGATAGGCGCAAAACCCGCAAGTTTCCAGCGCCCGCAAGCCTGAAGGCGGGCGCGTCTCATCTGATGCGGTCCTTGGCTGGCGGCAGCGCCAAATTTGTCGCAAACGATTGGTGCTTGCCAAGCCGGCGCTTGGAGGGCGACTGCGAATCCAGGTCAGAGCGTGATCCCGAAAAGTGGACACCGGTTTCCCGCCTGCGCGAAGCCTTGGCAAGGCTCATCAATTTGGCTTGATGCTTCGGCGGGCGAAGGCAGGTCGGAAAAGATCATGCTCCAGCAATAACGTAGATCGGGATGACGTTTCGAGGAAAAGTCATCCCGGTCTAACCATCAAATGAGCATCGCCGTTGCGAAAATCTCCCCGCAGCCTTCTGTTTGACCTGTTCGCGACTGCTGTCGTGGCGGCGCATCCGTCGAGCTGCCTTCCGGCGCATCTGCCGGCGCCGCCGCGCTCCGGGCGCCTGGTGATTCTTGCCGCCGGCAAGGCGGCCGGCGCCATGGCGGAGGTTGCGGAGCGCCACTACAGCGACGGCCTCGGCCTGCCGGGGGAGCGCATCAGCGGCCTTGCGGTCACCCGTCACGGCTATGCACGGCCGACGCGACTCGTGCGCATGATCGAAGCCGGCCATCCGGTTCCCGACGCCGCAGGGCTTGCGGCCACCATCGAGACATTGGCGCTGGCGGACACCGCCGGTCCAGACGATCTTGTGCTGGCGCTGATCTCCGGCGGCGCCTCCGCCAACTGGATCGCGCCGGCGTCAGGCCTGTCGCTCGATGACAAGCAGGCGCTGACCCGCTCGCTGCTCGCCTGCGGCGCTTCCATCTCGGAGATCAATGCGGTTCGCAAGCACCTGTCGCGCATCAAAGGCGGACGCCTCGCCGAGCGCGCGCACCCGGCGGCGCTCGCCGCGATCGCGATCTCGGATGTGCCGGGCGACGATCCCGCGGTGATCGGCTCCGGCCCGACAGTTCCCGATCCGACCTCGCTGGCGGACGCCCGCGCCATCGTGGCGCGCCGCGGGGTCGAGCTGTCGCCCCCGGTGCGGCACGCTCTTGAAGATCCGGCAAACGAATCCCCCAAGCCCGGCCAATCGATTTTTGCCGGAGCCTCCTTTGCGCTCGCGGCGCGGCCCTCCGACGTGTTCCGCCAGGTCGAGGCGAACGTGCGCGCGGCCGGCTATGACTGCATCCTTCTGGGCACGCGGATCGAGGGGGAGGCGCGCGAGGTTGCGGCCGAGCATGCGCGGATCGCCCGCGACCTTGCGGCGCAGGGCCGCCGGGGCATCATCCTGTCGGGCGGCGAGCTCACCGTCACGGTGCGCGGCAAGGGGCGCGGCGGCCCCAATCAGGAATACGCGCTGGCGCTTGCAATCGCGCTTGCGGGCGCGCCCGGCATCGCGGCGCTTGCGGGCGACACCGACGGCACCGACGGCGGCGCGGGAAATCCCGACGATCCGGCCGGCGCCTTTGTCGACGAAACGACGCTGGCGCGCGCGCGGCGGCTCGACCTCGATCCGGGCCGCTTTCTCAAGGACAACAATTCGACCGAATTCTTCGCCAAGCTGAACGACCTTTTGCGACCGGGACCGACCTTCACCAACGTTAATGATTTCCGGGCTATCCTCGTTGACAGCCGCTAGGGATCACGCGTATCCGGACGCTGCGGCGATTAAGCGGGGGGCGATGAGACTTAAGCCCAATCTAAGGCGATTGCTGCATCGATCCTCGCGGGAGTTGCGCGGGACGTCGGCCGTCAGCGCGGCTCTCCTGCTGGCGCTTCCAATTGCACTCAAGGCGGAGCCCGCGGCCGCCGATTTCCGGCTCTGCAACAACACCAGCAGCCGGGTTGGCATCTCGGTCGGCTACAAGGAGAACGACGGCTGGACCACCGAAGGGTGGTGGAACCTGCCTGCCAAGAAGTGCGAAACCCTGTTGCCCGGAACCCTGGTGGCGCGTTTCTATTACATCTATGCGATCGATTACGATCACGGCGGCGAATGGTCCGGGCAGGCCTTCATGTGCACGCGCGAGAAGGAGTTCACCATCCGCGGCAACACCGACTGCCTGGCACGCGGCTATGACCGCACCGGATTCTTCGAGGTCGATACCGGCGAGCAGCCGTCATGGACGGTGCAGCTGACCGAGCCGGGGGAGCTTGTGCCAAAGCCGCCCGTGCAGACGCAAACGCGAACACCGCCGCCGCCTGCTCCAGCCCCTGCACCGAGCGGACCGGCCACCCGACCTTCGTCGCCTAAAAGCAAGAACTGATGCGGCGGCTGCGTCGCACCAAGATCGTTGCCACGCTGGGTCCGGCATCCACTGGGCGGGACATGATCGCGGGCCTGTTCAGGGCCGGCGCCGACGTGTTCCGCATCAACATGAGTCATACCTCGCACGAGCGCATGCGCGAGCTCGTCGCGGCGATCCGCGCGGTCGAGACCGAATATGGCCGGCCGATCGGCATCCTGGTCGATCTGCAGGGCCCCAAGCTGCGCGTCGGCAGCTTCAAATCCGGCCAGGTGATGCTCCAGAACGGCGCCACCTTCACGCTCGATGCGGATCCCTCGCCCGGCGACGAGACGCGGGTCGCGCTTCCCCATCCGGAGATTTTTGGCGCCACGGCGCCGGGCCATGCCTTGCTTCTCGACGACGGCAAGGTGCGGCTCATCGCGACCGAGGTCGACACGAACCGCATCGTCACTCGGGTCGAGATCGGCGGGCGACTGTCGGACCGCAAGGGCGTGAGCCTGCCCGACACCACGATCCCGTTCTCGGCGCTCACCCCCAAGGACCACTCCGACCTCGATGCCGCCCTCGCGGCCGGCGCCGATTGGATCGCGCTCTCGTTCATCCAGCGCCCGGAGGACATTGCCGAGGCCAAGAAGATCACCCGCGGGCGCGCCGTGGTGATGGCCAAGATCGAGAAGCCGCAGGCTCTCACTCGCCTCGACGAAATCGTCGATCTGTCCGACGCGCTCATGGTGGCGCGCGGCGATCTCGGCGTCGAGATGCCGCTCGAGCGCGTGCCGGGCGTGCAGAAGCAATTGACCCGCGCCTCGCGCCACGCCGGCAAGCCGGTCGTGGTCGCGACCCAGATGCTCGAATCCATGATCGCCAATCCGGTGCCGACCCGCGCCGAGGTCTCCGACGTGGCGACCGCGATCTTCGAGGGCGCCGATGCGGTGATGCTGTCGGCGGAATCGGCGGCCGGGAAATACCCGGTTGAGGCGGTTGCCACCATGAACCGCATCGCCGAGGAGGTGGAGAACGATCCGCTCTACCGCACTATCATCCATTCCCAGCGCACCGATCCGGAGGCGACCGGCGCCGATGCCATCAGCGCGGCGGCGCGGCAGATTGCCGAGACGCTGGAGCTCTGCGCCATCGTGTGCTGGACCGGCTCCGGCGCCACCGGGCTGCGGGTGGCGCGCGAGCGGCCGCAGTCGCCGATCGTGGCGCTCTCGCCGAACCCCGCCACCGGCCGCAAGCTGTCGCTCGTCTGGGGCGTGCATTGCGTGGTGGCGGAGGATGCCCACGACCAGGACGACATGGTGGTGCGCGCCTGCCGCCTCGCATTCCGCGACGGATTCGCCAAGGCCGGCCAGCGCGTCATCATCGTGGCGGGCCTGCCGCTCGGCACGCCCGGCGCCACCAACATGCTGCGCATCGCCTTCGTGGGCGAGGAGGCCCAGGGCGAGATGTAGCACCGAGATGGCGGCGTGACACAGCTGCGGTTGATGCGGCGGGGGGCATGCCCGTATGATGGGTACGATCCTGCAAGACTGGGGCTATGGAGAGAGCACATGCACGAGGTAACAAGTCAGCACTGGCACGAGCCCGAGGGCTACAAGAATGCGGGCTATGGCGCCTGGAAGCGGCCCAACACGCCCTATGACGATTACATGGAGGCGCAGGGCATTCCGATCTTCCGCGGCATCGGGGTGCGCCGCGTGCAGGACATGCCGCTCAAGCGCTGGGAGCGCGTGGGCGGCAACGGCACCTTCATCCAGCTCTATGGCACCGAGGGCAAATGGGGCTGCTACGTGGTCGAGGTGCCGGGCGCGGGCGCGCTCAAGCCCGAGCGCCACATGTATGAGGAGATCATGGTGGTGGTGGAGGGCCGCGGCACCACCGAAATCTGGGTCGACGGCCAGGCAAAGCCGCACTCGTTCGAATGGCAGCGCGGGTCGATGTTTTCGATCCCGCTCAACACCTGGCACCGCATCGTCAACGCGGCCTCAAGCCCGGCGCTGATCCTGGTGGCGTCGACCGCCCCCAATGTCATGAACCTGTTTCGCGACATCGACTGGATCTTCAATTCGCCCGCCACCTTCCCGACCCGCTTCGACGGCAGCCAGGACTTCTTCAAGCCGAAGGACGATATTGCGCCCGATCCACTGCGCGGGCTTGCCATGCGCAAGAGCAACCTCAT
>Ga0126381_100003119_pt1 | contig 18070 bp, 17 predicted proteins | sample PanSoiMetPlot_28_FD_96465 | JGI IMG/M metagenome (GOLD analysis project Ga0126381, IMG submission 96465) | Tropical forest soil microbial communities from Panama - MetaG Plot_28 | ecosystem: Environmental > Terrestrial > Soil > Tropical forest > Bulk soil | place: Panama | collected 2016-02-17 | reverse complement strand
CCCCCGGTGGCGGTGTTTTCGTTGCCGCTGGTGTTGCTGAAAAGGGCTTGGATTCCGCTGGCGGTATTGAAGTTGCCGGTGGTGTTGCTCTGCAGTGCCTCCCCTCCCGTGGCCGTATTGCTGTTGCCGGTGGTGTTGAATAAAAGAGCGTTAATTCCGTTGGCGGTATTATCGTCGCCGGTGGTGTTGCCGACAAGGGCGAGATTTCCACTGGCGGTATTGGCGCCTCCGGTAGTGTTGCTGAAAAGTGCGCCAAATCCGCTGGCGGTATTCTGTACGCCGCCGGTGTTTCTAGAAAGGGCGTTAACTCCGCTGGCGGTATTGTTGGCGCCAAAGATGTTGCTGGAAAGGGCGTTACGTCCGCAGGCGGTATTGTTGTTGCCCGTGGTATTGCTCCCCAGCGCGGAAGCTCCGATGGCGGTGTTGTCCACACCCGAAATGTTGCTTCCGAGGGCTCCCGCTCCGAGTGCGGTATTGAGGTTATCTCCACTGGTGGTGTTGGTCAGTGGCGTGCAGGTACCACCAATGGTTGCGCCCGACCCGGCGCACGTGTCGGTTCCCGGCCCTGCCGCAGCGATGGTCGCGCTTGAGAGCGCGATCGCCAAGACTGTCGCCAGGGAAAAACAAAATTCTATGATTAACCGTTTCATTGTTTCCTCTGCCTGCTTTCCGTTTCCTTGTCCACCGATGAAGAGCGGAAACATGGACGCATCAGGTTCATGAGATATCATGCTGCAATAAGCTATTAAAACTGGAACAGATTTTGAGTAGCTAATATATGCTCAGATAAACCAACGGCAGATCGCCTATCGGACCCATTGTCACATCCGTAAGCCCATGTCTCCCGTTGGAGTCGTTTTTCTCTGCGCCACAGGTCAATAGCACGAACCTATTCACTCCGGCAGCTTGCCCTCGGCGGTATCTAATGATTCGCCCGTTCGGTGCGCGTGGGCCAGTCACGTCCCTCTGACGGCAGCGGAATCTCCGCAAAAAGTCAGAAGGTGCCACCGAGCGGAGGCTGCTGGATTCAGAGCTAAAAGAAGTGACGACGATATTTGCGGCTTTGGCCGTCAGTTTCCTGACAGCTACCCAAAGGACCTTGCGAACCGGCTTATGCGCCACTGCGGTTGCCGAAGGACTCACTCTCGTCACTTCACGGCAAGAGGACTCGAAACAGCCGGCTGGTAAAAGACCTCGATGACGTTTCAGGCGCCCGGGGTTTGCAAGGCTATTGCCGCAGGTTCGCTTCGCTCCGCAACCGGCAACTGGTCATGACCCGTGGCCGGACGGATCATCAGGGCGACCAGGGCGGCCGTTGCAAACAGGCCGGCGAACAGCCCGAAGGGCAGCGCGTAACTTCCGGTCATATCGAAGACCAGTCCGGTAGCCAGCGGGCCCAGCGCCGACGCGACCGTGGCAATGAATCCGATAATTCCCATCAGGGTTCCAAAGCGGCGCATTCCCAGGCATTCGCCCAACAGCATCGGGATTGTGGTCGATGTCGCGCCAGTGGGCGATCCATAGCCGACGATAAACAGCATCGCCGCGACCACGCCGAAGGCCGCATTGCCGACGGCGAACAGGTCGAGGAGGCTAACGCACAACAGCAGCATCGCGAACGCCAGCACCCTGCGCGGCCCGATTCTATCGGCCAGGCCGCCCATAACGATCGTTCCGGCGGTGACGAATAGCGACTTGGCGCCGAAGATAAAAGCGGCATGTTGGGGACTGTATCCGGCACCGATGAGATAGGGCACCAGATGGTAGTACACGCCGTTAAACGCCACTGTGAACAGCACCTGCACGCCCGCCAGCATCCAGAACGGCCAGACGGACAGCGCCGGGCCCAACTCCAGGCCCGCAATCGCCACGGCTTGGGGTCCAGCGGTTCGCGCCACTTCGCCGGGCGGCCGCGTGCGGACCAGGATAAGTATCGCCGGGAGAGCGAGCAGCAAGCTGGGCGCCCCGATGTAGAGCATCGCGGCGCGCCATCCGTGAACGATCACCAGGTGAGCCACAGTCGGCGGCATCACCGTTGCGCCGACCGCGCTGCCGCAGACCGCTATTCCAATCGCCAGACCGCGGCGCTCCTTGAACCAATTGGCGGCGACGATCGTGCCCGGTACCAGAGACGAACTGCCCACTCCCGCACCGATCAGAGCGAAGGCCGCGATCAACGAGCCCAATGAGCCGGCGCGGCTGGCCAGCAGGTAGCCAATCGCGACGGCGGTCACGCCGGTTCCCATCGGGAGTTGCGCCGGCACAAAGTCCAGCATCCATCCGGCGGCGGGCGCCGTCAGTCCCATGCATAAGATGTAGCCCGTGGCCAGGCGCGAGACCTGCTCATGGCTCCATCCGAACTGGTGAATCAGCGGATTGAAGAACACCCCAATGGTGCTGATGGTGGAGCCAATAGTGAAAAACATCACCACCCACAGCGCGGCGATCACCCACCATCGTTGACGTTCCTTCTGGTTCATGACGGCTCCGCCGATGGCGCGGAGCTTGCCGGGTCCGCTTTTCCGCCATCAATGCGGGATTGGCGGAAGGTGTCGTCAAATGCCATGCTCAATTCCTCGTTGAGAGCGCTTTGGGAATTTGGCAATGCGTGGCAGACTGCGAAGCGATGCAAACACAGCGCTTGCGGCGCTGTCAAATGATTTTGAAGCGCAGAGCCCGCCCATGCTTTGTTGGTCGAGGTCGAATCTGCCGGTAGTATCTTTGGCGTAATCTGGCCCGGTGGTGGTGCCAAACGCCTGCGTGGCGCGGTGGCGGTCCGGAGCTTGGAGACCCGGCATGATTTTGCCCCGGGAGTTCTGAGGCGATTAGGGAAACAAAAAAATGCTGATTGTGTGTCAGGGAGGTGAACATGAAAGACAGGAAACCCTGGTTGACGGTGGCGGTGGCTTTGGCGGGTGGAATGATCGGTGGGGCGGCGGCCTCGATGCTCGGTGCGGGCGACGCGTTGGCGCTTCATCATCAACGCCACGGCGCTAAAACCATGTCGGCGGAACAATTCGTTCTGCTCGGACGCAATGGCGACCAACGCGGAATATTCCAGGTGAGCGACAAGGGCACCGCTGCGCTATATATGAACGATGAGAGTGGCAAGGAAAGAGCCGAGTTCAAGGTGGCCGCCGACGGCCGCGCTTCATTGGGATTTTACGACGGTGAGGGGCGCAAGCGAGTCGTGGTCGGAGCGGGTGGACCCCCGGCAAGTCAGGCCGGGATCGGAATTTTCTCCGCCGACGGAAACCAGGTTGTCGGGCTTTCATCAGCCGCCAACGGAGAGGTCAGCTTGACACTGTACGACAACAAGAGCGGACTGGCCCGCGCGGGTTTAGGGCTGGCAGCGGATGGGACTCCAGCGCTGGCCTTGTTCGACGAGAACGGCAAGGATCGCGCCGAACTGCATCTGAACAAGTCGGGCAAACCGGGTCTGGCGCTGGCGGACGAAAATGGTAAATCGACCTCCGGCCTGCCGATGGAGTCGACGGGTCAGTAGGCGGCAGCCCCTGGGAGCGGAAGATGACGGATTGTTTAAAATTTGAACAGAAGGCTTTCATCCCTCTGGAGGTTTACATGTTCAGGTCGTGGAAGAGTATTGCGGTTGGCCTGCTTTGTCTGGCGGTGCTGATCGGGGCAACGGGATGCAGCGGGCAGCCGCTCAGCACGCGTGAGAAAGGCACCTTGCTAGGCGGCGGAATCGGGGCCGCTACCGGAGCGATAATCGGGGCGGCGGTAGGCGCGCCGGGCGCGGGTGCCGCGATTGGCGGCGCAATCGGCGGCGTCGGCGGCTTTGCGGTGGGCAACGCGATGCAAAACCAGGAAGCGCAGCAGGCGCAGACGCAATCGCAGATCGATTCGCAGCAGCGCGAAATACAGCGCCAGCGGCGGGAGATACAGAGCCTGAAGTCGCAGCAGGAGACCGAGTGAGCCGAGCGCAGGGGGGTGGCCCGCGCGTCGCGCGCGCCACCCCCCTGCCCCTGACCGTCCAGCCGGAATGAGCGTCAGGCTGTGGTGCAGTTACTCCGCCTCCTGACGCTCAGCCCAACACTGAACTTGGCGAAGCGGGACGGGCCGTCGGCCCGTCCCGCTTCGCCGAAGTCGATCCCCTCCCGGGAGTCAAAGCGATGGCTATCACTTACACCACCGAACAGATTGCCGGACTGCTGGAGAAGGTCAGCAACTGGGGACGTTGGGGCAGGGAGGACCAGCGCGGGGCGCTCAATTTCATCACCGGGGAGAGGCGCGCTGCGGCCGCGCGCCTGGTCCAGTCCGGCGAGACGGTTTCGCTTAGCGTGCCGTTGGCGACGCGCCCTTCACGCGACAACCCCCGCCCGGTCACCCATCTGATGATCCGCTCCGGCATCGTCGGTCATCCCTTGGGATCGTCGGGAGCCGCCGATTACTTCGCGATCGAGCCGCATGGTCTGGCAACCACCCACCTCGACGCTTTGTGCCATCATTTCTGGCGGGGGCGGATGTACAACGGCTTCGAGCTGAATGAGGTGGACTTCCAGGGAGCGCACAGATGCGCAATCGACGTCTGCCGCGAAGGGATCGTCAGCCGCGGTGTGCTGCTCGACATTCCAAAGATTCGCGGCGTCGATTGGATCGAACCGGGCGGCGCGATCTATCCCGCGGACCTCGAAGCCGCCGAAGCCGACCATCGCGTGACCGCGTCGGAGGGCGACGTGCTGCTGGTGCGCACCGGGCGCTTCAAGCTGCGCCGCGCAAAAGGCGCGGGCGCGATTGCGCTGGGCGCGATGCCGGGCCTGCACGCCTCGTGCCTGGAATGGCTTCACGATCGGCACATCGCAGTGTTGGGTTCCGACGCGATCAGCGACGTGCTGCCTTCGGGCTACGACGCGCCGCTGGCAATGCCGATCCATACCGGGACGCTGGTCATGATGGGCGTTCATCTGATCGACAACGCCGAACTGGAGCCGCTCGCGGACCGATGCGCCCAAATGGGGCGCTACGCCTTCATGTTCAGCCTGTTGCCGCTGGTGCTGGAGCGCGGCACCGGGTCGCCGGCCAATCCGGTCGCGCTGTTCTGAACGGCCCGCGATTTCAGACCGGCGAGAAGTATGGAATCACGTACTTGCCGAACAGCTTGATCGAATTCATCGTCTTCTGATGCGGGATCGGCCAGAACTGCATCATGCAGAGCAGTTGATCCATATTCAGGATGCTCTGCATGCGTTCGATCTGCTTAATGCAGGTGTCCGGACTGCCGACGATGCACATGTCGTTTTCGACCAGGTAGTCGAGACTGATCTTCGTGGCGTCGGCCGCTTCGAACTGCTCGTGCGCGTAGCGCTTTTCTCCCGAACCGCCGGGGGCCTGAACCTTGATCGCGGTCCGCAGCGTGGTCTGCGCATAGGAAAGAAACGCGCGCTCGGCCTCCGCGCGCGCCTGCTTGTCGGTTTCGGCGCAATGGGTCATGAAAAACGCCGCCGCCCGCGGATTGACGAACTGCCCCTTGGGTTTGGCCTCCGTTAGTCCGTCGCGATAGGCCTGGATTCTCCTCCCCAGATGCTCGGTGCTGACCAGCAAGGTGAACGAGAGCAGTCCCAAACCCATGCGGCCCGCCAGTCCATGCGTTTCTTCGCTGGTAGCCGCGACCCACAGGGGAGGATGCGGCTTCTGGTACTGGCGCGGCACGATGGTGCGCTCCGGTATCTCGAAGTATTTGCCGTGGAAAGAAAAGCGGCCGTCAGGCGCCTTCCAGATGGTGGTGATAACGTCGAGCGCCTCCTCCCATCGCGCCCGGGTTTCATTATACGGGATTCCAAAGCCGCCCAATTCGATCTCGGTTCCCGAGCGGCCGGTGCCCACTTCGAGCCGCCCCTTGCTCAGGATATCGAGCGTGTTGAGCCGCTCGGCGACGCGCACCGGATGATTGTAGGGAAACGGCAACAGCACCACGCCATGGCCAATCCGAATCGTGGAGGTGCGCTGGCTGACCGCTCCATAGATGACTTCGGGCGCGGAGGAATGAGCGAAGCCGGGCTGGAAATGATGCTCCACCGTCCAGAAGTACTTGAAGCCCATTTCTTCGGCCAGTTCGACCTGGGCCAGGACTTCGTGGAAAACCTCGAATTCTTTTTCGGGATTTTTGATTGGGTTGGGAACCTGAATTTCGTAAAAGACGGCGAACTCCATCGAGGTCTCCTTGAGTGAAGGACTCGCCAGCGGTCCCGCCTATGTGCGGGCCGCGGCGGATGCCCTTCTTATACATCATCGGGGACCGCCCAGGTAAACCTTAATAAAAGTTCTGTTCCCTCTCCCACAACCCGAAACGTGAAAGGGGGAACAGAAAAACCAGCCGAAAATCGTTATCACCTCTCTAAGACCACCGAGAGGGTCGAGGGTGGTGGGTGACCGATACGCTTCAAGCCATCCAGGTCACGCTGTAATCGCCTACTCGGTTTGGGCCTGCTGGCGCATTTGCTCCAGTTCGCGCCGCTGCTGCTCGATCTCCTGCTGCTGCTGGGAAATCTGGTCCTGGGTTTGCTGCTGCTGAGCGTTCTGGTTCTGCATCGCATTGCCTACCGCGAAGCCGCCAAGCGCGCCGATTCCACCGCCGATTGCGGCACCCGCTGCAGGATGGCCCACTGCAGCGCCAATTATGGCGCCGGTGCCGGCACCCAGCACGCCGCCGCCGAGCGTCCCCTCTTCTCGCGGCGTAATCGGTTGTCCGCATCCCACCGCCGCCAGCATGAGCACTCCGACCGCCGATGCCACAATCGCCTTATACGTACGCATTTTACCCTCCTCAGAATGAACACGCTCCCGTCAATAGAGACCGGACAGCATGTTCTGAAGCATTCGACGAATGGCGACCCGGATCTGTTTACAGTGAAAAAAGAAGGCAACACCTCGGCTTCAGCGGGCATTGCGGCCGTGAACATGGACCCGCCCGCCGGTACGTTTGAGCATTGAGGCCGGTTTTGTTAGTGGTCAGGATGCGGATCGAATCCCGCGTATTCAAAGAAGCGTAGCCGCCGAGGAGGACTTGCCATGGCCAAACACACGTTCCTGGTTTTGACCAATCCGGTCGAAGGAAAGGAAAAAGAGTACAACGACTGGTACACCAACCAGCACATCCCCGACGTGGTCAGCGTTCCGGGAATCGTCGCCGCGCAGCGCTATAAGCTGGCCGACTTCCAGATGGGCAATGGCGAGCCTTCGCCATGGAAGTATCTGGCGATTTATGAAATCGAAACCGACGACCTGAAGGCCACCTTCGACGGGATGCAGGCACGGGTCGGAACTGATCAGATGGTGATGACCGATGCGCTCGATATGAAGAGCGTGGGCGGATTCATCTATTCGCCGATTACGCAGCGCACCACCACCGAAGAAGTGGCGCGGATGCGGCGCAAGGCGAGCTAACGCCCTTACCGACTCCAAATACGAGCTCCCCAGTGGGCCGTATCAGTCACCTGTTCCTCTCCCACCAGCGCTGGTGGGAGAGGAACGGGTCAAGCATTTGCGCGGATAGATACGAATGGATCTCAGCTTCACTGAAGAGGAAGAACGATTCCGCCATCGGGTGCGCAGCTTCATGCAGGAGAACCTGCCCGAGGGGTGGGGCAAAGCCGGTTACAAGCAACCCGCCGGCGACGCTTCGACCGAGTTCCAGCGCGATTGGACGCGGCGCTTGCACAAAGCGGGCTTCCTCGGCATGGCGTGGCCCAGGGAGTACGGCGGCCAGGGCGCCAGCCAAATCGAATTGGCGATTTTCAACGAAGAGGCGGCGCGCGTTCGCGCCCCCAATCCGATCAACGGCGTGGGACTGATTCTGGCCGGCCCAACGATCATGGCGCACGGGACGGAGGAGCAGAAGAAGCGCTACCTACCGAAAATCCTGTCGGGCGAGGAACTGTGGTGCCAGGGTTTTTCGGAGCCCAACGCCGGATCGGACCTGGGTTCGCTGCGCACTCGCGCCGAACTGTCGGGTGATGAGTTCGTCGTCAACGGGCAGAAGGTCTGGACCACGCTGGCGCAGATTGCCCACTGGTGCATCCTGATGGTTCGCACCGATCCTGCCGCGCCCAAACATCGAGGAATCAGCTATCTGCTGGTTGACATGAAAACGCCGGGCGTCACGGTCAGGCCGCTGCGCCAGATGACGGGAGGGCACGAGTTCAACGAGATGTTCTTCGAAAACGTGCACGTGCCGCGCACCAATCTGCTGGGCGAGCTTAACAACGGCTGGCGCGTGGGGATGACCACCCTGATGAACGAGCGGGGCACCTCGGCCTTTGCGGTATGGCTGCGCTACCGGATCACGTATGAGGAACTGGTCGAGATGGCCCGCAAGCACCTGCGCAACGGCCGACCTGCAACCCAGGACCCGGTAATCCGCCAACAGTTGGCGCAGGCTTACATCGACCTGGAAGGACTGCGTTACGTCAGCTACCGCACCTTTTCGCAGATTCTCAAGGGCGGAACGCCAGGACCCGAGGGCTCAATCTCCAAAGTGGTGTGGTCGGAGCTGAACCAGCGGATGAATGAATTGGCAATGTCGCTGCAGGGACCGACCTCGCAACTGCTGAGGGACAGCGCCCACGCGATCGAAGACGGGCGCTGGCAGTTCACTTTCCTGCGCTCGCGCGCCAACACAATCGAAGCCGGCACCTCGGAGATTCAGCGCAATATCATAGCGCAGCGCGTACTTGGCCTGCCCAAGACCAACTGATCGGCTGACGGTCTGACCCCGTCAGTGCCCTGAAGGGGCGATGACGAAGATCTGGCCCGACATTTCCGGCTGATGCATCGTGCAGTAGAAGGTGTACAAACCTTCCTTGTGAAAGGTCAGCGTGATCGCGGTTTTCTTCAGTTCCGGCAGCATCATCTTCATCAGCACCTGACCGGTGGGAGCGGCGAGCATGAAGTCATGCTTTTCATCGGACTGCAGGTTCCAAAAGCTGAAGGAAGTCGGCTCGTCGCGATGGACGAAGACCGTCCGCGGCGAGAACGTGTAGAGCAAGCCGAAGGCCTTCTGCTCCTGCGGATCGGGCCCTCCGCCGGGCAAGTTTTCGGTGAGGATCACCACGCCGGCGTGGGCGGGACCGTTGGGAACCGCGTTTACGATGGTCAGAGCGGCCGCGTTGGGTAGATAGCCTTCGTCGGCGCTGGCTCTGGAACTTCCTGTAATAATTATTGCCATGAAGGCGGCGAAAACCAGGGTGACCTGAGCAGGGATCGGGTTGAACCCGGATAGCGTGCGCATGACTCAGAACTTGAAGACCTCCAGGGCGTTGTCGCGCAGGTATCGCCGCTTGGCCTCGTCCTTAAGCGGCACTTCCCAGCCCTCGCGCACGCATCGTTCAACCGTAAGGAGCGGATAGTCCGTCGCCCACATCAATTTGTTGATTCCCCGCCGCGTGTTGGCGAAGTCCCAGAGTTCCCGCGGCACGTGTTTGGGCGCCCACGCGGAGGTAGCCAGGTAAAAGTTCGGATATTTCTGCAGCAGCGCGATGACCTCGCCTTGCCACGGATGGCCCAAATGGACGCCCACCACTACCAGTTCGGGAAAGGCCAGCAGCACCTCGTCCAGAAGCATCGGGGACTGCATCGCGGCTCGCCGCAGCGGCCCCGGCACGCCAACGTTGATCTTGATCGGCAGCCCCAGCTCAACGCACTTGGCGTAAATCGGGAAATAGCTGGCGTGATTGGGCGGCAGCCCGATCATCGAGGGCATGATGTAAGCGCCGCTGTAGCCGAACTCGCGCACCGCTTTCTCAAGCCGCCGCACCGCGCCCATCACACGGCTGGGGTCAAGACCGATACAGGCCTTGAAGCGTCCGGGGAACCGATTCATCAGTTCGGCTCCGCGCCGGCATAACGTTTCGAAAAGCTGGTCAGGGATATCCTGACCAACACCGTAGGTGGGACTCGCGACGCGTCCCATGATGGCGGCGGTGATGTGAGCGAACTCGACGTCGCCCGCGTCCATCGCGGCGACCATGTCCTCCAGCGTCGCGCCCTCGCTCATCTCCTTGGAAGGCTTGAACCAGCGCGCGATGTTGGGATCGAGCTTGCGGGCCTGCGCGCGCGGCGGCGAGGGCATTCCGGTCATCGCGTCAACCAGCCTGTACTTAGCAGCCATGCTCATTTGCCTCTTTTGGAACCGTTGCGTCGCGCGAGTCTCGATACGCGGGCCCGGGCCAGCATTTGCAAGTAGCATCAGTGACACGGAAATGTCCACGCCGGTTCACGATTGTCGCCGGAACTGCCCTTTTCGCAGGCACTGACGCGCCGGTTGCTCTTTTTGCTGTCAGTTTATGCGAGGTCGGGAAACGCGCCGATCCGGCACTCGCACGTGGGAAGGGACTTGGCGATCGCAGGTATGCGCACGGGATTGGCAAGCTACTTGCTGGGTTGAGTCCGGGATGAAGCTGGGAGGACGGGGTTAAAAATGGCGCCTGAGTATATTATCGATCGGGCCGCGGTTGTTTTGGCCGGCGGCGATGGCAACCGGCTAAGCGGCTTGGTTCGCAACATGACCGGCCGCCGTGTGCCCAAGCAGTTCTGCTCGCTGCTGGGAGATGAGTCCCTGCTGGAGCGCACCCGCCGGCGGGTCGAAATGGCGGTGACGCCCAAGAAAACCCTGTTCGTGGTCAATCAGGCCCACCAGGAGCATTACGGACCCATCCTGCGCGACGTGCCCAGACCCAACCTGGTGGTTCAGCCTGAAAACAAGGGTACCGCGCCGGCGGTACTGCTCGCTTTGATGCGGATGGCGGCGATTGCGCCGGATGCTGCGGTGGCGATTTTTCCCTCGGACCATTTCCTCAGCGACGACGCCGATTTCATGCGCCACGTCGAAATCGCCTTTGACGCCGTGATTCAGCGGCCTGAATTGACGGTCCTGCTCGCGATGGAACCGTCGCATCACGACGCGGGTTACGGATGGATTGAGCCAGCGCAGCAGATCGGGTTCGGCCAGTATGCTCTTTATCGGGTCGCAGGATTGTGGCGGAAGCCCGATGCCAAGCAGGCCTCACGTCTGCTCAAGCGCGGATGCTTGTGGAACAGCGCAGTGACGGTCGGCCGCCTGTCAACTATTGTCGGCATGATCATGGTCACGGTGCCTGAGATCTATGCGGCCTTCGCCCCCTTGCGCGCGCGCCTTCCGCATCCACCCAGCCCGCGCAATGTGGCGATTGTCTACAAGGACCTTCCGGCGAAGGGCTTTTCGGAACACGTGCTGGGCGGCGCCCCGGTCAACCTCGCTGCCCTGCGGGTGCCGCGCGTACGCTGGGCCGAACTCGGCGAACCGCAGCGCGTGCAGCATACCTGGAATCAGTTAGGGCTGAAGCCGCTGTGGTCAATCGGGTCGTAGAAGCAGCTCTATCCGTGGCATGCTAACTCATTAAGTGCGGTGGGCGGCCCCGCCCGCAATCATGTGCAATCGATAATGATCCCGGACGGCGGGCTCGGACGGCTGCCCTGCTGTCCCACCTGTCCTACACTTTAGCTTTGACAGTCAGTAAGCATTGTCCTAAGGCAACCAAACCCTCATAACCGGCGCGGCTTAGGGCACGGCGCGCGGCGGGCATCACTTTGGGGCCGTTATTGAATGGAGCGGCGGGGACTTCGGGTGCGCTGCGAAGCTGCGCGGCGATTTCCTGCGCCCTTCCAGCGGCAATTCGATCGCATGTTTCGTAGAGGCCGCCGTTTCCTTCTTCCAGCCGGTTGTGTGCCACCAGGATGGTCTTGAGCGCCGCGACGACCTTTGCCGTTGGCGTGGGCACCAGCAGCGCCGCGATCGCGCCGTGATCGAGCCGCAGCTTGGGTGCGACCAACAGCGGTTGATCGCCGTTTAGCCGTTGCGCCGCAGGCAGCAAAATCTTCTCCTCCATCCCGATATGCCTGAGCAGACCGGGGGAAACTCCCGGTAGAGGATTGGCTGGATACACGCGGGATCGGCCGCGGCTCGGCCAAGCAGTTGGTCGAGGCGGGCATGATCCGCGGCCATCATCCGCGCAATCACATCCTGCGCCCCGGGCGATGCCTGGTCATGATTCATCGAATGCGACCCTCGCGCAAAAACCTTAGTCCCGGTTGCGAACAATGACGAAAGCCTTGAAAATAAAAGCTTCGGCACCCTTTCAAGAACCAGGAAACAGCTTGGAACTGACACGATTAAAAGGCTTTCCGGATCTGCTGGGACCGCAGGCGCGGACACTTGGTTATGTTGAAGAGCGGGCGCGCGCCCTGATGGAGCGCTACGCGGTAGGCGAAATCCGGATTCCGCTGCTCGAGCGTATCGAGCTCTACCAGCGCTCCACCGGCGAGACATCGGATATTGTCTCCAAGCAGATGTACACTTTTACCGACCGCGACGAGGCCGGCACGACGCTGGCCCTACGCCCCGAGGGGACGCCGGGCGTGGTCCGCGCCTATATCGAGGCGGGCCTGGACCGCTCCGATCCCGAGCAGCGCTTCTTTTACTCCGGCCCGATGTTCCGGCGCGAGCGTCCGCAAAAGGGGCGCTACCGGCAGTTCTATCAGTTTGGAGTCGAGGTTTTCGGCCGCGCTGACCCGGCTTGTGACGCCGAACTGCTGGTGATGATCGACGACTTCCGCCGCGACCTCGGGCTGGAATTCCAAATGGAAATCAACTCGCTCGGACATGCCGAATGCCGGCCGGCGTTCCGTGCCGCGGTGCTCGAGTATGGCAAGGCACATTGGGACGAGCTGTGCAGCGACTGTCATGCGCGGATCGAGCGCAATCCGCTGCGCCTGCTGGATTGCAAAATCGACGTCAAGCTGGCGGAGCGCGCGCCCAAGAGCCTGGATTTCCTATGCGACGAATGCCGCCAGCATTTCGACACCGTTGCCGATCTGCTGCGAGCCGCCGGCGTGAAGTTCGTAATCAACCCGCGCATCGTGCGCGGGCTCGATTACTACATGAGGACAACCTTCGAGGTGACCTCCACCAACCTGGGGTCCCAGAACGCGGTGGTGGCGGGCGGGCGCTATGACGGCTTGGTTGAGATGCTGGGCGGCGCCCCGATTGCCGGGATCGGATTTGCGATCGGCATTGAACGGATCGCCCTGGCACTCGAATCCGCGGGCACTTCCCGCGCCGGCCTCCCGCGCGTGGCCCTGATTGCGCTGGGCGCCGCAGCGGCGAGCAGGGCAACAGAGCTGGCGCGGGAACTGCGCGCCTTGCCCTTGCAGGTCGAACTGCTATCCACCGAACGCAGCCTCAAGGCGCAGCTCAAACGCGCTGACAAGGTCAGGGCGAATTTTGCCGTGATAATTGGGCAGGACGAACTGGCGCGGTCGGCGGTGCAATTACGCGATCTGGGCGCCAGCTCGCAGCGCGAAGTCAGCTTGGCCGACCTCGCGGCGGAGCTGACCGCGCCGCAACGTTAGCTATTTCGTCCGCTATCGCGCGCGGGTATTGTGCCCTGTTAAAGCTCTATGACGATGGATTTTGTCTTTTCACCGCTTCCGCCCTGGCCTCGAACCGACTATTGCGGTGCGATCCGTCCGGGCCACGCCGGCCGCCAGGTCGGCTTGTGGGGATGGGTCGCGGCCCGTCGCGACCACGGGGGCCTCATCTTTATCGATCTGCGCGACCGCGAAGGAACCGTGCAACTGGTCTTCAATCCCGAGCGCAATCCGCAGGCGCATGAAGTCGCCCGCGGCATTCGCATGGAATACTACCTCGCGGTTAAGGGCGAGGTGATAGGCCGCAGCGAAAGCACCGTCAACGCGCAGATTCCCACCGGTGCCGTCGAGGTGGTGGTCGCCGAAGCGAAGATTCTCAATACGTCGCAGGCGCCGCCCTTTCCGCTGGGAGAGGGTGAGACCGGCAACGAGGAAGTCCGCCTGCGCTACCGATACCTGGATTTGCGCCGTCCCGAGATGCAGCGCAATCTACGCCGGCGTCATCGCGCGGTCCGCGCCGTGCGCGACTACCTGGACGAGGCCGGCTTCGTCGAAATCGAGACGCCGATCCTGTGGCGTCCCACCCCGGAAGGAGCGCGCGACTACCTGGTTCCGAGCCGCGTCAATCCTGGCAAGTTCTATGCGCTGCCCCAATCGCCGCAGCTCTTAAAGCAGCTCCTGATGATTTCCGGCTACGACCGCTACTATCAGATCGCGCGCTGCTTCCGCGACGAGGACCTGCGCGCCAACCGCCAGCCCGAGTTCAGCCAGATCGATATCGAAATGACCTGCCCGCGGCCTGAGGATATCATGGCGCTGGTCGAGGGCATGTTCGCGGCGGTTTACCGCAATGCAGCCTCAATCGACGTGCCGGTGCCCTTTCCAAGATTGAACTATGCCGACGCGATGGATCGCTTCGGCAGCGACAAGCCCGATATGCGCTTTGACCTGGAGTTGAAGCGGCTGGACGAGGCCTTCGCCGGCACCGGGTTCAAGGTGTTCGCCGAGGCGCTGGCTGCCGGCGACGGCATCTACGGAATTCGCGTGCCCGCCGAGCATCAATTTACCCGCCGCGAACTGGACGAAATGGCCGAGGGGTTGAAATTGCGTCAGAGCCTGGGCCTGGCATGGGCCAAGATCGCGGAGGCCGGATGGCAGGGACCGATCGCCAAGTTCATCGATGAGGCCGCGCGGGAGCATTGCGCGCGCATCGCGGGCCTGCAAACCGGCGACACGCTCCTGATGGTGGCGGGCCGGCCGGCCAAGGTGCGTCCCAGCCTGGGTGATTTGCGCCTGCAATTGGGCGAGAAGTTCGGGCTGCGCAACGGCGAGGAACGGCGCTTTTTGTGGGTGACCGAGTTTCCCCTGTTCGAATACAGCGAAGCGGAACGGCGCCTGGTCTCCGCGCATCATCCATTCACCGCGCCCAATCCCGACGACCTGGAGTTTTTATCCAGCGACCCGCTCAGAACACGCGCGCTGGCCTATGACGTGGTGCTCAACGGCGAGGAGATGGGCGGGGGCTCGATTCGTATCCATAACCGGGAACTGCAGATGAAGGCTTTCGAGCTGCTCGGATTGACGCGCGAGGAAGCAACCGAGAAGTTCGGTTTCCTGCTCGAGGCGCTCAGCTATGGAGCGCCGCCGCACGGCGGAATCGCGCTGGGCGTGGACCGCCTGTCGATGATGCTGTGTCATACCGACTCGCTGCGCGACGTAATCGCGTTTCCCAAGACCCAGCGCGCGGTCGATCTGATGAGCGAGGCGCCCTCCGACGTCGATTCGCGCCAGCTCAGCGAGCTTTTCATAAAGGTGACCAAATGACACATCGCGGGCTTGGTATCAGGAGCGGGCTGTGTGCGGCGGTCTTGATGTGCGCGTCCTGCGCGCCGGCTTGGGTGCCGGTGGTCGGCAAGAGTCCCGACGTCCAGACCCAGGCGGTGCGGTCAATCAAGCGGGTGCGGATACGCCGGATCGCGGTGATGCCGCCGATTGACGCGCCCACCCCCGGCAGCGCCGTGGCCGAGGGGGCCAGCGACTCGATCACCGCTGAATTGCAGGCCAAGATGTCGATCGACGCGGGTTGGCAGATAGTGCCCGAAAGCGACGTCGCCGACGCGTTGGAGAAGATGCCGCCGACCGCCACCGAGGACCTGAGGCAGAACGCGGCCGAGTTGGGTCACAAGGTGCTGGCCGACGCGGTGATGTACGGCCGGATCGAAAGGTACAAGGAGCGCGTGGGGAGCGATTACGCGGCCGCCAGTCCGGCTTCGGTGGCGTTCACGCTATCCCTGCTGGACATCAAGAGCGGCCAGGTGATTTGGAACGCCCATTTTTCCAAATCGCAAAAGGCGCTGAGCGAGAACATGTTCGACGTCGTCGCCTTCGTCCAGAATTCGGGACGCTGGGTGAGGGCGCATGAGATTGCCGCCGAGGGCGTGGATCAGGCGGTCGAGGACCTGCATAAGAAGCTCAACCTTCAGCAGGAAGGCCCCTCGTTCCCGCTTCCGCAGTACCAGGGCAAGTATCAAAACCCGGAACAATGAGTTGCGCAGGTGCACCGGAGGGTGGGCAATGGCTAGCGAGTTTAAGACCGAAGGGGACCTGAGGCTGCTGCTGGACAAGCAGGAGATCCACGAGGTGATGATGCGCTATTGCCGCGCGGTCGATCGCGTGGACGAGGAGCTGCTGAGCAGCGTGTATCATCCGGATGCGCTCGATAATCATGGATTGTTCAACGGCAAGGCGTCGGACTTCGTGCCTTGGTGTATCAAGCAGTTGCGCGAGGCTTACACCGCTACTCAACACTTTATCGGCAACGAGCTGATCGAAGTCGATGGTGACCGCGCCTACTGCGAGTTTTATTTTGTCGCCTATCATCGCTATGAACGTAAGGGAGAACCGCGCCACATGACGGCGGGGGGCCGCTACGTCGACCGCTTCGAGCGCCGCGCCGGGCAATGGAAGATTGCCGAGCGCACCGTGGTGGTGGACTGGCAGCGGGTTGACCGTGTGCACGAACCCGACGCCAGCCAGCTGACTCTGGGCCTGCGCTCGCGCCAGGACCTGGCTTACCGGCGCTAACTCCGGATGTACCCGCGCGCGCGGGCGAAACCTTCGAGGGCCTTTTTGAGCATCCCGCGGGCGCGGGAAATACGCGAGCGCACGGTGCCGAGCGGAATGTCCAGTACCGCGGCGGCCTCCTCGTAGCGCAGTTCCTGGATATCGACCATCAGCAGCACGATACGGAAGTCCTCGGGCAGCGAGTCCAGGGCGGCCTGAACCTCGGACTCCATCAGGCGGTCCAGCACCGCGGTTTGCGGGTCGTTGGCTGGTGCATCGGCACGCAGGCCCATCTGCTCGACGCGATCCTCAAACTCCTCCTCGGTGGCGGTGACTCGCTCGGCGTTGGCCGACTGACGGTAGCGATTACGAAAGACATTGTAGAGAATGGTCAGCAGCCAGGCGCGGCAATTGGTGCCGGGGGTGAATTGCTCGAAAAAGCGCAGCGCCCGCAGCATCGTTTCCTGCACCAGGTCTTCTGCGTCGTTGCGGTTGTGCGCCAGATGCATCGCCACCGTGTAGAGATGGTCAAGATGGGGCAGCGCTTCCCGGTCGAAAAGCTCGCGGCGCGCTGGGCCGGTGGCAGCGGATCGAGACATGGCAGCCTACCATAGCATTGCCGCCTTTGCTTAACCGAGTATAAATGTGGAGCCCTTTCAAAACGCCGGAACAAACGGCGAGTGACCCGATAACCGACCTAAAGGGAAACAGCCATCGCCTGAAGCGTTTTCAGCGACGCAAGCGTTGAGATTGCGCTCCAGGAATTTGGCCCTCCGCGGGATACGGGCCTGTTTCAAAGCCCTTCAAAAAAACCTGGACTTTCTGTTTCCTTCCGGAAAGGCGATTGAACTCACCCTCAGACCCGGCGGATCCCCTTCGCGGTACTCTCGCGCAGCGTGAACTTATAGATGAGTTCCGCGGTGAAGCAGCGGAATTGGTCGTTGCGGCAGGTCAGGTCTATCGCTTTGCGGGCCGTGCGCATAAGGCAGGCCGAGGGATTGTCCGGAAAACCGTGGGCAGGTCGGTGCAGATGACGTACTCAACTCACAAAGAGTTACAAAATTTGCCCGCCGGCTTCGGCAGCCGTTACAATATTGTCCATTACCCATTTGCGCGAGAGTCACATTCGCGCAGTGCGAAAATCGGAACAAGATGGAAAATACATTGGCTGGACTGCTGACCAGGGCATTGCATTCGGTGAACCCGGTGATGGGCGATGGCTCGCGTGCCGCTACCGATCAGTATTGTGAGCTGTGCCGCTCCACGGGACTGCATGGGGGCGGTGATGCGATCCGATGCGACTGCTGGTGCCATCCGGCGCGCGCCGCCCTGAGGGCGGCGGGTGCGGGATGGACAGAGGCGGCGCCTGGCGGGGCCAGCGCCGGAGCGCACCGGCGCAAGCCGGCACGCTGAGCGCGCCGGCTGCCCCGGTCGGGCAATGCCCGGTCTGCGTCAGCTCCTACGCCGACACGTCGAATTGCGGCTGTTCCAGGGGGCCGCAGCAGTCCAGGCCCTGGCGGGGCTGGACTGCTGCGGCCTGTCTGCCAGCGACGTCCGCAGTCATTTCGAGTCCGGCCACTTGGTG
>Ga0126381_100003118_pt1 | contig 18072 bp, 15 predicted proteins | sample PanSoiMetPlot_28_FD_96465 | JGI IMG/M metagenome (GOLD analysis project Ga0126381, IMG submission 96465) | Tropical forest soil microbial communities from Panama - MetaG Plot_28 | ecosystem: Environmental > Terrestrial > Soil > Tropical forest > Bulk soil | place: Panama | collected 2016-02-17 | reverse complement strand
TTCCTGTCCTACAACCTGGTCGAATGTCTTTGGCCTGAACCTTAGGGCTATGACGCGAGATTCATTCATCGAAGTATGGCTGGCCGGGTGGCATGCGCGAGTCAATAAGAGATATCGGTTCGAGAATCTGTCGGGCTCCTACAACGCGTGGGCGCTCTACTCTTAGGTCTTCCGAAAGATTCGCTGGTCAGGCTCCGGAGCTCCCGCGGCACATCCGCCTGTTGCTACCGTTGCTCCGTTCCCGGCCTGGCGGGGTTCGCAGCCGCGCGATTGCACGGGTTCCGGAGCCTGTCATCAAACACGCTCACAAGTTCAGTGGCGGAGAGGGTGGGATTCGAACCCACGGTACGGTTTCCCGTACACAGCATTTCCAGTGCTGCCAGTTAAGCCGCTCCTGCACCTCTCCCGATCTGTTCATGTGTGAAAGCGCTGGCGGAGAGGGTGGGATTCGAACCCACGGTACCCTTGCGGGTACAACGGTTTTCGAGACCGCCCGATTCAGCCACTCTCGCACCTCTCCGCTCCTATTCCTGTTCGCGTTTATTGCGAAAAAAGGATTGTACCATTGACCTGCAGTCGCTCTCAAGAACGCCCTCCTCGACGATCAGGCGATGATTCAAAAACTCTGTTGTACACACTCCAAAGTGGCTAAGGACCGCGCCCGCTCTAGGATCGCGAGTTCCGAAGACAAGTCTCGAGATTCGTGAATGAACTATAGCCCCAGCACACATCGCACAGGGCTCGATGGTTGTGTACATAGTTGACCGCAGGAGCCGATAATTTCCGATCCGGCGAGCCGCGTCGCGAATCGCCATCATTTCGGCGTGGGCAGTAGGGTCCGATGTCGAGATTACCAAGTTGTGCCCGCGCCCTCTGATCTCACCCTCAATCAGTAAAACCGCTCCGATCGGGACTTCGCCGGCCGCTTCAGCCGCGGCCGCCTCTGCGAGAGCCGCCCTCATGTATTCCTCGTCGCTTTCCATTTCTGTGGCACAAAAGGCCATGCCCGGATCCGAGTCTCCAAAAGAACTAGAAATCCTAGCGACAGCATTTCGGCATTGTCAAGAAGACCTCCCGAAATGTGGCAGATCGAGAGCGTTTGTCCCGGCGATCCTGCTTGGCGGATCGGTGATTCTGCGGCAACTTGGGGCTGCGTTCTCATCATTCGGCGATCAAGGAGGCAATATGACTATGCTATAATCCCGTTTTGGACCGGTAGGTGCTGAGCAGCGGCCTATGGCCAGTAGGGAGGGAGATGGCGCGGCAAGGAGTGAACGCAACGGTTACATCTCTTAATAGAGATGGTGGACCGGCTAATCCTGACCCGAGCCGCCGAACTGCTACCTTGCTGCTCGTCGGGCTCACAATAGTCCTGGCGGTAAGTTTCGTCTACAGCCCACCGGACAGCGGGTATATCTCCGTTTGTATGTTTAAGAACCTGACGGGATTGCCGTGCCCGGGTTGTGGCTTAACCCACTCGTTTTGCGCCCTGGCCAAAGGAAGAGTGGCAAGCGCCTTTGTCTTTAACGCGATGGGACCTCCGATCTTCTTGCTTGCCGCAGGTTTTTGGCTCAGGTCACTGGCGGTTCTGTTTGGTCAGATGAAGCCGGTATTCGCCTTTGATCGAATTGCCCGGGGTGCGATGCTCGGCCGGTTGCTGTTAGTGGCGCTTGGGATCTACGGAATTGGTCGGATAATATATATTGTGGCATTCGCGCCACAACTGATCGAAAGCAGGCCACCGCTACTGAAGCTCATCAGTACTCTTTTAAGGTAAGAGCCACACAATACGATTGTAACAGCGCTGGGTCGGACGGGGAATCTACTCGTGTTGCGAAGTTGAGCTTAAGCGTCGCGTTTTGGGGCCAGCAGTCTACCGCCGGTGAGTTTCGCTCCTGCGGATACGTTCAATATCGAAGTCTTTCAGCCGGGTGGCTTCCTTGCGCTTTTCCTCTTCTTCGCTGGCGCCGGACCTCCGTCTTAAAAGGCTAAGCGACCTGTCGCGGACTTTCTTGATTTCCTTCCGGCCGTCCTCAAATTCGATTTCGATGGCTGCGGTATCGCCTGCGCCAAGCACCCTTGAAACGGTGCCATATAGCATGCCCGAGGGCGTCGCAAATGCAACCTCGTCGCCAGTTCTATAGTCGAGAGTTTTTGTCTTATTCATAATCTTGATTATCCGCGATTTTGGGTTTCAATCAACCTCGCGGGCGGCTACTGGGCCTAAGGCAGATTGCCGAAGAATCAACCTATGTGGAGCCACGCGGGAATAGGAGCCGCTATAGAACTGCGGTCGGTCTGAAGACGAGTCGAGGTTCTCGATCAGGGATACTACGATACTGACTCAGCGGTACGGCCGGCGACTTGCTCTGCAGCGGCCCAGTCCTCATCGAAGATACGCTCGATCTTTCGGGCAATCGAGTCATCTTCAACGATGACACCCACCTCGCGGCGCCGGTCGATGCTAACTCCCCTCAGGTTCTGGCTTCCGATGAAGAATCGCAGCGTATCGACGACAATGCACTTTGCATGGAGTTTGTACTTGGTGAATCGCCTGATTCGAAAGTTAGGAGCGCCATCGCTGAAGACGGAGTCTCTGGTGATGATCTTGACGTCGCATCCTGACCTCGCTTTCCTTAGTAGCAGTGCTTTGATGTCCGGATCCTGGACCTTGGCATCCATAATCCGGATTGATCGCTCGCCCGATTCGAGGAGTTCGGTCAGCTTGTCCCGGCTGTCGAATGGACTGATGACGAGCGGGGTATTCACCGGGGTGAATTCGTTGCCTTCCCAATCAGCATTGAACAGGCGGTTCAATTCGATTGTGATGTCGTGATCTCGTATCAAGAGGCCATAGTCACGAGCGTAATGAAGGTTCTTTTGGGTTGGGTTGAATGTGAGTATAAGCGAACAGGCGTCGTCTACGGTGAGTATCTTATAGTGGTATCGTTTTAGCTCGCTTCCGTTAGTGTCGCTGGGAGACCGTACCTCGACCCCCATGTTAGATAGCTCGCCGCTCAATTTCTTGTTGCGCTTGATCCAGCCCTTAGATTTGCTGGCTATCAGGGTACGGACGGTCACACCCCGGCTGACTGCGTTGCTAAGCGCATCTCTTACAACTGGGTCATCCATCCGAAATATAGTCATGTTGATCGAATGGGTAGCGCTGTCGATTGCCGTGACGATTGGAAAGAAGCTGTCGCCGGGCTGGACGATAAGGGACAGATTCTTAACTTCTTTGTATGGGTTCATCAAATCGCCCTATAGGAGTACCCCTCAGACCAGGCTGTCTTACACGCAACTTGTATTCCGCGGGCGAATGTCCCGGTTATCTCTGGTCTTCATTCAGCTTTACCACAACTTACTTTTTCACGAGCTTACTTTTCCACAGGTTCGCTTTACCACATCTTACCTTTACCACATCTTACCTTTAACACAATAATGCGGTCCAATACAACGAATTCCTTCACTAGAGCGATTTTACGTGGGCGCTGGATGCAGCTGGATCGAAGGAGGATCATGTCAGGTACGGTGATGATGATTCGGCTTATTTGACGGCGCGATAGCTGCCGTGGCAATCTGAGAGCAGTGCGGCCCCGCCGCTCTGAAAGGGCAAAAGAATGGAAGGCGTCACGAGGCCCAAGGAGAGGGACGAGCTTGTAACGCGGGTCGAAGCGCGACGTCGCCTCTCGCTTGATGAATGGAAGGTTATAGAAAGTTCTGTACCGACGGAAGAGTTAGGCCGCCTTGCGGACGAGTTCAGGCGGTGGCAGCATCCCGACGACGTTGTTACCTACGTGGTCGACCGGAATGTGAACTATTCCAACGTGTGCGTCTCGGTGTGCAATTTTTGCGCGTTTTATCGAAAGCCGGGCTCGCCGGACGGGTATGTCCAGGATTACGAGCAGATCTTCCGCAAAGTGGAAGAAATGATCGAATTAGGTGGGAGCGGAATCTTGATGCAGGGCGGCTTGCATCCGGACCTCCCGCTCGGCTACTACACCGGCCTGCTCAGCCAGTTAAAGCAGAGATACGGCATTCACCTGCACTGTTTTTCGCCCCCTGAAATCGATCACCTCGGTAAGATAACCGGCCTTGGAGTAGAGGGAGTCCTGCGCGAGTTGAGATCTGCGGGGCTGGATTCGATACCGGGCGGAGGCGGCGAGATACTGGTCGATGAGATCCGGCGCAAGCGCAGGACTCACTGCAATTCCGAAGAGTGGCTGCATGTCATGCGGGTTGCGCATTCAATGGGAATACCGACCACGGCAACGATGATGTTTGGTTATGGAGAAGCGCTCGAAGATCGATTGATGCACCTCGAGCGAATTCGGTCTCTGCAGGATGAGCAGCCAGGATTTGTATCATTCATCCCGTGGACACTCCAGCCCGACAACACGCCGATCGGCAAGCTCTTTCCGGACAGGATTCCGGCAGGCGAATATTTAAGGTGGCTTGCGATCTCTCGGCTATACCTGGATAACATACCGAATCTTCAGGTGTCGTGGCTCACCCAGGGTATGGATACCGGACGTAAGGGACTTCATTTCGGAGCGAACGACCTGGGAAGCACGATGATCGAGGAAAATGTGATATCCCAGGCCGGCGCCAATCATAAGGCAACCGAGATGATGCTTCGCGACGCTATAACGGCTGAAGGGTTTCATCCCTGCAAGCGCAAAGCCGACTATACCAGAGTCGGGAGCGAGGAGTCCTCAGCCTCAAGGTGAAGTGAATCGAAATCAAACGACTGTTCCGGAATCGCGTCAGAACCATCGGGATGGATAATGGATAGAAGGCCGTATTCCCGGGGGCCGGCGGGGATCAAGATTTGGTGCTGGACCGGAGTTTCGGTATAGCTTCCGCGTTACACTCGTTGCAAACAAGACCCGTTCGAGTTAGCCGCCGCCCGACAACTTTGATTAAGCTGAAATTATGGAGAATGTGCAATGCTTGAGGGAGCGTGGTCTGAACGGAAGCCTGCCATGGACATGACCGGGGAAGAATTCAGGAAGTACGGATATCAGGTTGTGGATTGGATTGCTAACTACCTTGACCACGTGGGGGAGCTACCTGTTCTTTCCCAGCTTGCGCCCGGCAGTATCAAGGACATGCAGCCTAATCATGCACCCCAGCACGGCGAGAGCATGGAACAGGTCCTTGCAGACATTGATCGCGTGATCTTGCCGGGCGTGACGCATTGGAACCATCCAGCATTCTTCGCGTACTTTGCGATCAGCGGCTCCGCGCCGGGGATCCTGGGCGAGATGTTTGCGGCTGCATTGAATGTCAACGCGATGATGTGGCGGACGTCACCGGCCGCGACCGAGCTCGAAGAAGTGACGGTGTCCTGGCTCCGCAATCTGATCGGGCTGCCGGATGAATTCGGTGGCGTGATATACGACACGGCCTCCATCTCGACTCTAGTTGCGATTGCTGGCGCCCGAGAAGCGGTGCCGGGCTTGCGGGTCCGGGAGGAAGGACTAGCGGCGCCACAGTCGGCGGCTAAAGTCGCCAAGGCAGCTAGCGACTCCGCCGCTCCACTGACAGCGCCGCCCAGGCTTCGGTTATACTGCTCGGAGCAGACTCATTCATCGATCGACAAAGCAGCGATTACTCTCGGGCTCGGCCTGGCCGGAGTCAGGAAGGTCCCGACCGACTCCGAGTTCCGAATGGAGCCTGCGGCTCTGCAACAAGCGATCAATGAGGATCGGGCCGATGGCTGGCTGCCTTTCTGTGTTGTGGCCACGGTGGGCACGACGTCGACGACAAGCATTGATCCAATTCCAGCCATTGCTGACATCAGTGAACGCGAGAATTTGTGGCTCCATGTTGATGCCGCTTACGGAGGCTCGGCGGCAGTTGTGCCCGAAATGAGATGGGTACTGCAGGGCGCGGAGCGGGCAGATTCTCTGGTGTTGAATCCGCATAAGTGGATGTTTGTCCCGGTGGATTTGAGCGTACTCTTCTGCCGGCGGATGGACGTACTGGGCCGGGCGTTCAGTTTGGTGCCCGAATACCTTAGCGCTCCCGGCGCAGACCAGGTCATGAACTTCATGGATTATGGTCCGCAGCTAGGGCGCCGGTTCCGGGCGATCAAACTCTGGTTTGTGCTGCGGCATTATGGCGCAGAGGGACTGGCCAAGCGAATTCGCAATCATATCCACCTCGCCCGGGAGTTCGCGGGATGGGTTGATACAAGCGAAGCATTCGAGAGAATGGCCCCGACTCCGTTGAGCACTGTTTGCTTCAGGGCCCGGCCGCGCGATCTCGGAGAGGAATCGAGCGTGTATCAAAAGTCGCCTGACCAATGCGAGGCTTACCTGGACAAGTTGAACGAGACTTTGATGGCGAACGTGAACCAGGAGGGCAAGTGTTTTCTTTCGCATACAAAGTTGAATGGCAAGTTCGCACTCAGGCTTGCGATCGGGAACATTCGAACGGCTCGAAAGCATGTCGAGATGGTCTGGGATGTGCTGCAAACAGAGGCCGATCGGTTGGACGGCACCATCAGGCCGGCACATCTTAGCCGACACTAGAACGCTTGGGAATCTGGGACGAGGCGAACCGGGGGCGGGGAGTCAGCTTTCCGTGAGCCCTGCTGTCAGGTAGAAGAGATATTCAGTGTGTACGAGGGTAACCGAAAGACACACCGGAGACGTCAACGAGACACTGTTGGGGGCACATAGTTATAGAATAGATGGCCGCGCAGAGCTGCCTGCCGATCGCCGCAATGCTGTTCAAACTCGACCGCGAATGCGTCTGCAATGAGCTTGCCCGATTCATAGTGAAAGCCGGCCTCGAGAATAGAGAAGCTACCCCTTGCGTCCAGACAGCCTCGTCCGTTTCCGCTAATCGAAAGTCCCGGCTGCATGTACTTGGTGAACTCTACGCGACCAGCGCCCTCGTACGACCCCGGCACTAGGTCTCTTTCCATTTTCTCCGTCGAGAACCACAACTCAAATAGCTTCCCGCCCTTGCCTGAAACGACGAGCTTTACGTGGTTGACCGGGCCATCTTTCTTGTAGCGCGAGTCAGGCGTGACAGTCACTGACATCTCGTCCTGCCTGAGCGATAGGGTCGATCCCTGGCCAACCGGATCTCCCTTGTCGCTCGTGTAATAGAAGTCTGTAATCGCGCTCCCGAGATTCATTGGGGTGGAATCTTTGCTGGCGGCAACATCCTCCGCGCTAAGGGATGGCGGTTGTTTACGGGCGGCAGGCGCCTGAGCGGTTGCATCGCGGACGATTCCGCCGAGACTTAAAAGGATCACGGCAAGCAGTGCAACGCGATTCATGGTTGACTCCGAAGGCTGGGTAGACTTGTGAGGGCAGGTCTGGAACTGGTGTCATTATATGAAAGCTTCGACGCGGCGTAAACAGTAAAATTCAAATGAAGTCGCCGCGATGGCAGGTAGGGGAAGGCGATTTCGTGGATTCAAGCCGTTACTGCGTTGCAGTTCATGGAGCGAAGCTGATCGATTCGATCTGGTTCCAGGGCACGTCGACGCGGCTCTGAGTTCCGATCTTGACGCTAACCTTGTCGGGGCCCAGTCCGAATTCGCGACACCGCAATTCAGTACCGCCTTTGACTCGGATTCTAATTGAATCAGTGTCGGCACTGGAAGCCCGGATGCTCTCCGCATCCTCCATTGCGATAAGGGCGTAGCTCTTGGGTTCTCCGGAGCTTGATTCGGTCATGGTAAGGCGAAGCTTGCCTGAGGCCTCGTCACGGGCCAGCGTTCGGCCGACGACCTTGCTGCCGTTCCTTAGAGTGATTACGAACCCAGGTTGCGCACCCTCCTGGGCGACGACTGTCGCCACAATCGTGAGCAAAATGACGATCGCGGCCGTTATGGTATTGGATCTTGGCATCTATTTTTTGCGTCTCGCGTTTTTGGTCTATTTCTCGCGCTTCTTGTCGTAGACGGTTTTGAGCTGTTTCATGTAATCGCTGCGGTCAACGGCATAGTACACTGCTGTCGGTCCGGACGCAACAAGCTTCTCGACGGATTCTTCAAGGGTCTGATAGAGGTCGGAGAATTCGATTCCTCTGGCGTCGAGATATCCGATTCGTTTCAACTTGCTCATTAGTTCTTGAAGCGTAAGCCGGCCTTCAAGCGTGCGGCCGCCATGAAGGTGAGATCGCGATAGCAAATACTGTATGAGGAGGATGTCACCGTAAGCTTCCGGGGCTACGAAGAGCCAACCATCTGAGTAATTCCAATCAGCATCAAGCTGGCGGGATATTTGAACCCGCCTGACTCCGGCGCGGACGGCAGAGTCCAGCTCGGCTGAAGGATGCTTGCGGTGTACTGCCTCGACGGCCACTGGTATTAGCCACTCGTCGGTGTCGAGGTTAGACCTTCGCTTCAGTCGATCCAGCCATTCCGAAAATATCTCGGTGTTGTTTTTCGGGTGAGTCCAGATGACGAACCTCTCCGGGTCCTTTTTCAGCGCTGTCCACAGTTTTTTTCGTTCCTTTTCGATCGAAGGATGGGAATCGATTCTGAGGGCCCTGAATCTTGCAAACCAGCGTTTTGGCGCATTGCAATAGGGGCAGTGGTCTATGTCGGGTCCCTCGAAGAAGTGTGGCCGTGAGGTGCCGGTGCCGGTGAAATCCGATTCTTCCGGAACATGTTTCTTAAGCTCTGAGAAGGCGGTGCGGGGTGCGAGCTTGAGCTGCTTGGTGAAGAAATCAAAAGCACACTTCAGACACAAAGTAAGGGTAACCTCGAAAACAAGGGACCGAGGGATCGATTCAAAGTTGACTTCGGTCTTCTTTCGGGCCGCTGCTGACGATGATCTGGTTTCAGCCACTGTCGCCTCAGGGTGTGGAGAGCCGGAGAGTTTCGAGAACCTAGTGGATTGTGAGGGTTCTGGAGACTCTAAAGACTCTCCAAAAACTGTCGAGACTCAAGGTGGTGGGGATGGTGGGAATCGAACCCACACGGGAGGTTATCCCAAAGGTTTTTGAGACCTTCGCGTCTGCCAATTCCGCCACATCCCCAACCCGCAGATTCTAGTCTACCAGAGTTTAGGGAGTCCAGAGTGTTTGTTTGTTTCGGTGATTGCCGCGCTACCTGGGCAGGGGAGGTCTCGTGACCTGTCCGGGTGCAGTGTTATGTCATCAATCATTCAAATTGTTTCCGCTTGCGTCACTTTGACGTGACACAAACTGGCGCGTCAAAAACATTCCAAAAACTTAATTCCCCCAACCTCTGAACTTACGTCAAGACTGGTACATGGCACCGGGATTGCTAATTGGGACTAGCCTCATGATCGAATAGTGTTTTCGGTAAATCTGAACAATGTTTAGCAATATGCAGGCGGGACATCCCGACTCGGGTACAAGGAAGCGGAGAATAAAAATATGTCATCGAGTACATCGGGCCCCTTGCGTCTCGCGGAAGAGTACCTGGTTAGAGGCGATGTAAAAGAGGCACTGGGCATCTACCAGAGGATCTCGGAGACCGAACCATCAAACCTCACCATAAAGAGCCGCCTGGGAGAGATTTGCGCTCTTGCAAATCAGAACTCAGACGCTGTCCGGGTCCTGATTGACGTAGCGCGGAGCCACATCAGGGATGGACACAGCACTGAGGCCGTTCCAGCGCTCAAGAAAATCTTAGCTCTGAACCTGTCGGATCCTGACGCACTAATGGACGTGGGCAGTTTATGCGGAAGGTCAGGGATGAGCGCCGAAGCTGAACGCTGTTACCTGCAAGCGGCTGACATTTATGCCGGCGCGGGAGAAACAGAAAAGCTCGAAGGGGCTTACGAAATGGCGGCGGCAGTGGCGCCGGCGGACGCAGAAGTCCTGATGAAGCTCGGGGCGGCGTGTCATCGTTCGGGCCGGATGGTCGAAGCTTACCGGGCATTCATGAAAGCCGCTGCTGAGTTCAATCGACGAGGAGATGACAGCGCCTCACTCGATGCGTATGGGAAGGCCTTAAAGGTCGCTCCGTCCGGGGCCGAAGCCGGAAACGCGGTAGCCGAGGTTATGAAACACCTTGGACTAGGAGAGAGCACGGGTCCCGTCGGTCGGCCGCGCACTGCTGAGCGTCCCACTCCACCTCTGCCATTCCCGCACTCGATGCCTCCGGGTGAACACGCTTCAGGTCCCCGCGTTGACGCGGTCCGCCAAGCGCCGAAACCCGAGGCTACTGACGACGAGTTGATCGTCGGGAAAATCTCAAAGGCAGAGTTATTGTTCGGCTTTGGCCGGTTTGATCAAGCAATCGCGCTGCTCAAAGAACTGGTGGAGATGAAGCCGAACGACGCCAGGATCTATCGCAAGCTGAAAGACATATATTTGCGATCTGAGATGCCCGAAGAGGCTGCTGGAGCCTATCGTGAGCTTGCTCGAATCTACAAGGCAGAGGGTGATGACGAACTGGCTGCTGATTGCGCGGCCAGCGCGCGGCGGCTCTGCGGACTTCCGGTGGAGGCTCTTCCGGAATCGCCATCAGGGGCGGCCCAGCCCAGCGTCGTATGGCAGCCGGTTGGCAGGCCGAAAGAGCCCGACCTTACTCTAATCACTCCTGCATTGCCTGCCAGTCCAGTTACAACGACCTTTTCGCCGCCTCGCCATAGAACCGGCAGCGGCGAGGTCCACAAAGAAGCCGAGCCGAGCCTGCCCAATGCCCCGGATCCGATGCATCAAACTCCGGGGAGTCAGCCGAAGATAATCTTGTCAGCGCCGCCCACCGCGCCCGTTCGGGTCTCAACGCCTCCTCTTTCCGCGGCACTAGATGAGCCTGCAAGTCTGGATGATCCGCCGCGGGCATCAGGTTCCCTTGACAACGAAGCAACATCCGGTCCCATCGATGAACCCCGGTCGGACCAAGCTGGCACTTCAGCGGTTACCCACAACTTACGAGAAGAGACACCATCGCCGCCATCACTTTCCGCGCCAGTTCCATTGCGGCCCGCTGCCACAAAGATCCAGCCCGCAATGAAGGCCGGGTCAGGTGCAGCCAAGACCAATGCGGCATCGATTACAAAAAGCGCGAAGGCCGGTAAATCTCCGAGTACTTTGTTTGGCGTTCAACTCGATGAGGGTCACCAGACCAAGGTGGTCTCATCGGGCGCACGCAGATACTGGATTGCGGCTGGTGTTGCTATCGTAGTGCTGGCTGGATCGGCCGGCGGATACTTCCTGGTTCGGAGAAATAAAGCGCGAAACAACGTAGTTGTGCAGGCCGTAGAGGCGCCGCCCGAGCCAAGTCCAGCCGAGTCGCCAGTCGCTGATGCTCCGTTGGAAGTCAATGTGGCGCCTTCGGAAGCAACGGCGGAAAAGAGCGGAAAGACCGAGGAGCCCAGTCCAACCAGGAAACCACCCGATCAGCAACCTCAACGGCAAAACGATTATGAGAGACCGGCGGTTGCTAGCAGTACTCCTTATGCGACGCCGATAACGCAGCAGACACCGCAACCTAAGCCGACACCACCGCCTGTGATTGGGCCGGTTAGCGCGGCTCCCGGCGGTGGGAGCGGCCCAAGCGTGGCTCCGGGGGCGTTGGCTCGCGATCTTCCATCTGCTCCGCCACCCCCAACGCCGGGGCCAACCGTTCGGCGCGCCGCTCTGATGGCTGGGGGCGAAGTGCTAAGGCGGGTAGAACCGAACTATCCGCAGGCCGCCCGTGCTGCCCACATAACTGGAACCGTAACGGTCGAACTAGGAATAAATGAGCAGGGAAATGTGGTTTCTGCGCGGGCGACGTCGGGACCTGGGATGTTGGCGGGTGCAGCCGAATCAGCGGCTCGCGGATTCAAATTCAAGCCCATCACGCTCGACGGTGTGCCAGTCAAATCAAACAGGACGGTCCTTTTTCACTTCAAGGAGTAGACTCAAGGACTCCAATCATAGCTACCCGCCGACAACGATAGTGAAGGTGAGGGTCCAGTTGTGGAAACGACACGCGAGGGCCATACTGCAACTTGAGTCGGGCATCCTACACGGAAATCGATAACCTCCAAAGCGGGTGGGCTGGGCATCCGTAGTTTCTCTCGACTGGCCGGATTTATCCATAGCATCATTTGGAACGTTCTAGCAGGCTTGGGTCCTTAAGGAATGTCCCTTACCCCGACCGGGTGTCAAACCGAAACATTCTGTTGAAACTTACACCAAATTCATGCTAATTTAGGACCGGTAAACCGAGCAAGGGGCCAGCCGGCCTCAGATAAAATGCTGAGACCCTCACACGGCTGAAAGCAAATAGATTAAACCGACCTAATGGAGTGACCACTATGTCGACGGGGACTTCTACGTCGTCGAGCCGGTCAGGGGCCTTGCGTCTGGCGGATGAGTATCTTGCCAGGGGTGACGTCAAGGAGGCGCTGAGTATCTACCAGATGATCTCCGATACGGACCCCACAAACTTGGACGTGAAGAGCAGGCTGGGCGACCTTTTGCAACTTGCCAACCATAAGTCTGAAGCCTTCAGAGTGTTTACGGATCTGGCCCGGTGTAGCATCAGGCAAGGCCTTCGAACAGATGCGATCGCGGCACTCAAAAAGGCGTATGAGGTCCGTTCATCCCAGCCAGATATGCTGGTGGATCTGGGTGAGGTGTGCAGCACCTGTGGTATGAGCGCCGAAGCGCACAGCTCATACCTGAGCGCGGGCGATGTTTTCGCTGATCGTGGCGAGACCGCCAAGGCGGCTGCCGCCTACCAATCAGCGGCGACCGTTCGCCCGGATGATCCTGAACTTCAAATGAAACTCGGGAGTGTCTGCCATGCGCTTGGGAGGCACGAAGACAGTTATCGTGCCTTCGTGAGAGCGGCGGATGGCTTTAAGAGGCGAGGCGAAGACCGCGCCGCCCTGGACGCATATGGGCGAGCAGTGAAGGACGCCCTTTCGGGAGCCGAGGGCTCCAGCGCGATGGCTGAGTTCCTAACAGAGTCGCAGCCGGTGCCAGTTCAGGGCAGTAGCGGCCTGCGCAGCTTCGCCGCGCTGCCGACACGGCCGCTGGTTCTTGAAAAAGCGGCGCCGACCGGCCAAGAAGCAGCCCAGAAGGTTGAATTACTAGGTGCGGCCAAGAAAACAGGAGCTTCTGATGAACCGGTGGTTGGAACCATTGCGACTGCCGAAGTGCTGATCGGGTTAGGCCAATTCGACGAAGCGATTGCGCTTATGAAGAGTCTGGCCAAGGATCATCCGAATGATCCACGAATACGCCGGAAACTGACCGGCTTGTGTTCGAGATCCGAACTACCGGAGACCGCTGTAGCCTTTCGCGAACTAGCATCAGCCTATTTGGCGGCGGGTGATGCTGAATCTTACGCTGATTGTATGGCTAGTGCGCTCAAGGTGTCAGCTGCGAGCACCAAGTCACCATCGGTCGCAGCCTCGGGGGGAAATGGCCTCCTGGGTGCAGTAAGACAGGCGTCTCCTGGTCTAAGTGCCGGCGAAGGAGCTGGGATGTTAGCCAGCGCTGGTTCTACAGTGCGCACGCGCGGACGAGGCCTCGAGACTGTTTCGGTAAAGATCCGGGGAGTAAAGTGGTCCCGCTATTGGGCTGCTGTAGCTTTCGTGGTATTGCTTGGGGTGGCTGGCGGATACATGGTGATTCGTGGCAGCCAATCGAAGAACGAGAAAGCCCGGAACACCTCTGTAGACGAGGCGAATTCTACGAATTCGGCGAATTCCGCGAAAGTCGACGAACCGCAGGCTGTTGCTCCTGAGGGACAGCCCGCGCCGTCCGAGGAGCCAGTCAGAAGCGTTGAAGGGCAGGTATCCGATAGGTCATCAAGAGAAGCGGCTCAGAAGCAGCAGCCGCCAACTACGCAGTCTCGAGCTTCTGGCGGTGCTCAGGAGCCGCCTGCCCAGCCTCAGAGTCAGGAGCAGCCAAAGCCGACTCCTCCAACGGTATCAATCGGAGTCTTTAGCGGCACCGGCGGAACTGGTCAGAACGGGTCGCCGGGCAGCCTGGCTACAGAAATACCGCCTGCTCCGCCCCCGCCCACTCCCCGGCCGTTAGCGCGAAGAGCGGCGGTTATGGCTGGCGGTGATGTGGTAAGGAGGATGCAGCCGGCTTATCCAGCAGCGGCGCGCTCTGCCCACATCACCGGTACTGTAACGGTCGAACTGGTGATAAACGAGCAGGGCAATGTGACCTCGGCGCGAGCCTCGTCAGGGCCCCCGCTACTGGCAGGCGCAGCGGAGTCGGCTGCCCGCGGGTTCAAATTCACGCCGATTACGCTCGACGGCGTACCAGTGAAGTCTAATCGAACCGTGCTGTTTCACTTTAAAGAGTAATGCGCACCGCTTAATTGGTTGAAGTCTCTCGCTGAATTAGTGCTTTCTGAGCCTGGCTCCAGCGCAAGAGCAGGTTGTGATAGGTGGCGGTGCGATCGGGCAGGGAGCCTGAGAGGTCAGTGGTTTCAGAAGGGTCCTGGTCCAGATCGAACAATTCGGACCGCCTCGACTCGAGTTCATAGATATACTTCCAGCGTCCATCTCGCAACCCCACGAGTCCTAACGAGTAGTCGGTATAGAAGAGTCCCATTGCTGGACGTGTATCAATGGCTGATGAACCCTGGTAATCCGGACGTGACGATAAGCCTAAGAAGTCCAGGATAGTCGGAGCAGTGTCGATCAGGCTAACTGTGTCAGGGACACGAATTTCCCGATCGGTTATGCCCGGCAGTGATATGAGATAAGGTACGTGGATGTTCTCCTCATAAATAAACTGAGAATGGGCGAAGTTGCCGGAATGCTGGCCAAAAGCCTCGCCATGGTCACCGAACATGATGAACAGGGTCTTTTGGTCAATGCCGCGGTCCCTCAGCTCGCGGAGCAGGGCACCAACAGCACTGTCGCAGTAATGGAGTGCATTGAGATAGCGGTCTCTGTCCTGAAGCTCGGGAAACGGACCAGGTTCAGGTGTGTCGTAAGGATGATGCCCTGCAATCGGCAAATAGGTAAGAAAGAAACGGTCGCTTCGTGGAAGAGAATCGACCCAGGCCAGGGCTCGGCGGACGGTTGAGGGTTCATCCACGCCGAAGCTTGACTGGACGTTTCCGCCGATATCGCCGGCGTCCTCGATAACATCATAACCACGATTCTGGACGACAGACTCCATTCCCAGGTACATGAACCGGCCCGAGTGAAAGAGCGCAGTGTGATATCCTGCGGCCTTCAAGATGGACGCAATACCGGGTGTAACAATGCGCGAGTAACTATCCTGATTCGTGTCCATTGCTGGATAGCGAGAGCATAGGACTGAAAAGAGGCCCTTGATGCTTTCGGGATAAACAGAATAGGCGTTCTCGAAGACAATAGCCGAGTTTGCCATATTTGATAGATTCGGCATCGGATCATTGCTGGCACCGTACGGGCGCAAATACCGGGCACCGGCGGATTCGAGAACAACCATTACGACATTGCGATTTTTCGCCACGCCGCGCAGACGGGAAAGATCCGCGGCCGCGCTGGCCGGGGATCCAAACGGGCTGGCCCGCCAGGCCCCGCCGCTTATTGGCTCGACGCCGCTCGAGCTCAGACGCGGTAGGGCGGTAGTGGCTAGGGCCAATAGCGGATTCCGGTCGAGTCCGTTAGTCTCGATGCGGGCAGTGGCGAGGGGCCCCAGTCCCATGACCAGCAGCGCCATTGCCATGATCATCCGGAATGGCAGCCTCAGACGAACGACAAGTAGAGGGAAAGCCAGGCCTGCTGCCAGGACCAGGCTGACGAGTCCAAGATTAGGCAGCGTCGTGTGGTGCTTGATCGAATCCGAGAGGGTTCCGCGGGCTGCGCCGATCATCGGCCAGGTCAAGGGCGAGGACAGGACACGTTCGACCGCGGCATTGATTGCGATGTAGGGAACGGCGGCGCAGTAGATGGACCATCCGAACCACGGTCGATTGACAGAGCGGTCGAGTGCACCGAAGGTCAGCGCGGCCAGCGCATCTTGCCAAAAGAAGGCAACCGGAACCCATCCAGAAGGCGGCAGCGGCCGCCCCGCCATTACAGTCAGCTTGGCGATCAGGAAAACGCCGAGGAGGGCCAGAGCTCTCACCGTATCACCAGGTTCAAACGCTTGAGCAACAGCCAGGACACTACCGAGCTTGTTCCAACAGGCCTCCAGATCCAATCGTGAACCAGAACTGCGCGCGCGACCGGCCGTTTGTAAATTAGCGAACGATCACCGACAAACGAAAGAGGTATAACGAGCAAATCGAATTCGCAATGCTCGGTCGGATCGAATTGCTTGTTGATCTCTCCAACTTCGGCAGAAAGAAATGGCCGGGCGATGGACAGATTGTCAGCGCTCATGTCGATCAGTGTTAGTGCGGCGTTGGGAATCAACCGGTTGAGGATAATGGCGGTTCTTGGAAATAAGCCCCCGCCGACGATTCCGGCGCGATGAACCGGAGGGATCTCGACCAATAAACTCCGTATTGCGCGCTCGTGCCGGTCAACCACAAAGCGCTGAAGGACGGAGTGTCGGAGGACCAGGTGTTCGAGGGCCCTGAGGTTGATCGAATCGAGCCATCGCAAAATGGGCGGATATCGGCTCGAACGGGACCCTCCGAGCTGGCGGGCCGGCAGGTCTCGCCAGTCAAGCCCAGGATGGGCATGATGCTCGACGTGATAGCCGTCATTGAAAAGGAGCAGATTATAGATTCGCCCATAATGGCTGACGGTGCCACGGGCGTGCTCGAAGTAGCCATGAAGGCCACAAAGACCTAGCCCCAGCAGATAGCCCGGAAGGTAGACAGTCAGTGCAAAACGTGGTTCGAGATACAACAAGGCGCCCCAGAACGCCAAGAGTAGTAAACATTCAATGAGCCCTGTATCGAATTGCCCGCAGCCCGGGAATTGTTCGGGACTCGTTTGTAAGCGGTGGTGCTTAAGGTGGCGGACGTGCCACAGGGATTGGGGAAACCCCAGCACCAGCGTCAAGTAAATCGAGAATAGCTGGTTGATCTCGTGTCGGCGGAAGAACCGGCGGTGAATGAAGTTGTGCGAGATCGTATTTGCGTTCCACCACATTCCCGCCGCGATGAAGGGCATGGAATGCCAGTGAAGGAGGAGGAAACCGTGCACGATTGCCAGCCCGACCAGCACGCGGTTCCATGCGAAGGTCCTCGTTCGCGGAGCGATTGCAGCCTCCATTAGTGATGCTCCCTGGGAAGCGACTTGAGCGCGCGAACAGGCGGGTAGTCAGTATTCCGATCCCGCATTCTGACCAGGCCAAAGTTCAGCGGGTATTCATCTGGATCGGCGGGCTGATCGGCAGATTTTCGCAGGCGAGGGCGTGTCATGTCGCGTCCGCCGAACCCGATCACTTGTCCGGTTCCGGCAGCGGCGTTGAGATCGTTCCACTCCTTTAAACACGTGCTTTCCCTGCCAGCTTTGCAGGTGAAGTACAGGTACCCGCGGACGGGAGCATTGTACGAGTCGCGGTCATCCTTGCTCGCCAATGCGAATGCTCCCCAAATCTGAATTTTCTGGGGTGCGTCTGGATTCGGCTCGAAGACGACCTTGTCGATGATCGCGTAAACACCTATTGGGTCCGAATACGGAGTCGTAGTGCCTGCTTGTAAGGAAAGCGGCCAAATGACCAGTAGCAAGGCGACGAATATCGGTCTGGCGTTCATACTCTGGATCTCCTTTCGTCGGTTGTAGCGATTAGACGGCGGAGGCGTACTTTTGCTTCCGTGAAAAAATGGCCCTTGCTTCTTAGAGGACGTAGCTTTCATTGGGGCGGCAACGCACAGCCTTCGAGGCAGTAATCCCGGTACAGATGCATCGGACCCGTTCGGGCAGTCAAGCCCTTATCTTCTCTTGATATCCGGTCTTGATATCTGAGTCTTAATATCTGAGCCTAAAATCGAGACCTGAGCCGATATTCTCAGTTGACTGTGCCTGGTACACCGGGTGCATTGGGCTGAATCAATCTCGTGGCAATTATTCCAACCGGTGTTAGCATAACGCTTAAGGGCCCAGATCTTTGGTGCTTGGGGTTGGCTCAGCGGGGAGCTGGATAAAAGGATCAAACAGCCAGGCGATTGGTGGGAGATTCCAGGAGGGAAGCGATGATCCGAATAGTGCTGGCTGA
>Ga0126381_100003117_pt1 | contig 18074 bp, 25 predicted proteins | sample PanSoiMetPlot_28_FD_96465 | JGI IMG/M metagenome (GOLD analysis project Ga0126381, IMG submission 96465) | Tropical forest soil microbial communities from Panama - MetaG Plot_28 | ecosystem: Environmental > Terrestrial > Soil > Tropical forest > Bulk soil | place: Panama | collected 2016-02-17 | reverse complement strand
GGGCGAGAACGCCATGGAATACCCCTACGACCAGTACACCAACATCGTCGAACCGGCCCCGCCCGCATGATCGCCGCCCGCCTCTACAACCAGCCCTGCACCATCAACTACTGGGCGCCCGGCCCAGCCGACGCCCACAACAACCAGACCGACACCTGGACCTCGGTGGACACCGTGTGCGCCATGCAGCAGCGCAGCCGCCTGGAAGGCGGCGGTGACGCCGAGCTGGGCGTCGGCATCTGGGGCGTGTGGCTGCACCCCGACGAGCAGGTGCCCGGCCCGGCCGACCAGATCGTTCTCAACGGCGAGACCTTCCACTTTCACGGCTATGCCTGGCCTGCCGTGGACGGCCGCGGTGTCGTCGACCACATCGAAGCCACCGCCTGGAGGGCCGCATGACCACCACCCAGACCGTCATCCTGCTCATCGAGGTCGGCGTGATCGCCCTGGGCACCCTGCTGCGCATCATCGGGCGCCCGGGCTGATGGCCACCGGCTACGTCGAGATCTACGACGACGCCGCCGAGAAGTCCACCAACACCGCCGAGGCCCGCGAATACCTGGGCCGCCTGGCCGAGGCTGGCGCCCGGTACGCCGAGCAGCTCGCCCCGGTGGCCCAGGGCTATGTCAGCCCGTCGCACGAGCCGCCCGGCTCCTACCGGGACAGCATCAGCTCGGAGGTCGTGCCCGGTGACATGCCGGAGGCCCGCGTGGAGGCTGGCACCAGCTACTGGCGCTGGGTGGAGTACGGGACGATCCACAACCGGCCGTTCCGGGTGCTGTCGCAGGCTCTCCAGTACATGACCGACAAGCAGGAGTGGGACCGTGCCATCGACGATTCTCTTGCCTGATGCCGAGAAGCTGGTCGTCAACGCTCTGCTGTCCCTGCCCGCTCTGTCAGCCCTGGGCGGACGGATCTACACCGTCGCCCCCAAGCGGCGGACGTTCCCGCTGGCCCGCGTGGCCCGCTTCGGCGGCGACCCCTGGCACACCGGGCATCCCTACTGGTTGGACGAGCCCAGCTTCCAGGTCGACGTGTGGGCCCAGTCTGGCCAGATCGAGGCGTACACCATCGCCGAGCAGATGAGAGCCTGCATGGCCCAGGAGCTGATCGGCTCCTGGCCCGAGGGTGTGATCGTCAACATCAAGGTCACCGCCCTGGTGCAGTCCACCGACGCCGACTTCGACCCACCCAAGCCCCGCTACCGATTTACTGCCACAATGACCATGCATCCCTGACCTGGATAGTCTCCAGAAAGGAACCGCAAATGGCCTCAGCCGCCACCCAAGAACCGCCTGCCGTCGTCGCGGCAGCCTCCACCCAGGTTGGCCAGGACCCCACCCAGCTCTTCGTGGCCGGGACCGGCCACATCTGGACAGCCCCCAAGGACACCGCTACCCCGGTGCCGCCCACCGCCCCGGCCACACCGTGGATCGACAACGGGCTGACCACCGAGGACGGCGTCACCCTCACCTTCGGTCGCACCACCGACACGGTCAAGGCCTGGCAGATGTTCGACCCGGCCCGCACCATCGTCACCGAAGCGTTGAAGACGGTGAAGTTCACGCTCATGCAGATGACTGCGGCCAACATCATGCTGGCCATGGGCGGCGGCTCGGTGTCCGTCGGCCCGCCTGCCATCTACACCCCGCCCGACCCGACGGTGGTGCAGTTGAACGCTCTGTACCTGACTTGCACCGACGGCGGCAACCAGTGGACCTTCTATTGTCCGCGGGGCATGATCTCCGACAACGTCGAGATCATGTGGAAGAAGTCCGGCGAGGCCCAGCTTCCGCTGACCTTCGAGGTGCAGGCCACCGCGGCGGGCACCCCGCCGTACCAGATGACCTTCCCGACCACGTTCGGCACGAGCTGATGCCGCAGGTCCTGGTGCTCACCCGCCAGGACGGCACGACCGAGATCGCCCACATCGGCTCGCCGTACCTGGCGGTGCAGTTCGAGCGCACGTTCAAGCGTGAGCCCAACACCGCAACCGACGCCGGATGGCTGGCGTTCACCGACCGTCACGACCGCCCGCCCACCGACGACAACGAGCTGCTGGCCTGGCTCAAACCGTTCATCGGCATCGACACCGAGGAGTACAAGCCGCCGGACCCTACGGCGGTGGCGACCAACGGCTCGACGGAGCACGACTCCTCGCCAGGCTGACCATGGTGACCGGCTGCGCTCCCACCGAGCTGCTGGCTGGTGGCCGCGACTTCTTCGACGCCCTGGTCGAGGAGGTCAGCGAGGAACGCCAGAACGGCTGGGTCGTCGAGGAGATGCTGGCCAGCCTCATCGAGGTCAACTACGCCCAGTACCGGGCGCTGCTGGCCCTGGCCGGGGCCAAGAGCATCCCCAACCAGATCAAGCTGCCCCGGCCCGGCGACAAGGCCGTCCGGCGTACCAGCATCGGTGAGCTCCAGAAGCTGATGGAGGCCCGCGGTGGCCACTGAGATCGGCAAGGGCTATGTCTCCACCGAGCTGGACACCAAGGGCCTCCAGTCCGGGATGGAGAACCTGGGCGGGCTGCTGGGCGCCAAGCTGGGCCCGGCCGGGCAGCTCCTGGGCAACGTGCTGGGCCAGAAGTTCGGCAAGACCCTGGAGGAGAAGGGCGGCATCTTCGCCAAGCTGGGCGAGGCCATGGGCGGGCAGGTCAGCAAGGGCGCGGCCAAGGGCGTCGAGGGCGCCGCCCCCGAGGTCGAGCAGAGTGTCGGCAAGCTGGCCGGGGTGTTCGGGGCGGCCGGGCCGTGGGGCCTGGCGGCCGGGGCGGCCGTCGCCGCCAGCGTCGGCATCGGGGCCGGGCTGTACAAGCTGGGCGGCGACTTCGAATCCAACTACCGCACCATCGCCCGGTCCACCGGCGCCACCGGCCAGCAGCTCACCAACCTCAAGGGCGCCTTCAATGCCGTGCTGGCGGGCACCCCGGCGTCGATGGGCCAGGTGGCCTCCACCGTCAGTGAGGTGCAGCGCTACACCGGCACCGGCAGCACGGCGCTGGTCGGGCTGTCCAAGCAGCTCATCACTGTTAGCCGTCTATCCGGCACCGAGGTGGCCGGGAACGTCGAGGCCGCCACCCACGCCCTGGAGAACTGGAACGTCCCGGTCGGCCAGGCCAAGCCGCTCATGGACGCTCTGTACACGGTGTCCCAGCAGTCCGGGCAGTCCTTCGCCAGCCTGGCGGGCAACGTCACCAAGTTCGGCCCGGCCATGCGGGTGCTGGGCTACAACTTCACCCAGGCCGCCGCCATGATGGGCACTTTCTCCAAGGCCGGGATCCAGGTGCCCCGCATGATGATGGGCATCCAGGTGGCGGCCACCAACCTGGCCAAACAGCAGACCACCGCCGACACGGCGGTCACCAAAGCCCAGGACAAGCTGATCGCGGCCCAGCAGAAGTTCGCCGACCAGGCCCACGGGCCCAGCCTGGCGGCCATCCAGTCCCTGCAATCCGCCAACCTGCGGCTCAAGCAGGCCGAGGAGGTGGCGGCCACCACCACCGGCAAGAGCCATGTGGCCGCCCTGCTGGCCCTGCAACGAGCCCAGCTCAGCGACGTCCAGGCCCAGCAGCGTCTGGTGTCCAGCTCCGGCAAGAACAAGAGCGCCACCGAGGGCCTGCTGGCCGCCCAGAAGAACCTGGCCGTGGCCGAGCAGAACGCCGCCCGGATCCACCACACCACTATCCCGCAGGCCTTCGCGGCCACCATCGACCAGATCAAGCACGCCAAATCCGAGACCGACGCCCTGGCCATCGCCTCCAAGACGTTCGGGGCCAGGGGCGGCTTGCAGCTCGTCGACGCCATCCGCCAGGGCAAGTTCAACTTCCAGGAGATGAACGCCGCCATCCGGGAGAGCCCGGACGCCATCGCCAAGACCGCCGACCGGACTCAGACGCTGGGCGGGGCGTTCGGGAAGCTCAAGAACTCCACCGAGGTGGCCCTACAGCCGCTGGCCTCCAAGGTGTTCCGGGGCATCAACAACGAGCTCATCAAGCTGACCAAGAACCTGATCCCCATCGTCAACCAGCTCGGCAAGGACCTGCCCAAGGTGATGAAGGACCTGCAACCGATCTTCGGGATCATCGGCCGCATGTTCTCCACCACGTTCCAGCTCTTCGGCGACGAGCTCAAGGTCATCATGCCGTTGCTCAAGGCCGTGTTCGACATCATCGGCATCATCGCCGACCTGCTCACCGGCAAATGGTCCAAGGCCTGGGGCGCGCTCAAGGACCTGTGGAGCAATGTGTGGAAAGCCGTCTCGGGCATCCCCAAGCTGCTGGGCGACATGATCGAGCAGCCGTTCAAGGTGCTGGGCATCCACGTCGACCAGTACATCAGCGACTTCGTCGGGTTCGTGACCGCCATCCCCGGCGAGGTCATCTCCGCCCTGTCCAAGTTCGCCTCGACGGTGGGGTCGATCTTCACCAAGGCCTGGGGCCATCTGGAGGTGCCGGTGAAGAACGCCCTCATCTCCTTCTGGAACTTCGTGGTCACCATCCCCAGCACCGTGTTCCAGAAACTGTGGCAGCTCGGCGGACAGGTGTGGTCGGCTATGTCCGGCGGGTTCGCCCAGGCCGTCAACGGGGCCGCCAACGGCATCTCGTCGCTGTGGCGCTGGGTGTCCGGGATCGCCGGGTCGGTGGTCTCCACTCTGGGCGACATCGGCACCAGGATTTACAACTGGGCCTCCGCCGGGTTCGCCCGCATGCTGTCCGGGGCGTCGCAGGGCCTGTCCAACATCTGGGGCTGGGTCAGCGCCATCCCCGTCTACCTCTACAACCAGATCGTGAACGGGGCCACCTGGCTGTACAACGCCGGGGTGAAACTGATGTCCATGCTTGGCCAGGGCATCGTCGACGCGGCCAAGAGCCTGTACGACAAGGCCCGCTCGGCGCTCGGTCCGCTGGGCAAGCTGCTGCCCAAATCCCCGGCCAAGGAAGGCCCGCTGTCCGGCAAGGGCGACCCGTACCTGGCTGGGCAGACCATCATGCAGCGGCTGGCCTCCGGCATCACCGTCCAGGCGGGCGCCGCGCGCGGCGCTCTGTCCAACGCCCTCAACCTGCCCATGGGTGTGGGCGGGCTGACCGCCGGTGGGGGCGGCGGCCCGGTGGTGGTCATCGAGAACGCCCATTTCTCCGACCCGGTGGACGTGGAGGCGTTCATGAAGAAGGCGGCCTGGATGGCCAAGACCCAGGGGCTGTCGGCGTGATCGGGGCTCGCACCGCCAGGCTGGTGCTCGGTTCGCTCACGCTGCCGCTGGATAGCCCTGCTGGCGGCTGGGCCTGCACCTCGCTGGATCTGGGCCAGCCCGACATCCGCGAAGTGAAGGACTCCAAGCCCGACCAGCACGGCACCATCGACCGCACCGCCTACATGGGCTCCCGGCTGGTCACCGCCCTCATCAGCTCGTGGCCGGAATACGACGTCAACGGCAACCCGCTGGGATCCATCGACGACGTCATCGAACAGTTCGGGCCGTTCCTTGACCCGTCGGCCCGGCCCGTCCTGCACGTCACCACCTACAGCAACGCCCCGGAGCGCACCCTGGTCCTGCGAGTGTCCCAGTACAGCGGCGGCTTGCCCATGACCCAGCCGCCCCGCCGGGACGCTCAGTTCCAGTGGGTGGCCGCCGACCCCGTCCTGCGCGACGTCAACGTCCAGACGTCCACCGCCTACGCGGGCAGCGCCGTCCTGGGCCGCCAGTACCCTCGCGTGTTCAACCAGACCTACCCGCCAGCCGGGGCGGCCCAGAGCAACGGCTCCATTCAGGGCCTGGGCCAGATCCCCATCCGGCCGGTGCTGAACATCTACGGGCCGATCACCACCCCGAAGGTCCAGTTCACCACCCAGCAGTCCGGGCAGAACTTCCAGGTCTGGTTCATGCCCGGGTTTTACATCAACGCCGGGCACTATGTGGCCGTCGATACCCTCAACCGCACCATTCTCCAGGACGGCACCACCCCCACCCTGGGCCAGCTCGACTGGTCCAACACAGTGTGGCCGGTGCTGCCCAACAGCCCGGACAGCACCGCCTTCTCGCTGACCTATGACAGCACCGGGCTCCAGACCACCAGCTCCACCCAGTGCCAGGCCACGTGGCAGGACGGGTATCTGACATGACCGACCTGTTAGACGCCCAACCACTGGCCGGGCCGGGTGCCTATCCGGTGCCCGCCGGTCGGGGCCGCTGGCGGCTCACCCTGCACGACCGCACCTTCCAGCGCAACCTGACCTGGACCCAGTCCATCCTGGCTGAGCTGCCCACCGCTCACACCCGCAAACTGGTCCAGCAGCTCGACGAGACAGCGGTGCTGACGTTCAGCCTGGACGGTTGGTCGCCCGCCGCCGCTCAGGTGCAGGAGCTGTGGCACGAGGTGATCGCCTGGCGCTGGGACGACACCACCGGCAAGGACGAGCCGCTGTTCCGGGGTGTGGTCACCGACAGCGAGGACGACATCGACGAACAATCCCACCAGGTGATCTTCACCTGCCACGACTACCTGGCCGTGCTCAACCGGCGGTTCATGACCTCCACCCAGAACTATGCCAACACCGACCAGGACGACATCGTGCTCGGGATGCTCAACGCCGCCACCACCCAGTACACCTCGGGTGGCACCGTGCTCACGCCTGGCTCGCTGCTGCCCATCGTGCAAGCCCTGGTCAATCCGGACGGCAGCAGCCGCAGCAAGTCCGGGTTCCTGCGCCAGCGCAGCTACCTGCCCCAGCAGAACGTCTGGTCGGCGCTCTACGACCTGTCCCAGGTGCAGGCCAACGCCCTGCCCGGCAACCCCAACAGCTTCTACAACGCCTTCGACTTCGACCTCACCCCGGGCTGGCGGTTCGGCTCCGACAACGCCAACGACCAGCTTCGCGTCTTCTATCCCCAGCAGGGTGTGAACAACACCACCGCCCTGTTCTACTACCCGGGCAACCTGGCCAAGATCAAACGCCAGGTGGCCTCCACCGACTACGCCAACTACGTGCGGGTGCTGGGCAACAACCAATCCGCCTCGGCGTCCACCCCGCAGCTCTACGCCGAGCAGCTCATCCTGGGCGACGCCGCCGGGGTCAACACCGGGCTGTGGATGGACGGCGTGAACGCCGCCGACGTCATCGACCAGACCACCCTCAACGAGAAGGCCGCCGGGGACGTCAACACCTCCGGTGTCCTCCAGCCCACCTACACGCTCACCCTGGCCCCCAACGTCTACTACTCGCGCTGGTTCCAGATGGGCGATACCGTCCAGCTCGCCATCAACTCCGGCCGCCTGGCCGTCAACACCCAGGTGCGCGTCGTCGGCATCGAATACGACATCGGCGACGACGGCCAGGAAGACCTGGTGTTGACCGTCGGCCGCCCCAACACCACTCTGTACCGCATGCTCTCCAAGCAGAAGCGGGACATCAATGCGCTCGCCCGGAGGTAACCCATGACCCGCTACACGCCACTGTGGGAGCAGCAAGGCCAGTATGCGGCCAGCCAGGACCGCAAACTGCTGGCCGCCATCTTCGCCGGGAACACCCCTAACAACCCCGGCGACTACACCGGCGGCATGCGGGTGACGGTGGCGTCCGGCATGACCGTCAACATCGCCCCCGGCCAGGCCGTCGTCCACGCCGCCTCCGAATACCGGGGCTCGATCCTGATGGTGTCCGACGCCGTCGAACAGGTCACCCTGGCCCCGGCGCCGCCGTCCGGCCAGTCCCGCATCGACGGCATCGTGGCCCAGGCCCGCGGCAACGACCTCGACGGTGGCAGCAACAACGACTTCATCATGACCGTGATCCAGGGCACCCCGGCCGCCTCCAACCCGCCCTACCCGACCGTGCCCAGCCAGGCCGCCCTGCTGGCCTGGGTCAACGTGCCCGGCGCGGCCGTCAACCTGGTGGCAGGCAACATCTACGAAGCCCGGCTGGCCCGCCTGTCCGGGTTGATGGAACCGGCACTGGCCGCCGGGGATCCGTTCACCAGTTTCACCGATCCGTGGGGCGAGGTATGGGTCGCCAAGGGCGGCGTCCTGAACGGCGCCTGGCACAAGGCCCGCGACGTGCTGCACTCCTCCGCCACCCGCAACGCCGCTTACAACATCACCACCAGCCCCACCCACCTGGCACTCGACGGGATCATCAGCGACCCCTTCGGCATCTACAGTTCGGGCTGGACGTTGCCGCTGGCTGGCATGTGGCAGATAGGCGGGTACATCTCGATCAACGCGCCAGCCTCGTCCGGGTTCCAGATCGAGGTGTACATCAACAGTGGCCTGATGGCCGCTTTCGGTGGCGCCGTCACCGGCATCGCCTACGGCGGTCTCCGCATCGGCTGCGGCACCATCATCCGCAAGTTCAACGCTGGCGACATCCTCCAGATTTTCACCTTCGGCAGCGCCGCAGCGGCAGGTATCTATACCAGCAGCCTCAGCACCGCCTTCCAGATGGACTATGTCGGCACCGGCTAAAGGAGAAACCATGACCCCGACCGAACCCGAACAGACCCCCGAACCCGAAACCGAGCCCACCCACCCGGACGTCACCCCGGAGGACGACGAGCCCGAAGACGAGGAGGAATGAGCCTGCTGCGGGTGTGGATGCCCAGCCCGAACTACAGCTCCCGGGGCGGGGCGGCCACCCGGCTGCTGGTGTTGCACACCGCCGAGGGCTCCCGCACCATCGAGAGCCTGGGTTCGTTCTTCGCCGCCAGCAGCTCCGGGGTGAGCTCGCATGTGGGCATCGACGACAAGGCCAACACGGTCGGCGAGTACGTCCGGCGGGACCAGAAGGCCTGGACGGCCTCGAACGCCAACCCCATCGCCTGCCAGGCCGAGATCTGTGCCTTCGCGGCCTGGGACAGCGCCGAATGGCACCGGCATCCCAACATGCTGGCCAACGCCGCGGCCTGGCTGGCCGAGGAGGCGGCCGCCTTCGGAATACCACTCGTGCGTCTCAATCCGCAGCAGGCCCAGTCGTCAGGGCGTGGGGTCTGTCAGCACGTCGACCTCGGGAGCTGGGGCGGCGGGCATACGGATTGCGGCCCGGGATTCCCCATGGACGAAGTGATCGCCATGGCGGGCGGCCAGCCCGGGCAGGCCCCGCCGCAGGAACCGCCGCCTGCGGCCGGGGTCGCCCCACCGTTTCCGGGCACCCTGCTGGCCAACTACATCGAGGGTCATGGAACTCTCACCTGGCAGTTGCGCATGGCTCAGCGGGGCTGGTCAATCCTGTGCGACGACAAGTACGGCAGCCAGAGCGAGCAGGTCTGCCGCCAGTTCCAGGCCGAGAAAGGGCTGGACGTGGACGGGGTAGTGGGCCCGATCACCTGGTCGGCGGCCTGGACGGCGCCCGTCACCTGATGCCCTGGCGGCTCAAGAAGCAGGTGTACCTGATCATCCTGGGGGTGGTGGCGCTGGTGCTGGCCATCATCGTGCTGATCCAGGACCAGGATTTGAGCACGGAGCTGCTGGCGGCTCTCGGTTTGGTCGGTGGATTGGCCATCGTCATCAACGAGCTGCCCGATAACGGCAACGGCGGCACCTGAAAGTTTCCTGAGTCTTGTTAGACGTCTAACAGTCGAACGTGCGTTTGCCTCTGTAAGCCCACGAGGGGCGCCTAGATCGCCCCGTGTGCCACGCAATCTCAGACCCGGTAGGGGGATACCTGATCTCAGATTGCTCGCCTCTGTGAGCGGGAATAAATCCGGCGGTCCTCTGAGAGCCGTTAGAAATCTCAGAATGGGTGAGAGTGCCATAACGGGTCTGAGCGCCTTAGGCGGGCTTAGAGGCCTGTCTGGTGGCAGCGGCTATTCCAGTTAGATGCGTACTTGCAACGGAAACCTGTCAATGATAACCTGATGATTCATGCCAGCATTAGCAGAGAAACTGACAGAGCTCCGAGCCGCCCGCGGCTGGAGCCGTGAGAAAGTCGCCCGGGCCGCCGACGTCACCCTGACGTCCTACTGGCGGTACGAGACCGGGCGCACCGTCCCCGGCATCGAGATCGTGGCCCGCCTGGCCGCCGTCTACGAGGTCACCGTCGACGAGCTCATCGGGGTCCCGGCATGAACTGCCCCCGGTGCGGCATGTGGGTCAAGAGCCTGCACTACCACGAGCTGGAGGTCTGCCAGGCCCGCATCGACGCCGTCAACCGCCGCTTCCCCGAGATCCAGCTCCGGCTTGAGAAGATCGAGCAGTGCCCCGGCCAGATGAGCCTCCTCGATGAAGAGCCTGAGGATTGACGTCCGTGGACTCCCCCGACCCCAGGGCTCCATGCTCGCCCATCCCACCCGCACCAAGAACGGCGGCAACGGAGTGGCCCTGCGCTACCCGCCCGGCGTTATCGTCTGGCGAGCCCAGGTCCAGCAAGCCATCACCCTCGCACTGGTTGGGGAAGATCAGTTCACAGGTCCGGTCACGCTGCACCTGGGCTTTGACCTGCCTCGCCCGCTGGAGCACTACGGCACCGGCAAGAACAGTGCCCGCCTACGCCCGGCCGCCCCGGCCTACCCGGTCCGGGCGCCCGACCTGGACAAGCTCATCCGGGCCATCTGTGATGCCGCGACCGACGCCGGGGCCTGGAAGGACGACAGCCAGGTGGTGACGATCCTGGCCCACAAGCGCTTCGGGCCGTCACAGCCAGGTGTTTTGATTCGCATCCAGGAGGTCACATGACACAAACATCCATCCCGCTCTCCGACATCGGCACCCGCCACGAGATCGCCCGCAAGGATCAGTGGGGCCGCTATCTCATCGTCCCGCCCGCCGGAGGCACCCCGACAGGTTACACGCGTGTAACTACAATCGCGAAAGCTCTGGACGACGGCGGCGGGCTGGCCCCCTGGAAGGCCGCCATGTGTGCGCAAGGCCTCTTGCTTCGCAAGGGCCTGCGCGCCCAGTGGGAAGCCCTCATGGCCCAGTACAACGGCGATCCCTGGTACGGCGGCGAGCAGGGCAAGAAAGAGTGCAAGCGCCTGGTCGAGGAGTGCTCCGCCGTAGGCGGAGCGAACGACCGCAAAGAGCAGGGCTCGGCCCTGCACACCATCACCGCCCTGCTGGACGTGGGCAGGCCGCCCGCCCGGCTCAGCCCGGAGACCCAGGCCGACCTCGACACCTACAAGAACGGGCTCATCGCCGCCGGGGTGCAGATCATCCCCGACCAGGTCGAGGTCACCGTGGTGCTCGACGCCTGGAAGACGGCAGGCACCTTCGATCGCCTGGTCAACGTCAAAGGCTTCGACCTGCCGCTCATCGCCGACCTCAAGACCGGGGCCAAACTGGAGTACACCTGGAGCCAGATCGCCGTGCAGTTAGCTGCGTACTCCCGGGGCGAGGCCATCTACCAGCAGGGCACGGCGGAGGACGGCTCCCAGGACGTCAGGAAGCCGATGCCCCAGGTGGATCAGAACTGGGGGCTGTGCTTCTGGCTGCCCGCCGGTGAGGCCCGCATGCAGCTCACCGCCGTCGACCTGAACGCAGGCTGGGATGCCTTCCAGCTCTCCGTCAAGGCCCGCCAGTGGCGGGCCAACCGGGGCCTGACCATGGACCTGGCCGACCTGCTGGTCGATGCCAGGCATGAAGAGCCGGACCTGACTCCCATCCTGGAAGCCTCCGTCCAGCACGCCCTGCACCAGCGTCGCCTCTGGCTCCAGAAGCGCATCGACCAGTGTGGCGAAGACCCCGCCGCCCGCGTCAAGCTGAACGCCCAGTGGCCGCCGGGGATGCCCACGCTCAAGCGGTTCACCGGGCACACGCCCGAACAGCTCGCTGCTATCGAGCACCTGCTCGACGGCATCGAACGGACGACCGGCATGCCGTTCTCGGACCCCCGGCCGCCCGAGCCTGACCCGGAGCGCGTGCTCCGGCTTCTCAATCCCATCAACCAGGAGAATCAGCAATGAGCTCTGTTCCTCTGTCCGACATCGGCGGCTCGGCCGCCCCGTCCGCCAAGTTCGACAACATGGGCGACTCCCACTCCGGGGTCGTCCTGTCCTCCGACAAGCGGGTCCAGACCGACCCCGCCGACGGCAGCGTCAAGACCTTCAAGGACGGCACGCCCCGTCCCCAGTGGGTGTTCACCATCGAGGAGGACAACGGCGAGTCCGTGTCCCTGTGGGCCAAGGGAGGCAAGTTCACTGTGATCAAGGGCTCCGGCGAGTCCATGCTCAACGCCATCACGTCGGCGGTGCGGGCCGCCGGATGTCAGACCATCGACTCCGGAGCGCACCTGACGGTGACGCACACCGGCCTGGGTGACGCCAAGCCTCAGCCCGCCAAGCTGTTCACCGCCGAGTACAAGCCCGCCGCGCCGGGCTCCGTGCCCGTCGATGACCTCTACACCTAGGGGGTACACCGCCTGGGCTGATCTGAGTGACGAGAACCGCCGCCGCGTGTCTGACCACATGGCGGCGGTTCTTCCGTCTGACGACCCCGAGACCTACTGGAACGGTATGCGGGAGCAGGACCAGTATTCCCTGCTCTGGCAGTACGACCACATCACCCTCTCGGGTGAGCCACCGGATCCGGCTACCCAGGCGGCGTTCGATGCGCTGACAGCCAGCGAGCCGTGGCTGCCCAGCGAGCGGTTCATCAACTGGGAGAAGTTCGCCAAACGTGACAGCACGCCCCGGCAGTGGTTGGTGGAGAGCTTCTGGCCGCTGGGTCGGGCCATGGCTCTGTACGCCTCGGCCAAAGAGGGCAAGTCGGAGCTGGTGCTGTGGTGCGCAGCCAAGCTGGCCCTGGGCGTGCATCCCTGGACCGGGGCCAGCCTGCCAGCCGTGGACGTGGCCTACTTCGACTATGAGATGACCGAGGACGACCTGGAGGAGCGGCTCGATGAGATGGGCTTCGATCCGCTGCTGCTCGACCACCTGCACTATGCCCTGCATCCGATGATCCCTGAACTCGATACGCCGGAAGGCGGGTCGGAGTTTCTGGATTGGGTGACGTCAGTGCAGGCCCGGGCGGCGGTGATCGACACGTTCGGGCGGTCGGTGAAGGGCCCGGAGAATGACGCCGACACGGTGCGGGAGTTCTACCGGCACACCGGGATGCGCTTGAAGCGAGCCGGGATCAGTTACCTGCGCACCGACCACACCGGCAAGGACCCGACGGCCGGGCAGCGGGGTTCATCGGCGAAGCGGGATGACGTCGATGTGATCTGGTGGCAGCGCCGGTTGAACGGCGGGGTGCATCTGGATTGCACCGGGTCGCGGTTGAGCTGGGTGGGCCCGACGCTCCAGATTGATCGGTTCGTCGACCCGCACACCGAGATCGTTTCCTACTCGTCGCCCATCAGGATCGGTTGGGGGCCGGGTGTGGCGGACAAGGCCAGGGAGCTGGACAAGGTGGGTGCGCCGCTGGACGCCACCCGGTCACGGGCTGATGAGATGTTGCGCCAGGCGGGGATCAAGCCGGGTCGCCACAAGCTGGTAGCGGAGGCCTTGAAATACCGGCGGGAGGGTCAGCTTTTGTCCCCGCCGTCGGGGACAGCGTCTCGGGGACAGGCGGCGGAAGCTGCCTCCGTTTCTGGTCAGGAAATGGCTCCTGACCAGGACGGGGACAGAGCTGGGGACAGCGGGGACAATAGCCCGGCGTGAACGGGGACAAAGGGGGGTGACGTAGTCACCCCTTGTCCCCACACGATCACTAGCCGTTCGTCACCCACATCTCGACGGCCAGGACGACCGCATCCTTGACGGTCAGGCCGTCGCCCGCGGCGGCCATCTTGAGCCGCCGGTGGAGCTCGATGGGCAGGGGCACGTTGATGGACACAGTCGGCTGGTTGAGTTGCGTCTGGGCCTGGATTTCGGTCTGGGTCATGCAACTCATACTAGCGCAAGAAAGCTGAGAAGTCTCTGAAAACTTACGGCGAGGCCTTGTGTTAGACGTCTAACTGCGGTAGACTGACTGCATGCAGTCAGCCCGCCAAGAGCACTCAGAGAGGAAAGCGCCAGCTATGCAAGACATCCAAGTTCAAGACGGATTCCTGATCGGGACGACGGTCGCCGCCGCCGCCCTGCTGGAAGAGGCAGTCGAGATCGCCACCAAGCAGTACGCCCCCTACCAGCCCAGCAACCGGCAGATCCTGATCATCGCCAAGCACATCGAAGAGGACGACGACACCAACTAGCCCACCTGATGAGAGCCGGACCGCAACCGGCCGAAAGCCCGCAAGGGCTCGTGGGAAGCAACCCAGCAACCCAACGCACAGAAAGCAATGAATCAATGACACCGACAGCCGTAGCTCAGGCCCCCAAGCCGGTCCTGAGCCCCGACGCCCAGATCAAGGCCACCGAGGCCGAGATCAAGGCCAACATGACCGACCTCCTGTCGGCCATGTCCAACATCCAGGACGAAGCCGACCGCTGGGACCTGGCCGATCGCCTGCTCAAGGTCGTCCCCCAGGGCACCTTCGGCTTCGAGCGCATCATCGACGCCGCCACCCAGGCCAACGTCGTAGGCCAGTTCTCCGCCACCACGCTCCGCCTGTACCGCGACACCGCCCGGAACTTCCCCTCCGACATGCGGGTCAAGGGGTGCTCGTTCTCGGCTCACCGTGAAGCCGAGCGGATGCCCACCATCCCCGAGGCCATCAAGGTCCTCGACGACCTGGTCAAGACCAAGGGCTCGCCCAGCCAGGTCACCGTCCAGGCCGTCCGCCAGGCCGTGCGGGTGCGCACCGGCAAGACGCCGCCGGTCTCCCAGACCGTCGGCAAGGTGACCTCGGCTGGCACCGGTGCCTCGACCACCCTCAACGAGGTCTTCATGGACCTCAAGGCGGGCGGCACCAAGCTCATCAACGCCGTGCCCAACACCACCCCGCTGGAGGAGCTCGACAAGATCCACGACGGCCTGTCCAAGGTCATCGCCCACATCGAGCGCCTGCGGGCCGCCGCCAACCGCAAGGCCAAGGACGCCGCCGCCAAGAAGGCGTCGCCCAAGGTCGAGGCCGACACCGTGGCCAAGCAGGCCGCCAAGGCCGCCGCCAAGCCCGCCGAGGCGGGCGACATGAGGGGGCTCAAGTAACCCCATGACGACCACGGAACTGCGCCCCTCTGACAATCGCAACCCGAATGTCAGCCAGCCCGTGTTCGACCTCAGCTCGGTCCCGGTTCACCACCGGGACCGGGTGGCGGACATGATCCCCTCGCCCGGCTGGGCCGACCAGTACGTCCACCGCTTCGTGGACGGCGAGTACGACTTCGACATCTTCGACGGTGCCATCGAGGACCGGGAGAACATCATCCTCACCGGCCCCACCGGCTCCTCCAAGACCACCGCCTTCCGGGCCTACGCCGCCGCCCGCGGCCTGCCGTTCAGCCTGGTCGAGTGCAACGCCGCCATGGACCCGGGCACCGTCCTGGGCCGGACGGCCACCATCGAAGGGCCGGAAGGCGAGGCCCTCATCGAGTACGTCTTCGGCGACTTCCTGCTCACCATCCAGTACGGCGGTGTCAGCCTGATCGACGAGGTCAACATGGCCCACCCCAGGGTCACCGCCGCCTACCACCAGCTCCTGGCTGTCAGCCGCCGGGTGGCCGTCCCCGAAGCCGGGACGACGGTGTTAGGCGCCTATCCGCTCCTGCTGGCCTCGGCCAAGAACGACCGCTACCAGGGTGTCGTGCGCATGAGCGAGGCCCTGCTCAACCGCTATGCCATCCCGCTGGACTGGGGCTACGAGCGTGAGGTCGAAGAGCGCCTGGTGCGCTCCAAGCGCCTGCTCGACATGGCCTACAACCTGCGGTCCCTGCCCGAGGTCCGCTCCCCGCTCAGCACCAACGCCCTCCAGGAGTTCGAGCGCCACCTGGGCAAGTACAACCCCAGCTTCGCGGCCGGGTGCCTGGTCCGCCGCTTCGAGCGGGAAGAGCGCCCGTCCATTCGCCGGGCCCTGGACGCCAACCTGCCCCGCATCCTGGTCGAGCTGGCCGCCATCGCCGAGGGCCGCGAGGCCCCGCCCGACGACGAGGGCTTGCAGACCGCCGCACCCAAGGAGGAAGCCAATGCCTAAGGTCCGCCAGGGTGTCAGCCACGTCCAGGTCGACACCAGCCCGATGGACCAGCTCCGCCTGGCCCGGCTGGCCCGGGAGCTGCGCCTGATGAACCAGATCCTGGCCATCGACGTCGACACCCTCACCATCCACCCCAACGGCCCGGCCCCGGCCTGGACCACGCTCACCGGCGATCACATCAACTTCGCCTACGACCGCATGCCCAAGCTGAAAGGCCGCTACGAGCTGGCCATCTGGCTGGGCACCAACGCTCACGAGCTCGGTCACGGCCTGTTCTCCCCTCGCGAGCACAGCCTGCTCATGCGCCGCATCAAGGACGCCGAAACCGTCCTGTACCCCCGCATGGGCCGGTTGCACAACATCGTCGAGGACCAGCGGGAGGAGCGCCTGCTGATCGGGCGCTTCTCCTCCTGGGAGGCCTACCTGACCGCCTGCCTGGGCTACCACCTCAAGGCCGACAAGGACACCGCCTGGCTGCTCATGGCCGGGCGCACCTGGCTGCCGGACAAGACCCGCCAGCTCGCCCGGGAGCGCTTCGTGGCCCGGCACGGCGACGACATGGCCGACAAGGTGGTGGAGCTGATCGGCGCCTACCAGAAGCTCCTCGACCCCGGCGAGTACGAGGCCGACGAGGCCTGGGCCATCCTGCTCAAGCTGTACGACCTGTTCGAGGACATCATCCCCGAGGGCGGCGGCTGCACCGTCATCCGCGGCGGCGAGCCCGACACCGACGAGCCCGACAGCGACGACCTGCCGCCCACCGCCGACGAGTACGGCGACCCCTGCTCGGATGGCGATCCCGCCAGCGATCCGGGCGACGGCAAGACTGGCGACAAGCCCACCAACGAGGACCCCACCGGCAAGCCCACCGCAGGCAACGCCCCCGGCGACCGCACCAAGCCCATCAAGGACGAGCTCCAGAAGCAGATCCAGAAGGCCCTGGCCGACGCCGTCAAGGACCTCATCTTTGACGACCCCAAGGTGTCCGAGGACCTGGAGAACGTGCTCGACGCCCTGGACCACGGCCGCGAATCCCACGAGGCCGAAGGCGCCATCCCGGACGGCAAGGTCATCACGGCCAGCGACGCCGCCCGGGCCCTGCACCGCGAGCTGTCCGATGCCCTGCTGGACCTCAAGGACGCCAGCGAGCCCGGCTGGGTCAGGCGCACCGACTCCGGCAGGCTCAACGTCCGGCGCATGCTCTTCGACCCGTCCGCCGACATCGACACCCTGTTCGACCGCTACGACCCCGGCCAGATGGACGCCGCCGACTTCGAGGTGTGCCTGCTGGTCGACATCAGCGGCTCGATGAGCCCGTACGTCAGGAAGCTGGGCGAGGCCATCTGGGCCATGCGCCAGGCCGTCTACGACCTGGACGGCCGGATCACCGTGATGGCCTACGAGTCCGGCCCGCACCAGGTGCTGGCCGTGCCCGGCGACACGCCCGACGACCGCATGCTGATCCCCCGGGCCACCGGCGGCACCCAGCCGCTGTCCGCCATCAAGGAGTCCTGGAAGGTCCTGGGCGAGGCCCAGGCCAAGAACGTCATGCTGGTCATCCTCACCGACGGCTCCTGGTACACCCACGAGGGTGACCGGATCATCGAGGCCATGAAGTCGGTCGGCATCATCACCGTCTTCGCCCAGCTCGGCTCCTACTACGTCGGCACCCACGGCTGCGAGTACGGCGGCTCCGTCGACGACCCCATAGCCCTGGCTCGCATGTTCCGGCGCATCGCCGCAGAGCGCATCGAGTCCTGGCTGTGACTGACCCGCCGGTGCAGAGGGTCTCCAAGGGGAACCCCAACCCGCACCACAACCCCCACGACCCGATGCCCTGGCTGATCGTCTACGAGGGCAACCACGCCGAGCTGGTCGACTTCGCGGCCCGCCTGGTCATCAAGGCCTGGGATACCGCCGCCACTGCCCAGCAGGACATACCCGATCACGTCGGCCGCCTGCACGCCGCCTTCCATCTCCTGCGGGAGGTGTGCGTGCAGGACGTCCCCGAGGAGTACGACCCCCGCCAGTACATCGCCGACCAGCACTGGATCTACGCCAAGACCATGCCCCAG
>Ga0126381_100003116_pt1 | contig 18074 bp, 12 predicted proteins | sample PanSoiMetPlot_28_FD_96465 | JGI IMG/M metagenome (GOLD analysis project Ga0126381, IMG submission 96465) | Tropical forest soil microbial communities from Panama - MetaG Plot_28 | ecosystem: Environmental > Terrestrial > Soil > Tropical forest > Bulk soil | place: Panama | collected 2016-02-17 | reverse complement strand
TGGCAGGCTGCCCGCTGGACGAAAAGATCTCCGAAATGAACGTGGTGAAGCAGGCCGGGCACACCATCGGCGCGCTTGCCATCGTGACCATCGACAATCCCATGGCCGCCGGAACGGGCCATCGCATCTGCAATGACTGCATGAAGGCCTGCATTTATCAGAAGCAGGACCCGGTGGACATTCCACAGATCGAAACGCGGACGCTCAAAGATGTTTTGGAGCTGCCCTGGGGCTTCGAGATCTACAGCCTGCTGACGCGCTGGAATCCGTTGAATTTCTCCCGGCCGCTCCCACTTCCCGGGAGCGGCTACAAGGTGTTGGTGGTTGGTCTCGGACCTGCGGGTTTTACGTTATCGCATTACTTGATGAATGAAGGTCACACCGTTGTCGCTGTGGATGGCCTGAAGATTGAGCCGCTGCCCGAATCGCTTTCTGGTGTTGGTGTGTCGGGTAAGCGCACGGCGTTTCGGCCGATCCGTGACATCCGCGAAATCTACGAATCGCTCGACGATCGCGTGATGGCGGGTTTCGGCGGTGTAGCAGAGTACGGCATCACCGTCCGGTGGGACAAGAATTTCTTGAAGATGATTCGCTTGCTGCTCGAGCGGCGCGGTGAGTTCAACATGTTCGGCGGTGTCCGATTCGGCGGCGCGATGACCATCGATAGCGCCTTCGAGCTGGGCTTCGATCACGTCGCGCTGTGTGCCGGAGCCGGACGCCCGACGGTGATTCCGATGAAAAACGGCCTTGCGCGCGGCGTTCGCCAGGCGTCGGATTTTCTGATGGCCCTGCAACTTACTGGGGCGGCTAAGACGGACTCGGTCGCCAATCTCCAGATCCGTATGCCGATCGTGGTGATCGGCGGGGGCCTCACTGCGATCGACACAGCCACCGAATCGCTCGCCTACTACGTAGTTCAGGTTGAGAAATTCCTGAAACGCTACGAAACTCTGGTCGCCGAAAAAGGTGAGCGCGAGGTCCGCGCCGCGTGGAGCGAGGAAGAACACGAAACGGCAGACGAGTTTCTTGCTCATGCTCGCGCCATCCGCGCGGAACGGCAGGCGGCTGCGCGCGAGAGCCGGCGTCCGAACCTGATCGGTCTGTTGAATTCCTGGGGTGGCGTCACCATCGCGTATCGCCGGCGCCTAGTCGACTCGCCCAGCTACACGCTGAACCACGAAGAAGTCTGGAAGGCGTTCGAAGAAGGCATCCGTTTTTCCGAAGGTCTGGCGCCTGCGGAAGTGGAAGTGGACCGTTTCGGCCACGCCTCGGCGCTGCATCTCACGCGCCACAAATTTGATGAGACGCGCGGGAAAATGTCGCCTACCGGCGAACCTGTGCGGCTTCCGGCGCGCTCGATCCTGGTTGCGGCGGGAACCCAGCCCAACACGGTGCTTGGCCGAGAAGATCCAAGCAACGTTTTTCTCGATGGCCGCTGGTTCCAGGCCGTGGATGACGAAGGACAGCACGTTCAACCTGAGCGTGTCGCGAAACCGCAAAGGGCGCGTGTGCTCACGTCGGTGAGGCCGGACGGCCGCGCCATTAGCTTCTTCGGTGATCTGCATCCCTCATTCGCAGGCAACGTGGTGAAAGCGATGGCGAGCGCCAAGCGCGGCTATCGTGTCGTCTCGCGGGTTCTCGCGCGGCGCGCGCCCGCATCACCCGAGCCCGCGGTGCTTGTCGATCATCTGAATCGCGAGCTGCGCGCGGTGGTCGAAAAAGTGGTTCGCCTCACGCCGACCATCGTCGAAGTTGTGGTCCGCGCGCCCATGGCCGCGCGCGCGTTCCAGCCCGGCGAATTCTATCGGCTCCAAAATTACGAGACGCTCGCGATGCGCGTTAACGGAACCACGCTTGCGATGGAGGGTCTGGCGCTCACGGGCGCGTCGGTGGATCGCGAACGAGGTCTGCTTTCGACCATCGTGCTTGAAGTCGGCGGCTCGTCCGATCTTTGCACGCTTTTGAAACCGGGCGAGCCTGTGATCCTCATGGGACCCACTGGAACGCCCACGGAAACGCCTTCGCGCGAGACCGTGCTGCTTGCGGGCGGCGGCCTCGGCAACGCGGTACTCTTTTCCATCGGCCAGCAGCTTCGCGCTTCGGGATCGCGGACGATCTATTTCGCCGGCTATAAGAAAATGATCGACCGCTACAAGGTGGAAGAGATCGAGAAAGCCGCGGACGTGATTGTCTGGTGCTGTGATGAAGCGCCCGGATTCACGCCCGGCCGCGTGCAGGACAAAGCTTTCGTCGGCAACATTGTCGATGCCATGACTGCGTACGCGCGCGGCGATCTCGACGAGCCCGAAATTCCGTTCAGCCAGGTGGACCGGTTGGTCGTCATCGGATCGGACGCGATGATGCACGCCGTCCAGCGCGCCCGCTACGGAGCGCTCGCACCGTACTTGAAGAAAGATCACAAGGCCATTGCGAGCATCAACTCACCGATGCAGTGCATGATGAAGGAAATTTGCGCGCAGTGCCTCCAGCTCCACAAGAATCCGGTGACGGGCGAAGAGACGGTAGTGTTTTCCTGCTTCAATCAGGACCAGCACATGGACGAAGTAGATTTTGCGAGCCTCCGCACGCGCCTGTCGCAGAACGGCGTCCAGGAAAAACTGACCAAGCAGTGGATCGATCGCTGTCTCCGGCAGATCGGCGCGCGGGAAGAATTAGTTACACAATAAACCGCGATTCAGAAAGAGCCGGGGTCGAAACCAAAGTCGAATATCAAGGCGATTTACATTGCAAGCTGTGCAAGGCCCGTCCGGAAAACTAGTCACCAAGGACGCGCCGAAGGACCGCCACGGATGTGGCGAGAGCCTATCACCAACGGATCTGGTAGCAACCGCGCTCGGTAGCTGCATCTTAAAGTGGGATGGGGATCGCAGCGCCTTAAGATCGACATCGCTGGAACAACGGCCACGGTGGAAAAGGAAATGACGACTGTGCCAGTGCGGATGATCGGAAAGCTGCCGTCAAAATACATCTACCGCATTCACCTCAGCGACGAGCATAAACAAAGGCTGGATAAAGCAGCACAACCTGTCCGGTACACAAAAGCATGCATCCAGACCTGAGGACGCCGATCGAATTCGCCTGGGGTCGACCGGATAACCGTGCTCCGGCCAACCTCGTGCCGCAGCCTCCCAGTTGGCGCAGCCTCCTCAATTGGCCGCACTACCTCATGCTATCGTTGTTCCTTGAGCGCGCGCGATTGGATCTTTGTTGCCCTCGGCATTTTCACCGCCGGCTGGGTCTGGGTCTGGTTCCAGGGCAAAGGGCGCGCACCGGGCGTCCCTACGCTGTTCGAACTTCTGCTCGGATTCGGCACGAATTTCTTCGACGCCCTCGGTATCGGGTCGTTTGCGCCCACTACCGCGATCTTTAAATTTCGCAGCATGGTGCCCGACGAAAAGATCCCTGGCACACTAAATGTCGGGCACAGCCTACCCACACTAGCCGAAGCGTTCCTATTCATCGCGTTTGTCAACGTCGATACGCTCACGCTGGTCTCTATGATGGCGGCGTCTATGTGCGGCGCCTGGTTCGGAGCCGGCATTGTCGGCCGCTGGTCGCGCCGGAAGGTGCAGATCGGCATGGGCATCGCGCTGCTCACTGCAGCCTTTTTCTTTGTCTTGACGCTTCTGAACATCTCGCTCGTTCCGGAAGGCACGGCGCTCGTCTTGACGGGATGGAAACTCGCGGCCGGTATCGCGGGCAGCGTCGCGCTCGGCGCACTCATGACGCTTGGCATCGGGCTATTCGCTCCTTGCATGATCCTTGTCAGCCTTCTCGGCATGGATCCCAAGGCGGCGTTCCCCATCATGATGGGATCGTGCGCATTTCTGATGCCGGTGGCTAGCGCCCGCTTTATCCGGCTAGAAAGCTATAGCCCGCGCCAGGCACTCGGTCTTGCATTAGGGGGGGTACCAGGCGTGTTGATTGCGGTGCTGATCTTCAAAACTCTCCCGCTCACCGCCGTTCGCTGGCTCGTCGTGGTTGCCGTCCTCTACGCCAGTATCACGATGCTGCGATCGGCGGCGGCTGAGAAGAAATCCTACGAAGCTTTGCGCACTTCGACCGACTTGTAGATTTCCTTAGTCTGGCTGAGATCGGGAAACTGCACGCCCGGCAGTTTTGCGGAAGCGGTTCCCGCCGCGACCGCCCAGCGGACAGATTCGGCGAAGTCTTTCTTCTTGGTCATTGCCCAGACATAGGCGGCCGCAAGCGCATCGCCCGCGCCGATCGGCGAGACCGCGTCGATGCGCGGCGGGATGGCCTCCAACAATTGATTCTCATTCACCGCGATCACGCCGCGGCCTCCCAGCGACAACAGTACGCTGTCCGGACCCATAGCCTTGATGCGGGTCGCTGCCTCGATGAAATGCGCGCGCGTGATGAGAGCGCGGTTCAACAGCCGCTCCGCTTCAGGTTGATTTGGCGTCACCACGGTCGGGCTGGCTTCCACGCCGTGCAACAGCGCGTCGCCATCGGTATCGAGCAGGGTTTTCACGTTCCGGTCGCACGCAAGACGAATGAGCTTGGTGTAAAAATGGCCGGGTATGCCGGGCGGAACGCTACCGCACAACATGAGCCATGTCGCCTGATCCAGGCTCGACTCCACAGCTTTTTCGACGCGCGCCAGCTCTGCCGCCGTGATCACGGGGCCTTGCTCGTTAAGTTTTATAGTCAGGCCCTGGCGGTCCACGATGGTGAGATTGGTGCGGATTTCTTTCTGAATGGGGACCACTTTTACCGGAAAATCCCACTTGGCAAGCAGCTTGGTGAACTTCTCGCCCGCCGGGCCGCCCGACGGAACGATCGCCAGCGTCTTCGCGCCGAAGGAGTGCAGCACGCAAGACGCATTGATGCCGCGCCCGCCCGCTGAATCGCTGCGCGAAAGGATGTAGGCGCGGTCTTCGAACACCAGCCGGTCCACCATCACGGTGCGGTCAATCGAGGGGTTGATTGTGAGGGCAATAATCAACTCTCAATGTTACCCTGAATCTCTGAAAGGCCAATCTCACTTCCGCGCTTATCTCGCTCTTGCGGCAGTGTGTTTTTTCTGGGGAACAACGTACCTCGGAATTCGCATCGCACTGGAGTGGGTGCATCCGCTCGAAATGATGTGCGTGCGCTATTTCATTTCCGGCACCGTGATGCTAGCGATTGCATTTTTCACCAAGTCGCACGTTCCTTCTGGCCGCGAGCTGCTATTGACGGCGATTTTCGGCGTGATCACGATCGGCGTAGGAACCGGGCTGCTTGCTTTTGCTGAGCTTTTGATTCCGAGCGGTCTCGCGGCCTTGATGATTACGATGCAGCCTTTCTGGATGGCCGGCGTGGAGGCGGTGATTCCGGGAGGCGAGCGGATTTCCACTCTCGCGATTCTCGGCATGCTGGTTGGTGTGGCCGGCACGGCGCTGCTGGTCGGCCCGGGTGCGATTCAGGAAGGGATCGGCGGGCCGGTGGTGAAGGGCTTTTGGATGCTGCAGATCGGTTGCCTGGGATGGTCGCTCGGTTCCATTTTGCACCGGCGGCAGGGCGCGAAAGCGCATCCGGTAGTGAGCGCGGCGATACAACAGATGGCCACCGGTTTGTTTTTTATGATACCAGGCGCCATCGTGCTCAAGAACCACCCGGTAGCCTGGAGTTGGCGCGGAGCCGGTGCGATTCTCTACCTGGCGGTGTTTGGTGGAATCGTCGGCTATAGCGCCTACGTGTACGCGCTGAGCGAACTACCCGTGTCGATCGTGAGCAGTTACACCTATATCAATCCGATCGTTGCGCTTTGGCTCGGCTGGTTGTTCTACCGTGAGCCGATCGGCACGCGCGAGATCGTGGCCATGGTGATCATCTTCGCAGGTGTTGCCATCGTGCGGCGGTTCGCGCATCAGCCCACACCGCGCATTGAAAAAAGCAGTCCTGCTTGCGCCAACCGCGCTCACACGAGCTGACCAACTCGCTCCAACGCCGGCTCCAGCTTTTGGAGATTAGTGAGGACTCCTTCAAACAGATCGCCGACGCGCTCGAAGCGGTCGAGCGCATTGTGAATGGTGAACTGCGAAGGCTCCAGGCCCTCCTTCACCTCGCTCCAATCGAGGGGCGTCGATACCGGCGCGCCCGAGTGCGCGCGCAGGACATAGGGCGCGGCGATGGTCTTGCCAGTCGAGATCTGCAAGTAGTCGAAATAGACTTTGCCTTTCTTGCGTTGCGAGACGGTACGCGGCGTGGTGAACAAGTCGGGCTTTTCGCGGATCACCAATATGGAGAGAAGCTCGGCGAAAGTTCGGACTTGTTCGTAGGTGTAAACGGGCTCGAGCGGTATGTACAGGTGCATCCCATCGCCCCCAGTGGTTTTCGGATAACCCACCAGCCCGACTGCATCGAGCGTTTTCTTGACCAGCAACGCAGCTTCCACGATCTTCTCGTAGGGACATCCTTCGCTGGGATCGAGATCGATGAGGGCGAAATCCGGGTTCTCGAGCGTGCCGATCCGGCTCATCCAAGGATTCTGATCGATGCAGGCGAGGTTTGCGAGATACAGGAGCGTCGCGCGGTCGTTGCAGATGATGAAGTGGATATTGTCGTTGTTGTGCTCGGAGAAAACCGGTTCGAGCCGCACCCATTGAGGAACCTTGTCTTCGGCGTCTTTCTGGAAGAAGAAATCGTGATCGATGCCATTGGGATAGCGTTTCAACGAGAGTGGGCGGTCGCGAAGGTGGGGCACGATCAGGTTGGCGATCGAATTGTAGTAATTGATGACGTCGCGTTTTGCGATGCCTTCGCCAGGGTAGAAAATCTTGGCGAGGTTGGTGAACTTAAGCCGATGTTCGTCCACGGTGACGGTCAATTCCGCGCCTGAGATTGCTGGTGCAATCGGCTCTCGCTGGATCAACGCAGGCGCCGCTGGATCTGCGGCCGGCACCGCCAAATCGACATTTTCACGCACGCACTCCTGAGGATCCTTGTCCAGCCGAAGGTTCATGAACACCGGCGCGCGCAGCAGCCCGTCGGACGTGACTTCGAGGTACTTGATCTCGGCTACCAATTCCGGTTTCACCCAGGTGACGTCGCGGAGCGCCTTCACCGGTCCGCCAAACGGGCTCTTTTTCGTAATAAGCGGCTCGATCCGCGCGAAGATGTCCTTCAGCGTTTTGTCGTTGAAGCCAGTGCCGACCTGGCCGACGTGCACCAGCTTGCCGTTTTCATACAAGCCCAGGACGAGCGAACTGAAATAGTCGCGCTCGCCGTGAGTGAATCCACCGATCACGAAGTCGCCGCTGGTAACGATTTTGACCTTCACCCAATCGCGGCTGCGGCGTGGTTCGTATTTACTGTCACGCCGTTTGGCGAGAATGCCTTCGATCCCGAGTGCGCGCGCGGATTCGAACATCTCGGCGCCTTTCGCGGCGAAATGATCCGAAACGCGAATGCGATCGGTGGGTGTCACGATTTCGGCGAGCAAACGTTTGCGCTCTTTGAGCGGTACGCCGCGCAGATCGTAGCTGTCCAAATACAGGAGATCGAACAAGAAGAGCGTGACTGGCGTGGACCGAGCGAGGTGCGCGACGCTGTTCGGGTCGCCCACGCCAATGCGCGGTTGGATCAGGCTGAAGCGCGCGCGGCCATTGCCGTCCAGCACGGCAATTTCTCCGTCCAGGATGGCGCTCGTGGCCTTCAGAAACCTCGGCAGGACAGTCAGCTCGGGATATTGCTGATCGCAGCGCTTTTGATTCCGCGAGTAGATGCGAAGCTCTCCGTTTTCGACGAAGCATAGCGCACGCACGCCATCCCATTTGATTTCATAAAGCCAGTCTGAGCCTGAGGGCGGATGATCCGCGAGCGCGGCCAACATCGGCTGGACGCTGCGCGGCATGGGAGACTCGACTGCGCCTTCGATCTTCGCAAGCGAGCGCGTTTCGGAAAGAGGCAGCGCGGCTTTGGCTGGCAGATTCTCCGCGATCTCCTGCTGTGTGCGCCCGGTTAGAACGCTGCGCGCATAGTCTTCCACTTTCCATCCCGGTTTGGCGGCAGTGTCCTTTTTTTTGATCAGCAGCCATTCATTGCCTTTGCCGCGATTGCGCATTTTAATGAGAGCGAATTCGCCGCTGAGCTTCTCGCCGTGCAATCGGAATTTGAAATCGCCCCGATCGATCTGGGCTTGTGCTGGCGCATCGCCGAGCAACTCGTACGAACCGCGATCCCACAGCATCACGCTGCCGCCGCCGTATTCGCCCTTGGGAATGTTGCCCTCAAAATTGCCATAGTCAAGCGGATGATCTTCTACATGCACCGCGAGAGACTTCGAGAGGGGTTCAAGACTCGGGCCTTTCGGAACCGCCCAGGACTTCAGCACGCCGCCGACTTCCAGCCGAAAATCGTAGTGCAGCCGCGTGGCATCGTGGCGCTGCACGCAGAAAAAATTGCCGGACGGGGCGGGTGCAGGCTCGGGTTGGGGAGCTGGCTCCGGGGTTTTGTCGAAGGACCGTTTGCGCGAGTATTCTTTGAGCGACATCGGACCGGCTGCGGGCGCCTGATTCAGAATCACAGAATCGGGCGCTCCCGCGCAAACGTTCGTTGAGTCCCCGATAGCTCATGCGGCCTATGGCCACAGATTTGCAGAATTTCAGTGCGCGACGCCTCGAAAAGCGTTTTGCCGATTTGTTTTCAGAGCCGTGGGCTCGAAGTGGGTGATATGACTCTAACGGATTCCGTGAAAGAACACAGTTTCCTTGCCGGGCTGACGGATGATCAGGCCGAGAAGCTCATTACATTAGGGAGCGAGGTGCGCTTTCATGAGAATGAAGCCATCTTAACGGCCGGGGAGAGGTCGCAATACTTTTATCTCCTGCTCCAAGGCAGCGTTTGCATTGAGGTGGCAGCGCGATCCTTTGTTGTGTGTATTCAAGCGTTGGGTCCGGGCGAAGCCTTCGGATGGTCGGCGTTCTTGGACCAGCACGACACGCTCTTCCAAGTAAGGGCCAGGGAAGATTGTCGCGCGCTGCGGATTGATGGCGCTGAGATCGGCGCCGTAATGCGCGCCGACCCCGTGCTTGCGGCGGAAATCTTGCGGCGGGCACTGAGCTTGGCGGCGGATCGAGTTCAGGCGACAGAATCCATGCTCGCGGAACTGTGCGGCGTGCGTCCGCGCAAGCCGCGCATCGAGAGCTGCTGAGCGGCCCGTGCTGCGACAGCATGCGAAGGCTGCTGCGGATCGCACAGTTCGGTCTTCTGGCGGCGAGCATTCTGTTCGTCGTTTTGCTTTGCACACTACTGTCGTGGCGCGCGTACCGCCAGCGAATCGCAGAGGAAGTGATCTCACTCCGGTCAGCGAGCAGCGTTGATGAAGACATGTACGTCACGGCCGGTGGGATCGAACAATGGGTCCAGATGCGCGGGCAGGACCGGGCGAATCCGGTGCTGCTTTGCCTACATGGCGGTCCGGGCGGTTCGTGGATTCCACTTGACAATGGTTTTCGCGCCGTGGGAGCAGGAGTTCACGGTTGTTCAGTAGGATCAGCGGGGCACGGGCAAGACACTCGAAGCCACCGGCGCATCGATCACCGGGAGCATGACCGTCGAGCAAATGGCCGACGACGGAATCGAGGTTTCGGAGTTCGTGCGAAATCATCTACACAAAGACAAGATTGTTTTGCTTGGTTTTTCCTCGGGATCGATTCTTGGAATCCATATGATTCAGAAGCGGCCTGATTTGTTCTTCCCCATATGTCGGAACAGGCCAGGTCAGCGATATGCCGAAGAGAGCCAGCAGATGAGTTATGCGCATTTGGTCGAAGAGTCGCGCACTGCGAACGACACGAGGTCGCTGCGAAAGTTGGAACGCATCGGTCCACCAACGTTCGACGGTATGGAGAAAATCGGAACATTTTTCAAACTTTGGAGAAGTTCGAATGCGCTGCCGATCGTGACCGGCCGGGAGGCGCGCTGTTCGCGCCAAGCCTTTCGCTACGAGACTTGTACTACTTTGCAAAAGGGGCTCTTCAGGTGCCCACGCTGCGCGTCTATCAAGAGATGCTGTCCGCAAATCTGGCTTCACTCGGAACCGGCTTTCAGATTCCCATGTTTCTATTCGAAGGAGCGCTCGATGAGCGCACACCGATTGAGCTCGCCCAGCGCTGTTTTCGAGCAGATTCATGCGCCGCATAAGGAATTCGTGGAGTTCGAAGACAACGGCCACTTCGTTGTGCTAAGCGCCCCCTGATAGATTTCTCAGCGAGCTTGTTTTCCGCGTGCGTCCGTTTGCCCTCAGAGCTGGTTAGAGCCCGAACACGTACAGCACACGGTCAGCCGCGATCGCCACGTGCTGTTGAATGCCGATGCTAAAGGAAATAGGATTGGCTCCGATGCCGCCGCCCGCCTGAAAATCCCACAGCGGTTTACCGGTCTTGGCATCGAGCGCAAAGAAGTTGCCTTCCGTAGTCCCGCTGAAGACGAGGCCGCCGGCGGTGGAAAGAACGCCCGACCAGGGCGGCGAATTCAGCTTGAACTCCCAGATTAGTTTGCCGCTAGTTGCATCGAGCGCGCGAATCGCCCCCCAGACATCGTCAGGTGGAAGCTCGCGCTGTCCGCCGCCAGCGAAAAATGTTCCGGGCTTGTAGTCGGCCTCGCGTTTGAAATATGTCGCGCCGGTTTCGCGCACGGCGACGTAAAAGAGCGATGTCGCGGGGCTATACGACGGGCTAAACCATACGGTGGCGCCGTTCAAGTTCGGCCAGACCAGCGTGCCTTCATCGCTAGGCTCAGTTCCGGGAATCACCATCGGACGGCCGCTGTCGTCGAGACCGTTGGCCCACGTTTGTTTCGAATATGCTTGTCCGGCGAGGAACTGGCCATTCTCGCGATCGAGGACATAGTAAAACGCATTCCGATTCGCATTTGCGACCACTCGCCGCTTCTGGCCGCGAATTGTGGCGTCGAACAGAACCGGCACGTGCGCTGCGTCCCAATCGTGCGTGTCGTGCGGCGTGAATTGAAAATGCCATCGGATTTTTCCGGTGTCGCCATCGAGCGCCACCAGCGAGCAGGTGTAAAGGTTGTCGCCGGGCCTCGGATCGCCGTTCCAATCAGGGCCGGGGTTGCCGACGCCCCAGTAGAGTAGATTCGCATCGGGATCGTAGGCGCCGGTCACCCAAGTCGATCCGCCGCCTGTCCGCCAAGCCTCCGTTTTCCAGGAATCGTGACCGGGCTCGCTGGGGCCGGGAATCGTGTAGAAACGCCATGCGCGATGACCGGTCTTAGCATCGTAAGCGTCAACGAATCCGCGGATGCCCGCTTCGCCGCCGCTGATTCCTACTGCAACCTTGTCGCGATAGGCGAGCGGCGCGAGCGTCATGCTGTAGCCCGGCTTGTAGTCGGCCACTTGCGTGGACCAGCGCTCATGACCGCTCTTGATGTCGAGCGCGACGAGGTAGCAATCGAGCGTGGCGACGAAGAGCTGGTCGCCGAGAATCGCCGGCCCTCGGTTGACGCGACCGAATCCGATGTTTTGGTAATCCGTAGGGATGGTCCGGCGCCAACGCCACAGCTCGCGGCCGGTTTTGAGATCGAGCGCCGCTGCGCGATTCGGGCCAGTGACGTACATCACGCCGTCGGCAACGATCGGCGAGACTTCGTTGTTCGGGACATCGAACTGATAAGCCCATTTCACCTTGAGCTGAGCGACATTCGCGGGTGTAATTTGCGCGAGCGGTGAAAAACGCTGGCCGAGGTAGTTGCGCGAATAAGTGAGCCAGCTTCCAGGCTCGCGGTCGGCGTTCATGATGCGTTCGTAGGGTACCTGCGCCGCCAGCGTCGAAGCAGTCAGGAGAATGCAAGCGAGCTTCATGATTTCCCTCGCAATCCCACAAGGTACGCGGTCAGGTCGGTCAGGTCGTCTTGGGTGAGCGAGTCTTTATAGGATGGCATCGGGCTCTTGCCTGTCAGTTTGCGCAATTCCTTCAGATCAGATTTGCGGAAGCTGGAATACTGGCCGTTGGCGTCCCTGATCTGGATGGTGAAGGTGTCTTCGTTCACTCGCAAGCCGCGAACGGTTTCGCCGCCAGTGGTGACGGCTTCAATCATGAGGAAACGGTCGGGCACAGAGGTTTCGGGCGCGACCACGGATTCGCGCAGAAACGCCACGCTGCGGCGCGCGCCGATGTCGCTGAGCTCAGGTCCGTATCCCGAGCCCGCGCCGGCGATCATGTGGCAGTTCGGGCAGCCTTTGGATTTGTAGACTTGCGCGCCGTGCGTCGCATTGCCGGCGACTGGCTCTGCCGGCAGCGAGCCTATCTGGCGGACGTAAGCGGCGACACTGGCCACCTCATGCACGGACAACTGCCACGCACCCGGCATTTCCGGCTGAATGCCTTGCGAGATTACCTTGCGCAGCGCCGCGTCGTCCGACGCGTGATCGAGCTTGGGGCGGCGCAGATTCGGCCCGCGGCCACCGCTGCCATCCTGACCGTGGCAGAGCGCGCACTGCGATTCAAAACGCTTCTGGCCGAGTGCGGGATCGCCGACGGGTTCGGGTTCGGATTCCTTGGTCAGAGTCTGCGCGAGTGCGCAGGAAACGCACACGAGAGCGAAGATCCAGCGCATATTGCTCTGAGTATGGCACGAGCGCTAAAGCCGTGCCAGCAGCGCGCGCTGTTTGTGCGAGCGCGATTTAGGCTCGTGTAGCTTGCGCCGCGCATCCGCTCAGGTTTCGCTACACTAGCACTTCAATGCAGGAGCAAATTTTCCCGGCCGCCGCGATTCACGGCGCCGTCGAACTCCCTGGCGATAAATCGATTTCACACCGATATGCCATGCTGGGGTCGATCGCGGATGGTGCGACGCGCATCGCGAATTATTCAAGCGGGGCGGATTGCCAGTCCACACTAACGTGTATCCGTGCGCTGGGAGTGGAGATCGAGAGCCACAACCATGCGGTCACAGTGAATGGACGCGGGCTGGAAGGTTTGCGAGAAGCAGCGCCGATGCTGGACGCCGGCAATTCCGGCTCGACCATTCGCATGCTGTCGGGAATCCTGGCCGGTCAACCGTTCGTGACGCGAATTGGCGGCGACGAATCGCTGTCGCGCCGTCCCATGGATCGCATCATAAAGCCCCTGACGCAGATGGGCGGATGCATCGAGGCGCGCGACGGGCGTTATCCGCCGTTGACCATTCGCGGGGCGAAACTGCACCCGATCGAATACACCTTGCCTGTCGCAAGCGCGCAGGTGAAGAGCTGCGTGTTATTGGCGGGGCTTTATGCGGATGGAAAAACCGTTGTACACGAGTCTATTCGGACGCGCGATCACACAGAAGTTGCCTTGCGCGAGTTCGGCGTCGACTTGGAGGTTCGCGGCCGGTCCATCGAGTTGGCCGGTCGACAACGGCTCCATGCCCGGGAGTTGCGTGTCCCGGGCGACCTGTCATCGGCGGCATTTTTTCTGGTAGCGGCGCTGATCGTGCGGGAATCGGCATTGACTATCCTGAACGTCGGACTGAACCCCACGCGCACTGCGCTTCTCGATTTTCTGGCTGGGATGGGCGCGCAGATCAAAATCCTGGACGTGCGCGGTTCCGGCGAGCTTATCGGCGACATCAGCATTCGGAGATCGCCGATCCGAGGCGGCGTGCTTGAGAAGGCCCAGACTGCGGCCCTGATCGACGAGATCCCGGTACTCGCGGTGCTAGGCGCACGTACCGAGGAAGGCCTCATCGTCCGTGATGCCGCCGAGTTGCGGGTAAAAGAGACGGATCGAATCGCCACGCTGGCCGAGAATTTCGAGCGCATGGGCGTGGAGATCCGGGTCCGCGAGGATGGATTCGAAATACCCGGCCGCCAAAGTTTTCATGCTGCCGAGCTGGATTCATTCGGCGATCATCGTATCGCGATGGCGTGTGCAGTGGCCGCACTGGCAGCCGATTCGCCTTCGATGGTGGATGGAGCGGAAGCCGCGAGCGTGTCCTTCCCGGAGTTTTTCGATACGTTGCGGCGAGTAGCGGGGTGACCAGATGGCGGATCTTTCACTGGAAGGCTTGGTTCACGATCTGAACAACGTCTTTCAGACGATTGCGGAAAGCGCGGACCTTCTAATCAACGATCCGAAGTGGGAGAAGCTCGCCCAAACTTTACAGCGCAGCGTCGATCGCGGCCAGAGAATCGCGCACAGCATTCTCGAAACCAACCGGTCTGCGGCCGACCTAGTCCCGGTAATAGAAAACGCCATGCAATTCTGCCAGGACTCGTGGGGGTTTTCGAATCGCCCGAGAATCGGCTTCGCGCGCGATATTGATCCGGGCTTTCGCCTCAAAGGCGATCCCGACCAGTGGGAACGTGTCCTTGTAAATTTGTTTTTGAACTCGGCGCAGGCAGGGGCGAAGAATATCCGTATCGATGCCCACGGCCGGCAAATTGCGGTGAGCGACGACGGCCCGGGGATCGCTCCCGCGCTGCTTCCGAAAATTTTTCAGGAGCGCGTCTCCACGAAATCCATCATCTCTGGCCTAGGTCTGTACGTTGTGCGTTCGATTGTCGAGCAAAACGGCGGAACGGTTACGGCTGTGAACGGCCCCAAGGGAGGGGCTGTGTTTACGATCCGGTTTTGAACGCTGTATAGGCCCGATCGAGGGCTTCTACAACATGCAGGACCTTCTGCCCGCGCCCGAACTTTCGGACTCCGGCCGTGAGTTGCAACATGCAGCCTGGGTTGGCCGTGATAATCCACTGTGCGCCGGTGGCATTCACCGCATCCATCTTTTTGCGAAGCAGCGCGAGCGACATACCCGTATTCATTACGTTATATATGCCAGCACTTCCGCAGCATAAATCCGGTACTTGCATTTCGCGAAGCTCCAGGCCCGGGATATTTCCGAGTAATGTGCGCGGAGCAACGCGAACTTTCTGGCCGTGCGAGAGGTGGCATGAGTCCTGGTAGGTTGCGGTCGCGTCTGTCGATGCAAAGTCTTCGTTGAAACCGATGGATGCCAGGAACTCTGTAACGTCTTTCATCTTGCCGGCGAATGCCCGCGCTTTTTCTGCATATACAGGGTCATGCTCGAGAAGCTCCCCGTATTCCTTCAGAGTAGAGCCACACCCCGCGGCATTGGTGATGATCGCGTCGAAGTCGCCCGCCAGGATCGCGTCGATGTTTTTCCGCGCCAGCGCGCGAGCATCCTCCGCCAAACCCGCATGGACATGCAGCGCACCGCAACAGGTTTGAGCCTCCGGTATGGTTACTTCACAGCCGTTTTTTTGCAACACCCGAACTGTCGCTTCATTCAGACGCGCGAAGCAAATATTGGCTATACACCCACCCAGGAACGCGACTCGATACCGGCGCTGGCCTTCGGCGGGAAGCGTTTTTCCGTAATAGGAGAAAAAGAAGGGCGCTTCGATCTCCGGCGCCAGGCTTTCCACATCTCGTAGCTTAGAAGGCAGAAACCCGAGCACTCGAACCAGCCATTTCAATCCACTGACCTGGTAAAGGTACAGCAGCGTGCCGGCGATTCCGAGGTTGATTCGTGACGGCAACAGCCGTTTGAAGAAGAACGCTCGCAGCCGTTGCGCAAGCCACGGACGTTGGATGTGATTCTCGATCTCCGCGCGCGCTGCCTCCACCAGGCGTCCGTAACGGACGCCCGAAGGACACGCAGTCTCGCAGCCACGGCATGCCAAACAGAGTCCGATATGCTCGATATAGGAGTCGCTGATTGGCGCGCCGCTCGCGACTTGAGCCATCTGATAAATGCGCCCGCGCGGAGAGTCCATTTCGACTCGCAGTTCCCGATATGTGGGACAGGCGTTCAGACAAAGACCGCAATGAACGCACGTATCGAGATCGGATTGGCGCGGACGGTCGAGCGTGACGAAATCAGATGCGGCCATACAGCCTGCCGCGATTGAGCAGCCCTAGCGGATCGAACATTTCCTTTACTCTTTTCATCATCGCAAAATCGCTTCCCGGCGACGGCCAAAGCTCTGCGGTCTCCCTATAGGCCTGGGGTGCGAACTCCACTACGCTATTGCCCAGGGCAGGAATGCGCAGCCCGCCGACGTCCGGAAAATAACCGTAGCAAACTCCCGATCCGGTGCGGGCGATGGCCGGCGGCGGCAGCGCTTCGAGTACTGCGCCTACTTCCGACAGCGCGCAGGAAACGCGGACCACGGCGCCTGCTGGGTGCGCGCGCAGAAAATCCGGCGTAAATTCGCGGACCTTACTCCAGAATGTTCGCGCTTGTGCATCCTCCAGCGCTCGAAAACCGCTAAGCTGGCGCGTATAGCGATCCAGCACCGCCGGGCTGCCGCCCGCTTGAATCGCCAGATCGTAGCCTTGGTTCGATTTCACAATATCGATTGCGGCGGGTTGCAACACGCTCTTCAATACCTTGTCGCTCGCGGCGATCGTCTCCGTCACACGCAGAAACTCCTGAACGAATGTGCGCGTAGCCAACGGCTGGGGATGCAGCTTGAAGTTCACAACTGCGATCGCGGCAAGCGTTCCGAACGAGCCGATCATCAGCTTGCCCATGTCGAGACCGGCGACATTCTTCACCACCATACCGCCCGTCCGGATCAATTTTCCTTCGAGCGTGGCGAAGGTCATGCCGATCACCATGTCGCGCACCGATCCGTACAACCTGCGCCTTGACCCGCTCACGTTGGCCGCCACCACGCCTCCAACCGTAGCTTCGTCAGAGAAAAAAGGGTCGAGGGGGACCATCTGCCGATGTTTAGCGAGAGCCACGCTGAACTCGCGCCAGCTCAAGCCCGCCTCTACGCTTACGGTCAAATCGCGCGGCTCGTACTGCAAAATGCGATTCAGGCGCGACGTCGAAATGGCGATATCCGGCTGAACCAGCGGGCCGGCCATCCCGCATTTCGAGGCGTTCCCACGAAGCGAAATGGACTGCCGCTTTGCGCTGGCGTCGCGGAGTTGTTCGGCCAGCTCTTGTGCCGCACAGGGGTAAAGGTTCATCAGTCTTCGCTTATTGCAATATCGCTATCGTATCAACCTCCTTCGCACGGGCACGTCAACACGGCGACAATGAAATTTCATGCTCCTGACCGATTTTTTCCGGTCGTTCCTGCCCATGCGAAACCCGATCGGCTTTGGCGCGAGCGATTTCATCGAGCTGGGCTTGGCCGCGCTGCTGTTGGTGCTGGCATTGATTTCGCGTCCATGGATCGAGCCCCGCAGTTCGCGTTTCGCGCGCCGAACCGGTTGGTGCATGCTGGTGCTAGCCGTTCTGCCAGTGGCGCTGCGTCTAATACTGATCCCTCGCCACCCCGTCCCAACGCCGGATCTATACGACGAATTCGGGCATCTGCTCGTCGGCGACACGCTGCGGCATTTTCGCCTTGCGAATCCCGTGCATCCGTTTCACCGATTCTTTGAAACGTTCTTTGTGATCCAGGAACCGAGCTACAGCTCGATTTATCCCATCGGTCAGGGTTTGGCGATGGCGATCGGCCGCGCGATCTTCGGACTACCCTGGGCCGGCGTTCTGCTCGCGTGTGCCGCCTTCTGCTCGCTCTGCTACTGGATGCTGCGCGCTTGGATTTCGCCGGGTTGGGCGCTGCTCGGCGGCCTGCTCGCTGTCATCCAATTCGGACCGCTCAACCAGTGGACGAACAGCTACTGGGGCGGACATGTCGCCGCCGCCTCAGGGTGTCTGGTCTTCGGCGCGCTCCCAAGAATTCGCCAGGCGGTCCGCGCGCGCGACGGACTCTGGCTCGGTATTGGCTTGGCCCTGCATCTCATTACGCGTCCCTACGAGTCGCTATTTTTGTATGCGAGCATCGCGTTGTATTACGCTCCTGCTCTTCGGTACACCGCCGATTTCCGGCGCGCGCTCCGGCCTGTTGGGACGGCGACGTTGCCGCTGCTAGCGGCCGTCGGAATGACGTTGGTGCACAACCAGCGCGTAACGCACAGTTGGAAGACGCTACCCGAAGCGTTGAGCCAATATCAATACGGAGTTCCGGCGGCGCTCACTTTTCAGACCGATCCGATTCCGCATCGCGCGTTGACGCCGCAGCAGGAGCTCGAATATAAATCGCAAGTTTCCTTTCG
>Ga0126381_100003115_pt1 | contig 18074 bp, 18 predicted proteins | sample PanSoiMetPlot_28_FD_96465 | JGI IMG/M metagenome (GOLD analysis project Ga0126381, IMG submission 96465) | Tropical forest soil microbial communities from Panama - MetaG Plot_28 | ecosystem: Environmental > Terrestrial > Soil > Tropical forest > Bulk soil | place: Panama | collected 2016-02-17 | reverse complement strand
TCCCGCACCTGTATGCGTGGAAGAGCGTGAAGTGGGTCAGGGCACTGGAGTACATGACCTCAGACCGGCGCGGGTTCTGGGAAGAGCGGGGTTACCACAACACGGCGGATCCCTGGCGCGAGCAGCGCTATTCCTATCAGGAACTGGACGGCGAAGGGCCACCGCTCTGAACGGCGGCGAGCCTAGAGATAGCCGATGTTGATGGTGATCGTCGAGCCCTGCGGTGCCTGGCCAGTCGGGGAGTAGCTCGTCACCTTGTGGCCGAAGAGACCCTGGTTGACCTGGACACCAAACCCGGCCTGCTCGAGCGCGCTCGTCGCCTCATCCTGGGTCAGCCCGTTGACGTTGGGAACGGCGACCTCTCCGTTGGTCTGGGCACTTTGGCCGCTGCCCTGGCCGGTTGAGACGTTCACCGTGATCACTTCATTGGGAGTGATCGGCGTTCCGGGCGCCGGCTGCTGACCGGTGACTGTGCCCGGCGGCAGCGTGCTGGTGTTGTCCTGGACTGGGTTGATGCTGAGGCCAGCCGCCGCGGCCCACGCCTGGACGTCGCTGAGCTGCTGGTTGACAAGGTTCGGCAGCGGCTGGCCCTGACTCACCACCAGCTGGACAGGCTTATTTACCGGCCATTTCTGGTAGGCGACCGGGTTCGTCGATATGACCACGTCCGCCGGGACGCTGTCGGAGGTCTGGTAGATCGGAGCAGACACCTTGAGGCCAGCAGCCCGCACGGCGTGCTCGGCCTGGTCCACCGACAGGCCGGTGACCGACGGCATGGTCACCATGACGGGGCCGAGCGAGGGAATGACGGCGACCCGGCCGCCGCGTCCGATCTCCGAGCCGGCTGGCGGACTGGTGGAGATGACCTGCCCGGCCGCGATGGTGTTGCTGTTGCGGCCCTGCCCGGTCACCACCTGGAACCCGGCGCCGGTCAGGTCAGCGCGTGCGGCGCTGACGCTCAGGCCCGTCACCGGCGGTACGGCGACGTACCGGCCGAACGCCAGCCACCAGACGAGCAAGCCGGCCAGCACCACGGCCGGCACGATGAGAACTCGCCGGCTGAACAGCCAGCGCTGCAGCCACGGCTCGCCGTAGCCGCGCGCTGTCCGGTGCCCGTGGCCGGGATGACCGCCGCCGAACTCTGGCTCCTGGCTAACGGGGACAACCATGGTCCGGTTGGGCGATCCACCGCGGCCGCCAGGTTCTGGCGGGTAGCTGGCCGGCGGGTACTGCGCGGTTCGGCCGTTATAGGCCGGCTGCAGGCCTGCCGCGGCGGTCGCCGCGCCGGCGCCGCCTGGGTCACCGCCGGCCTGACGGGAACCATTCGACGCCAGCGCGTCTGGCCAGCTAGCAGCCGGCCCGGCGGGTGCCGGGAGATCCGGTGTCGCATATCCGGTCGGGCCAGCAGGCTGTCCGTCCCGCCTCGTCACCGGCGGAAGCGGCATGCCGCGGCGGACCTCGGTGATGGCGTGCAGGTAGTGCCGGGCATCGGCTGGGCGAAGATCGGGATCGCGGCTGGTCGCGAGCGCAACGAGCGTGTCCAGGGCCGGCGGCAGGTCGGGTTGCACACTGGAGGGCGCAGGCACGATGGAGTTCACGTGCTTGTAGGCCACCGCGAGCGGCGTTTCGCCGGTGTGCGGCTGTCGCCCGGTCAGCAGTTCGAACAACATGACCCCGACGGCGTAGACGTCGGTGCGCTGATCTGATTCATTGCTGGCTACCTGCTCCGGGGCCAGGTACGCGGCCGTACCGATGAGCAGTCCGGACCTGGTGTGCCGGATGCCGGACGCGGCCCTGGCCAGGCCGAAGTCTGCGACCTTGACTGAGGTGCCGTTGCCGAGCAGCACGTTCTCCGGCTTGACATCACGATGCACGATGCCGGCATCGTGCGCGACAGCAAGGCCCGCCAGTACCCGCTCGATGATGTCGAGCGCCTCACGCGGGTTCAGGCGGCCGCGGGCCGTCAGCAGCTCGCGCAGGGTGGGTCCTGGCACGTATTCCATGGCGATGTAGTTCAGGTCACCCGTCGAGCCCTGGTCGAACACGGCGACGACGTTCGGGCTGGACAGCCGGGCAACAGCGCGGGCTTCGCCGATGAACCGGTCCACGAACTCCTTGTCACGGGCCAGCTCCGGATGCGCGATCTTGATCGCGACGGCCCGTTCCAGCCGCACGTCGCGCGCTAGATAAACCGTGGCCATGCCACCGCGGGCGAGCTGCGAATCGACGAGGTACCTGCCGTCGAGAAGCTGCCCTATTGGCGCTGACAACGTCGCATCCATCGGGAGAATTCTAGGGGCGACGGAGCGTTCCGCGCGCCTAACAGCATGCTTTCGGCCTCGGGACCCGCAGGTCGCCGGCTGACGATGCGGCCGGCAGGCAGCTGGCCTTGGTCGCGGCTAGCCTGCTGGCGGCGAGGATGCGAGCGCGAGATGGCGCCGTGGTACGCGGCCGGCCAGGAACGCCTGACGCCCTGCGGCGACGGCGAGCCGCATGGCTTCGGCCATCAGCTCCGGGCTGCGGGCCCGCGTGACGGATGTGGCGAGCAGCACAGCTGCGCAGCCTAGCTCCATCGCGATCGCAGCGTCGCTGGCCGTGCCGATCCCGGCGTCCAGGATGACGGGCACGCCAGCCGACTCGACGATCAGCTCAATGTTGTGCGGGTTGCGGATGCCGAGCCCGGAGCCGATCGGCGCGCCCAGGGGCATCACGGCAGCGCAGCCGGCCTGCTCGAGTCGCCGTGCTAGGACCGGATCATCGTTGGTGTACGGCAGCACCGTGAAGCCGTCGGCCACGAGCCGATCGGCAGCCGTGAGCAGCTCGACCGGGTCGGGCAGCAGCGTCCGCTCGTCCGCGATCACCTCGAGCTTCACCCAGCTGGTGCCGAGCGCCTCGCGCGCCATGGCCGCGACGCGGACCGCCTCCGTGGCGGTATAGCACCCGGCAGTATTCGGCAGCACCCGGATGCCGCGGTCGGCCAGAATGCTGAGGACAGAGCCGGTCGAGGCGGGGTCGACGCGCCGCATCGCAACGGTAGTCAGCTCGGTGCCCGAGGCCACCAGCGCCCGGTCGAGCACGTCCAGGCTCGGCGCGCCGCCGGTGCCCATAATGAGCCGTGAGGTGAACTTCTCACCAGCGATCAGCAGCGGATCGTCCATCGTCAGCCTCCCTGCACGGCGGTCAGGACCTCCACATCGTCGCCTTCGGCGAGCGGAGTGGTGTCCCAGGAGGCCCGGCGGACGACGGTGCCGTTGACCGCCGCAGCCACGCCGGCCGGGGCGCTCGTCAGGAGAGCCACTGCGTGCGCCAGGGACACGTCGCCAGTCAGCTGGTGCGGCCTGCCGTTGATCGTCACCTGCATGCCGCTTCTTCTTCCGGCATCGGTGCGGCCGCCTGGCTGCTGGGCCGGTACCGGCAAGCGGCGAATGCACCCCAGAGCGGGTCGGGCACGCCGGTGCGCAGAAAGCCAGCGACCGTGTCGGCGGTCACCGGCGCCAGCAGCACCCCGGCTCGGAAATGCCCGGTCGCGAGCACCAGACCCGGCAGCTCGCTCAGTCCGATGATCGGCGCGTTGTCAGGTGTGCCGGGCCGCAGGCCGGCCACGGCATCGGCAAACTCGAGCTCGGTGATGCCCGGCACCAGTGTGCGCGCGTCCCGAAGCAGCTGCCACATTCCACCGGCCGTGACAGCTGTGTCCGGGCCGAGTTCCTCCTGAGTGGCGCCGACGACCAGTTCGCCGCTCTCCCTCGGCACCAGGTAGACGCCTGACCCGCGCACGATCCCGCGGACTGTCCTGCGCAGCAGACCGGGCGGCAGGCCGGCGGCCGTCATCGCAGCGGTTGTCCGCAGCCGGATGATCTGGCCTTTGACCGGCCGGACCGGCGGGGCGATGCCGGCCGGCAGGCCCGGCATGCCCGCCGACTGCCAGCCAGCAGCGAGCACGATCCAGCGCGACAGCACGACGGAGTCGTCGGCAAGCCTGCCGCCGCTGGCGCGGCCGGCGGTGCAGATCACCTCGGTCACGCGCTGGCGGACAAGCCTGGCGCCTGCCCCCTCGGCCGCCGCCTGGAGCGCGGTCGCCAGCAATCGCGGGTCTACGGAGCCGTCTTCAGTGGCGAGCAGGCCGCCGCGAACGGACGGGTCGAGCATCGGCTCGGCGTCCCGGCACTCGCGCCCGCTGAGCTGCTGCACGCGCACGCCGAACGATTCCTGGAGCTGCCGGGTCTCGGCGAGTTCTGCCAGGTCGTCGCTGTCGTAGGCCACCTGCAGGGTGCCCGACTGCCGGAAGCCGGCCGGCAGGCCGGTCGAGCGCTGCAGGTCGGCGACAAAGCCGGGATAGCGCCGGAGTGAGTTCTGGCCGAGCGCGAAGATCTCCCGCTCGGCGTAGGCCGCCTCAGCGATCGGCGTGAGCATGCCCGCCGCGGCGTGTGTCGCACCCTGGCCCGGTTCGGGATCGGCGATGACGACCTGCAGGCCCTGTTGAGCCGCCCGCCAGCCGATGGCAAGGCCGATAACGCCACCGCCGATGACGAGCACGTCGGCCTCTGCCTGGCTGTCGCCGCTCATCGTCGGCTCCCTTCGCCGGCATGACCCGGAGCAGGTTCCTGCGGTCGGCGGCCACCAGCCGCCCTCTCAGTCCGGTCACCCCGGACTCCCGCGCGATCTCCCCCAGCGTATCGCCAAGGCAGGCGAGTGACGGAGCCCGTCGTTGTCGCGGCCATCACAGCGGAGGGCCGTCGGCTCGATCACATTGTCTATCACTGATAAGAAATGTCAGTAGTAGTCGATAACATGAACGAAAAGGAACGCGGACTTGAGGGAGGTGGGCCGTGGTCGACAACTCGGGCAATGCTGGGGGCACCAGCTGGCTCGACTTCCCTCCGGCTCGCCCGGCTGACGAAGCCGCCGTACATGAGGTCGTCGGCGCCGGTTTCACGCACGCTGCGGGCGGCCCCTATCCGCAGTTGGGCGCGCGTGGGTTCGAAGCGGGCGGCCCCGCCGATCTGATGGCTCCATGTTCGGTGTTGGCCGAGTTGACGGGCCAGGTACTCGAAGCTGGCTTTGGTCAGCTCTCGGACGATGAACTGGTTGGCGTGCTGCGTGCCGGCCGCCGAGTGGTGTCGTGGCAGCAGGCGGTCGAGCTGGCCGCCGTGGCGGAGCTGACGGCGCGGCGGGCTGCCGAGCCAGCCAACCAAGGGCCGCAGCCCGCGGAGAGAGCCTCGGCCGAGGTGGCCGCCGCCCTGACCCTGACGAGCCGGTCGGCCGACATGCTGTCGGACATCGCCGTGGGCGTCCGGCGGCTGGCCGAAGTCGATACGGCGCTGCGCCGCGGTGAGATCGATATCTCGAAGGCATCTGTGTTCGTCGAGGAACTCGCCGGGCTGGACTGGCTGCACGCGTCGGTGATCGCCTGCCAGCACCTGCTTGCTGCTCCTGGCCTCACCACCGGCCAGCTACGCCAGCTGCTGCGGCGTGCCGTGCTGTCCGTTGACCCGGACGCCGTCCGACGTCGTCAGCAGAAGGCTCGCCAGGAGGCGCGAGTAGAGACGTGGTCCGAGGGGTCGGGGAATGGCGCGATCGCCGGCCGTGAGCTGCCGCCTGCGCGCACCCTTGTGGCCGACCGGCACGTCCGCGCGCTGGCTCAGGCGTTGCAGCGGGCGGGCCTGCCGGGCACGCTGGACCAGGTCTGCGCCGATGTGTTCCTCGCGCTGCTGTCCGGTGAGTCTCCCGAGTCGCTGCTCATCGTGGCTCAGCAGCGCCAGCCCGGTGACGACTCGGTACCGCATGCTCCGCAGCCGGACGAGGCGACTCTGCGACAACCCGCGCCCGCCGACGGCCCGACCTGGCCGCGCGGTCCGCTCGGCACCGTGCATCTCACCATGCCGCTCAGCGCATGGCTCGGCATCACGAACAACCCCGGAGAGGTCGCCGGTCGCGGCGTCCTCGACGCGTGGAGCTGCCGCGAAATCGCCGGTTGGCTCGTGGGCCAGCCAGACACTCGGTATTGCCTGACGGTCACCACTCCTGATGGCCATCCGCTCGGTCACGCCTGCACCCGCACCCCGCCACCGGGGCTTGGTCCGCCCGGGCTTGGGCCGCCCGGGCTTGGGCCGCCTGGGCTTGGTCCGCCTGGGCTTGGGCCACCTGTACAGGCGCCGCCGGAGTCACCCGGACCCGGCGGAGCCATTCCGTCGGCTGATGCCTGGATCAAAGGCCTCGCCATGAACTGGCTCGAGTCCGGGTCGTGCTCACATGCGCGCGAGACGACGAATTACGTGCCCGGAAGGCTTCTTGGCCACCTGATCAAGGTCAGGAACCCGACGTGCACGGCACCGGGCTGCAGGCGACCGGCGCAGCAGAGCGACATTGATCACGTTGTCCCGTACGACCGGGGTGGCCGCACCTGCGAGTGCAACTGCCATCCGGCTTGCCGCCGGCACCACAGGTGCAAGGGCAGCGCGGGCTGGCGGCTCAACATGCCTGAGCCCGGCATCCTGGTTTGGCGCCTGCCGCACGGCCGCACTTATGTGACCAGGGCCCAGCCATATCCCGTCTAGACGTACCGCACATGCGAACAGCAGTGAGCGCGGAACGTCACTGCTGGCCGGGCACGGCTAGGCCTGTCTCATATGCGACCACAACGAGCTGTGCGCGATCCCGGCAGCCCAACTTGTCGAGCAGGCGGCTGATGTGAGTCTTCACCGTGGCCACAGACACGTACAGAGCGGCGGCGATCTCGGCGTTCGCCTTCCCGGCAGCCACCTGTTCGAGCACATCGCGCTCCCGGTCGGTGAGCTGAGCGAGCGGGTCCTGCGGAAGGCGAGCCACCGGTGGATGCCGGGTGAACTCGGCGATCAGCCGGCGGGTGATGGCAGGGGCGAGCAGGGCTTCGCCCGCGGCGATAATCGCGATTGCTTCGAGCAATTTCTCCGGTGGGGTGTCTTTCAGCACGAATCCACTGGCGCCAGCGCGCAACGCCTCGAAGACGTGCTCATCCTCGTCGAAAGTGGTGACGATAAGGATGCGGGGCGGCGAGTCCGGATTGCCGTCGAGGATGACCTTGGTTGCCTCCAGGCCGCCCATGACCGGCATCCGGAGGTCCATCACGACGATGTCAGGCTGGAGGGCCCGAGCCTGGCGGACCGCCTGGATGCCGTCGCTGGCTTCGCCGACCACGCAGATGCCAGGGGCTGAGTCGATCAACAGCTTGAACCCGGCGCGGACCAGTGCCTCGTCGTCCGCGATCAGGACCCGGATGTCCCGCGCCGCGGAGTTCGTCACGCGGAGTCTCCCCTCTGCTCGTGTAGCGGCTGCCCGGGAATCTGCTCGGGTAGCGGCCGGACGGGCAGCCGGGCGCTGACGCTGAAGCCGCCGTTCTGGCCGGGTCCGGCAGTGAGCGTGCCGCCGAGCAATTCCGCTCGCTCCTTCATGCCGGGGATGCCGAGTCCGCCACCCGGACCCGGCCCAGCGAGATTCGCGCTGCCGTTGTCGGTCACCCTGATGGTGAGCTCGTCGGCGCCATTATCGATGTCGAGCCGTGCACGCGCGCCGCTGGCGTGCTTGGTCACGTTGGTCAGCGCTTCCTGGGCGATCCGATACGCGGACAATTCCACCGCCACTCCGTAGGGGCGCGGCTGTCCGGTGCTGTGGTAGCTGACGTCGAGGCCGGCCTTGCTCAGCCTGTCGACGAGTGTCGGTACGTCGCTGAGCCCGGGCATCGCGATCTCGCCGACGTCCTGAGGGTCGCGGATCTGCCTGAGGAGCTGGCGAAGCTCGCCAAGCGCGGACCGGCTGGCGGTCTCGATGGCCGAGAGCGTCGCGCCGGCCTGGCCTGGTTGGTCGGCGAAGACAAGCCGTGCCGCGCCGGCCTGGACTGCGATCGAGCTCAGGCTGTGCGAGACGACGTCGTGCACCTCCCTGGAAAGGCGCAACCGCTCCTCCGCCCGGGCTAGCTGGATCTCCTCGACCGCGCGCCGGCGCTGTAGCAGTTGCACGTGCTGCCGGTAGCCGCGGAGCGCCCTGACCGTGTCGCCCAGCAGCCACGCCCCGATCGCCGCGAACAACTGAACCGCATCCTGGTCCTGGTGCGGATGCAGGTGAATTGCGAGCGGCAGCACGGCCCAGGTGGCAGCGGCCGCCACGAGAGTCGCCGTCAGTGACCACCGCCGACGGGACAAGACAGCCGACGCAAAGACCGCCAGCGCGAGATTGGGCCCAGCGTTGCTGATAAACGGGGTGAACGCCACCCCGGCTAGGGCGGCGGCCACATAGACCGCAGCGACGACGAGAACTACGGCGGCTGGCCACCTGCGGCGGACTATCAGCGGCGCGGCGGCCATGGCGCCGAACGCAGCCTGAGTGCCCGGCTGGCCGCCTGGTCCCGCACCGAGCAGGACCGGCACAGTGAACGCTGCGAAGCAGCCTGCAGCTGTCGCCCACTCGATCCGAGCCGGGGACCCGAGGTCGGCGATCCGCTCCCAGAGGCGGGCGAGCAGCGGTGGCGAGGGCGCGGCGGCTTCGTCCGTGATCACCATGTTGTGACCATAACCTGGGTGGTTGCCCGTCGTGATCGGTCGCGAGCCGGACCTCGGCATCCATCCGGGGGATGAGGCTCCGGCTGGTCTCAGCCTGCTGATGGCGTCCGGGTAGCGACGGCAGGCCGACGACGCCAACCCGGCCTGCCAGACAGCCTTGTCGCATGACAAGCAACGCACACATCGCAATGTCCCGCATCACCCGTCAGATCTCAGCCCCGCTCTGTGCCACGGCGGCCAGCGCCGCCGTCGCCGGCATCGCGGCTGGCTTCGCCAGATACCTCTACCGGTCGCCAGTGGAAGAGGCGCACGTTCCCGGCACTTCTGCATGGGTCCAGCACCTCATCGTGGCGGTCTTTGCGTGCGCGCTGTACAGCACGGCCCGCTGGCGGCGTAACCGCCGGTTCGGCCCGGGCACCAGGCGGCTGCTGCTGCTTGCGCCGCTGGGGCGGAGCGCCGCGGCACGCCTGAGAGCAACGATGCGGCAGCCGTCGTGGCGGTCTGCAGTGGCACTGGCGCCGCTGACACTCATTGCCTACAGCTTCTGGCGGGTGGGCGAGCAGGTCACCAGCGGCCTGGATCCGAACTTCACCGTCAATGCCTGGGGCGGCCCGACGTACCTGGGCGCGATGGCCTGCCACTACCTGGATGGAGGGCTGATCATCGCGGCCAGCGCCTTGCTGCTGGACAAGATCCTGCTGCCGGTCCGCCCGGGTCCTTCCGCCGGCCCGTGGGCTGATGCCGCTACTGTCACGACGGCAGGGAGAAAAGACTGACGCATGCTCGAGGAGAGTCGATGGCCCCGGCGAGAGTTGTCATCGTCGGGGCCGGCCTCGGCGGGCTGCGCACCGCCGAGGAACTGCGCGCCCGCGGCTACCCGGGCGGGGTGACGCTCATCGGCGCCGAGGCGCGCCCGCCGTACGACCGGCCGCCGCTGTCGAAGAAGGTGCTGACCGGCGAGATCGACGACACCGGGCTGCGGCCCGACCTGGAATCGCTCGGCATCGAGCTTTGCCTCGCAGAGACTGCCGTCCAGCTCGGCGACGGCGTGCTGCGTACCGACCGGGCCGAGTATCCGTGGGATGCGCTGGTCGTCGCTACCGGGGCGAACCCCGTCACACTGCCCGGCGATGGCGAACAGCGCGTGCTGCGGACCGCAGATGATGCGCTCGCGCTGCGCGAACGGCTAACGCCCGGCACCCGGCTTGCCATCGTCGGGGCGGGCTGGATCGGCGCCGAACTCGCCACCGCCGCAGCGAACCGCGGCTGCGAGGTGACCGTCGTCGAGGCGGCACAGGCGCCGCTCGCGGCCGCCGTCGGCGCTGACATCGGTCGCCAGACCATCCCGTGGTATGCCAGCGCCGGCGTCGACCTGCGGTTGCGCACGCCGGTCGCGGCCATCGAGCCGGGCGGGATTGCCCTCGCTGATGGCGGCTGGCTGCCCGCTGACCTCGTCGTCACGGCGGTTGGCGTGCGCCCGGCCGTCGGCTGGCTCGCCGGGTCCGGCATCGCCCTGAATAACGGCGTCGTCGTCGACGCCGGACTCGCGGCCTCGATACCCGGCGTCTATGCCGTGGGCGACTGTGCCTCGTTCTGGTCCGGCCGGTATCAGCGGCAGCTCCGCGTCGAGCACTGGGACGTTGCGCTGCACTCGCCTGTCGTAGCGGCTGCGAACATCGCGGGCGGCCGCGAGGTATACGACCCCGTTCCGTACTTCTGGTCTGAACAGTTCGGCCGGATGGTGCAGTACGTCGGCTGGCACGGGGGCGCCGACCAGGTCGTCTGGCGCGGCGCGCCGACGGCAGCGAAGTGGGCGGTGTGCTGGCTGGCGGCGGGCCGACTGGTGGCCGCGCTGACTGTCGGCCTGCCGAGGGACCTGCTGCAGGCGCGCAGGCTCATCGAGTCGGGCGCAGCGGTCGATGCGGCCGCCCTCGCCGACCCGGGCGTCGCGGTCCGGGACGGCGCCCGCGAATAGGCGGCGTGCCGGACTTGGCTGGGATGAGAGGTTTTGGCGGGGCCGCGGTGTGGGAAGCTGCTGACGTGGCACAGATCGACCCCCCGACTGACGCCATTGTCGGTGACTGGCTGACCATTCCCGACGTGGCTGACCAGCTTGGCCTGCCTGTGAGCAGGGTCAAGCAACTGCTGCGCGACCGGAAGCTGCTCGCGGTGCAGCGCCCGACCGGCCAGCTGGCCGTGCCGGCAGCGTTTCTGGACGGCTCGCAGGTGATCCATGGCCTGGGTGGCACGCTGACCCTGCTGTTCGACTGCGGGTTCTCCGATGCCGAGGCGCTGAGCTGGCTGTTCACTGCCGACGACAGCCTGCCAGGCACTCCGGTGCAGGCCCTCGCCCAGCACCGGCGCACCGAGGTGAACAGGCGGGCGCAGGCGCTAGCCTTCTGAGCTGTGCCTGACCGATCGGTCGTCCTGCGAGATCAGCTGGCCGGCGCCCGGCTGTACCTGTGCACCGATGCCAGGGAACGGCAGGGTGATCTGGCGCGGTTTCTCGATGACGTGCTGGGCTCCGGCGTGGATATTGTCCAGCTCAGGCAGAAGGGGCTGGAGGCTGCGCAGGAGCTGCGGTATCTGGAGGTGTTCCGGGCTGCCTGCACCCGGCACGGGCGGCTGCTGGCCGTCAACGACCGGGCCGACATCGCCTACGCATGCGCAGCCGACGTGCTGCACCTGGGCCAGGACGACCTGTCGCCGGTTATCGCCCGCGAGCTGATCGGTCCAGAGCCGGTCATCGGACTGTCGTCGCACTCCGAGGCGGAGACGGCCGCCGCGGCGGCCGAGCCTGCCGCCGACTACTACTGCGCAGGGCCGGTGTGGCCGACTCCTACCAAGCCGGGCCGGCCCGCGCCTGGCCTCGAATTGCTCCGGTTCGCCGCGGCGCTCGGCGGGTCGCGGCCGTGGTTCGCCATCGGCGGCATCGACGAGTCGAACCTCGACCAGGTGCTGGCGGCGGGTGCAAGCCGGATCGTCGTTGTCCGCGTGCTCACCGAAGCGGCCGACCCGGCCGCGGTGGCAGCCCGGCTTGCACATCGGCTGCGCTAGGCGCGCGTCTGTCGCGACGCGAGCGCGCGTCTGCCCACGGCAGAGCGCCGCCCGGCCGGCGATGCAGCGCGGCTAGCGTCAGAGGCACGCGGCGAGCAGGAGGGTCACCGATGCCGACGACAAAAGCGCGCTACGACGGCCATGCCGACTGGTATGACGCCTGGAACCAGCCGCATGCGGAGCGAGACGCCGAAGAGATCGGGCGCCTGCTCGGGCCGGGTCCCGGATTGTGTCTCGACCTGGGCTGTGGGAGCGGGAGCTACCTTGGCGCACTGACCGCCTCGGGGCGGACGGTCGTCGGCCTGGACCGGTCAGCCGATCAGCTGCGGTACGCCCGGCACCGGACGGCGCACGTCGTCCAGGGTGACGGGGCGGCGCTGCCCTTCGCCGACGAGTCGCTCGGTTCGGTGGCGGCGATCTGGATCTCGACCGACGTCGACGACTTCACCGTGGTGCTGGCGGAGGCGGTGCGAGTACTGCGGCCGGGCGGGCCACTCGTGTTCTACGGTGTGCATCCCTGCTTCAACGGGCCGCACATCGAATGGCTCGATGACGGCGGGGTTCGGGCTCATCCGGGCTACCGGCAATCGGGCTGGCATGAGGAGTCGCCCTGGTGGGGGGTCTATGTGCGCAAGCGGGTGGGCATGCGCCATCACACGCTGGCCGAGCTACTGACCGGGTTCGTTAGCGCGGGCCTGCTGATCGAGCACGTCGCGGAGCATGGTGACCGGGCTATCCCGCACATCCTGGCGATCCGGGCCCGTAAGCCTGGCTTAACTCATCCCTGTCGGTGACGATGTCCGCCAGGGCGGTAAGGGCTGCCATCGCGTCTGCGGGGATGGGCGCGCCGTCCAGCGCTGCGACTGCCTCCTTGCGGTAGGCAGCGATGAGGTCCTCGCACTCGGCGAGGGCCCCCGTATCGGTCATGACCGCCCTGACCTCTGCGACGGCGTCGACGGTCAGGCTGCGGTCACCGAGATGCCGGTCGAGAATCGCGGCCTGGCGCGGGCTGGCTCGCTGCCTGGCGACGGCCATCAAGACGGTCCGCTTGCCCTCGGAGATATCGCCGCCGACGGGCTTGCCGGTCCTGTCCGGGTCGCCGAAGACTCCCAGCAGGTCATCACGGAGCTGGAAGGCGATACCGAGCGGGGCGCCGTAACGGGCGAGGGCCCTCGTGATGCTGGCTGATTCCGGTTCTCGCGAGACCGCCGCCGCGAGCGTAGCGCCTAGCTCAAGCGGCCGCTCAGTCGTGTATTTCGCGGTCTTGTAGGTGATGACCCGGAGGGCATCGGCGACTGACGTGCTGGCGTTCACCTGGCTGAGGAGGTCAAGGAACTGGCCGGCAGCGAGCTCGGTCTGCACCCTCGCCCAGACTGGCGCCCCGCCTGCCAGCACGTCGGGGGGAAGGCCGCCGCTCCAGTACAGCTCGTTCGCCCAGGTCAGCAGGAGGTCGCCGATCAGGATCGCCGCGCCTGTGCCGAACTGGCCGGGCGAGCCGGACCGGGCAGCTCCGGCATGCCAGCTCTCGAACTGCCGGTGCACGGCCGGCCGGCCGCGCCGGGTGTCGCTGGCGTCCATGACGTCGTCGTGTACCAGCGCGCTGGCCTGCAGCAGCTCCAGGGCCGCGGCGGTGGCGAGGATCTCCGGGCAGTTCTGACCGCTTGCCGAGCGCCAGCCCCAGTAGCAGAACGCTGGCCGCAGCCGCTTCCCGGCGGCGAGCAGGCCCTCGATCGCGGCGAGGAACGGTTCGAGGTCGTCTCCGACGCCGCGCAGGATCGTCTGCTGGCGGGCCAGGAACGACGCGAGGGCCGCTCCGACGTCGCGGCGGATCTCCTCCAGGCGCACAAGATCTGGCGCCGGCGGACTGGCTGCCACGTTTCAGCACACTAGTCTTACGCCCGAGCGTGCCCGCGGGCCGTGCCAGGCGGCACAAGCCGGTACCCTTCTGCGCATGCCTGTCGGTCCTGCCCCGGTGATCCGGGACCTGCTGGCCGCCGGTCAGCAGACCTTCTCCTTCGAGTTCATGCCGCCCAAGACCGAGGACGAGGAGCAGCGGCTCTGGCTGGCGATCCGCCAGCTTGAGCCGCTGAGGCCGACGTTCGTTTCGGTCACCTACGGAGCTGGCGGCTCCACCAGGGACCGGACAGTCCGGGTCACGGGCCGGATCGCCGCTGAGACGACGCTGACCCCCGTCGGGCACCTGACGGCCGTCAATCACTCGGTAGCCGAGCTACGGCACGTTATCGGCTCCTACGCGGACGTGGGCGTGCGGAACATGCTGGCGCTGCGCGGGGATCCGCCTGGCGACCCGCGCGGTGAATGGGTGCCCCATCCGCTGGGTCTGCGGCACGCCGAGGACCTTGTCCGGCTCATCCGCAGCTCGGGGGACTTCTGCGTCGGCGTCGCGGCGTTTCCCGAGGGGCACCTCAGGTCGCTGACCTGGGAGTCTGACGTCGACTATTTCGTCGCCAAGGTCCGGGCTGGCGCGGATTTCGCGATCACGCAGATGTTCTTCCATGCCGAGGACTACCTGCGGCTACGGGACGCGGTCGCGGCGCGCGGCTGTGACGTGCCGATCATTCCCGGCATCATGCCGATCATCAGCGTTTCCGGCATCGAGCGGGCCGTGCTGCTGTCCGGCTGCCGCTTCCCGCCGGGCCTCGCCGATGACCTGCGCGCACACGCCGACGACAAGTCAGCGGTGCGCAAGATCGGGGTCGAGTTCGCCGCGAGCTTGTGCGAGACGCTGCTGGCTGAGGGTGTGCCCGGACTGCACTTCTACACCCTCAACGGGTCACGGGCCACCCGCGAGATCTATCAGCTGCTTGGCCTGGCCCCGGCTACTCGCTAGCCCTGGTCATCGCGGCTTGCGTTGCCCTCGCCGAGCAGCGGAAGATCGGCTCCCATCACCGCGTAAGGCGGGCCGCCGCCGGGGAACAGGAAGTCGGTCAGCAGATCCCCAAAGCCGAGGCTCCGGTAGAGACGCCGCGCTGGCGTCTGCGCGTCTCGGGTGGACAGCACGGCGGTGTGCTCACTCCGGCGAGCAGTCAGCGTCAGCATCATCCGGCGGCCGATGCCGCGGGATTGATACGCCGGATCGACATGTACCTCGGCGATCTCGAGTACGTCGTCGAGCCAGCGGTCGGCCGTGTGCAGGCCGGCCGAGGCCGAGATACCGGCGCGCACCACATCGTGCCACCACTGACCTGGAAGCCCGCGGAAGCCGTAGCTGAACGCGACAACCCGGCCTGATGAACCTGCGGTGACGGCCAGGGCGCGAAAGGCCGGGCTGCCCGAGTGCCTCTCCATGATTGCCCGGCGGGACGGAAGCTCGGCAGGATCGGCGCCCATCGCCGACGCGTAGATGGCGAGGAAGTCATCCATCGTCGCGAGGAAATCTGACCGGTTCAGCTCGCCGATGGCGATGGCGTCCCGCACCTGCACAGCCTAGCTGCGGCAGGCCGGCCGTCGCGCGGCCAGCGGTGTCATCTGCTTTGTCAGACCCCCCCGGTAAGTTCGAACGCGTCAGGCAGGAGTAGACAGCTCAGCGAATATATGTTCGAATTAAGTGTGCGGCGATCCGCTGGGACCTATCCCGGCTGCTTGCTCCGGCCGGGCGAGGTGTGGGGAAGCGCCCGCCCGGCCGCGCACAGCGCGAAGGAGTAGCGATGAGCTCGATCGTTGAGGTCAGGCCCGCGTCGCGGGTCCGACAGTGCCGGCTCGCGCCGTCGGCGGTTGCCCTGGTGGAGTCGGCTCGGCACGGCCTTGCTGCGGCGCAGGACGAGCCGACGCCCGCTGCTCGCTACGTCGGCGCGCACCTGGCCGCGCTCCGGGCCGCTGCGGCAGTCGTCGCAGCGCGCGCTGATCCGCCGGTCAGCCGCCGGGGCAGGCCGCAGAGCGTCTGGGAACTGCTGCCGAGGGTTGAGCCGACCCTGCGCGAGTGGGCCGCTTTCTTCGCGGCGAGCGCGGCCAAGCGGGCGGCCGCGGAGGCCGGGCTGCCGCGTGCAGTCAGCGCCCGCGAGGCCGACGATCTGCTGCGGGACGCTGGGACCTTCGTGACGCTGGCCGAGGGCGCCCTCGGCATCCCCGGCCGGCAGGAGCTGCTGCCGCTGCTGACGGCCGGATGAGCAGCCCGGCCTTGCTTCTCCGCGGGCCAGCCGGGCAGGAGCTAGAAGGTCTCGATCGCGCTTCGCGCGTCGGAGTCGAGGATCCCCCAGCTGATCAGCTCTTCGGTCAGGTCCGCGGGTGACTTGTCGTAGATGACGGCCAGCGAGCGAAGGTCCTCCGAGCGAATAGACAGCACCCGGCCGTTGTAATCCCCGCGCTGGCTCTGGATGGTGGCCACGTAGCGCGCGAGCGGGCCTGCCTTGTCCTTGGGCAGCGCTGCCATGCGCTCAAGGTCGATCACAAGCTTCGGGGCCGGGGCCAGCACCGCGGGCAGCACGTCGCCGGGCAGCAGCTCCGAAACCGGCACGCCGTAGAACTCGGCCAGCTCAGCAAGCTTCTGAACGGTCACGGACCGGTCGCCGCGCTCATAAGATCCGACCACGACAGCCTTCCAGCGACCGCGCGACTTCTCCTCGACGCCGTGCAGCGAGAGCCCCTGCTGGGTGCGGATGGCGCGCAATCTCGCGCCGAGGGTCTTGGCGTAATCAGATGCCATCGTCACGGCTCCCTGGCCTGTCGTAGCTGAAAGTAACGGTTACGGACAGTGACGGTAGAACCCTCGGAGCGCACGGTCAAGCCGAATAGCAAAAACCGGATGAACCTGCGCGCCTCACCGCATCCCCGTCAGGTTGCGCCGGTCCGCTGCGGCCCTCCGGGCGACAGACGGGAAACCCTGTGTCTGCCGGCAATTGAGCGCTCTACAGACAGCAATGTCCGGCCCTCCGAGACCGGTCGTAACAGGTCATACTGTGACTTAAATCACCACTCGTGCTGGCCTCTGAATGTCGATCACGATCCGTGATCGGCTATCGATGGGGCGCTGCGGTGACAACGACCCGCCACTAAGGGTGTGATGTGCACTGTCACGCCCCATGCCGGGGCAGCGGGGGGCTCCGAACACGTGGCCGGCGAGGCGGCGGCTGCGAGCGCCGGCCACCGGGTACGGCAACGCGCCGGGACGCGGCGCGGTGCCAGCCTCGCGGCCTGAGCCTGCTGATACCGTGGAGCGGACAGACGTCCTTTAAGCCCCGTCCGGTGAGGCGGGAAAGGAGGTCCTTTGTGACGCATGCGCTCGATGGCAGCGGCGCCCGCGCGCCGGCCGGCACCGGTCAGCCCAGACAGCGGCCGGCGGCGCTAGCCGACGGCAAGATCGTGCTCGAGTCGGGCGAGATCGCCCGCGCGCTCACCAGGATCGCGCACGAGATCCTCGAGCGGACCGACGGAGCTGGCGACGTCGTCCTGCTAGGCATCCCGACCAGGGGAGTCCCGCTAGCCCAGCGGCTCGGCGCCAGGCTCGCTCAGGTCGAAGGGCGCCCGGCGCCGGCAGGTTCGCTCGACGTGACCATGTACCGGGACGACCTGCGGCTGCGTCCGGCCCGCGCGCTTGGCCACACCGACGTGCCCGCAGCCGGAATCGACGGCAAGGTCGTCGTGGTCGTCGACGACGTGCTCTACTCGGGCCGGACTGTCCGGGCAGCGCTGGACGCGCTCAGCGACATCGGCCGGCCACGCATCGTCCAGCTGGCGGTGCTGGTCGACCGGGGACACCGTGAGCTGCCGATCCGGGCCGACTACGTGGGCAAGAATCTCCCGACAAGCCAGCGCGAGGTGGTTCAGGTGCTGCTCACGGAGACCGACGGCCAGGACGCGGTCGTGCTGGGACAGGCGGTGGCCCGGTGAACCGGCACCTGATCTCCGTTGCGGACCTGAGCCGCGACGACGCGCTGCTGATCCTCGACACGGCCGAGGAACTGGCCCACGCGGCCGACCGCCCGATCCGCAAGCTCCCGACGTTGCGCGGCCGGACGGTCGTCAACCTGTTCTTCGAGGATTCCACCCGCACCAGGATCTCGTTCGAGGCCGCCGCCAAGCGGCTCTCCGCCGACGTGATCAACTTCTCGGCCAAGGGGTCCAGCGTCGCGAAGGGCGAGAGCCTCAAGGACACGGCGCTGACGCTCGAGGCCATGGGCGCTGACGCGGTCGTGATCCGGCACCAGGCGTCCGGCGCGCCGCACCGGCTGGCCAGGTGGGTGCGCGGCAGCGTGATCAACGCCGGGGATGGCACGCACGAGCACCCGACGCAGGCGCTGCTGGACGTCCACACGCTCCGCGCCCGCCTCGGCTCGCTCGACGGCCTCGACATCTGGATCGTCGGCGACGTCCTGCACAGCCGCGTCGCCCGGAGCGACATCATGGCCTTCCAGAAGATGGGGGCCAAGGTCACGCTGGCCGGCCCGCCGACGCTGATCCCGCGCGGCATCGAGACGATGGGCTGCGAGGTCCGCTACACGCTCGACGACCTCGGCCAGGCCGACG
>Ga0126381_100003114_pt1 | contig 18075 bp, 16 predicted proteins | sample PanSoiMetPlot_28_FD_96465 | JGI IMG/M metagenome (GOLD analysis project Ga0126381, IMG submission 96465) | Tropical forest soil microbial communities from Panama - MetaG Plot_28 | ecosystem: Environmental > Terrestrial > Soil > Tropical forest > Bulk soil | place: Panama | collected 2016-02-17 | reverse complement strand
GGTCGGCCTCCGCCTTGGCGGCGCGTTCCCTGACCAGCAGTTCGGCGCGCTCCTGCTCGGCGCGCTGCCGGGCGCTGAGATCGACCACGAACGCGACCCAGCGCAGCGGTTCGTGGCTGATCATCGCCCCGCCGACCAGGACCGGCACCCGGTACCCGTCCCGGTGCATGTACTCCTTCTCGAAGGGCTGGAAGGCGCCGCTGCGGCGCAACTCCGCCAGCGCGTCCCGGCTCTGGTCGGCCCACTCCGGGGGCGTGATCCCCTGATAGGAGATCCGCCCGGCGGCCACGTCGTCCCGGCTGTAGCCGATGATGGCCAGGAACGCGTCATTGGCCTCATAGACCTGCTGCTCGCCGTGGACCACCACGCCGAGGACGTTCGCGTCCCGCAGCCGGCCCAGCAGGTCGGCGCCCTGCGCCGCCGCGACCTGCAGTTCCTGCCGGTCCCGGACGTGGGCGGTCACGTCGGTGAAATGCAGCAAAATCCCGGCGATGCCATGGTCGGCGTCACGGACCGGCTGGCAGGCGTAGTCCACGAATAGCTGTTCGGCACGCTCGTCGCGGCGGGACCGGATCCTTTCCCCGCTACCCCGGACGGGTTCCCCGGTTTTCATAATCCGGTCGAATATTTCTGTCTGGCGGGTCAGGTCCGGCAGCACCTCGCTCAGCGGCTTGCCGAGCACGTCCTGATCGCCGATCAGCCAAGACGAAGCGTCGCTGGCGAATTGGACAGTCAGGTCGGATCCGGACACGTAGACCACGGCGGCGGGCAGGCTCGTCAGCAGGCTCCGCATGAGAGCCAGCTCGGGCGATGCGCCGTCCAAATCGGGCGGGTCGCTGGAACCGTCTGGCCAGCGAACATTGGGGTTACGTGTGGGCAAAATATCACTCGGTGAATAACCAGGGAGGCAACACTAACCGCACCGAAAGGGTGCCGACTAACTAATACCGTACACCGTCAGGCCCCGGAATTGCCCAGTACATCGGACTTTCCGGTGCCCGTCACCGTCTCCACGAACCAGGCGGCCTGGGCCAGCGCGCTGTCGGCGGCCGCGAGCAGGCCCGGCTGCAACGCGAAGTCGTGCCACATGCGCGGCCACCTGGTGTAGGTGACATCCACCCCGGCGGCCGAGGCGCTGGCGGCCAGGCCCTCGGCGTCGGGGGCGAGCAGCTCGTCGGACCCGGCCTGGATCAGCAGCGGCGGCAGGCCGCCGTGCGCGGCGAGCAGCGGCGAGACCGAGGGCTCCGCCCGGTCCGACGGGCCGGCGTACGCGGCGGCGCAGGCCTCGAGCCAGCCCGGGCTGAGCAGCACGTCCCGGCGCACCAGGTCCGGACGTTCCGCGCGGTCCCGGCTGAGGTCGAGCCACGGCGACACGAGGATGCAGCCGCCGGGAAGATCTTCAGAGCCATGACGCAACGAGAGGACCGCGGCCAGGGCCAGGCCCCCGCCGGCGGAGTCGCCCGACACCACCACCGAGGAGGCGGCCGCGTCGCCGGACAATGCCTTCATCACGGCGCGGGCGTCCTCGAGCGCGGCGGGATGCGGGTGCTCGGGCGCCAGCCGGTACTCGGGCAGCACGACCCGGCGCTTCGCCTGGGCGCTCAGGTGCGCCGCCCAGGCCCGCGCCGTACGCGCCGAGCCCACGCAATAGCCGCCGCCGTGGAAGTGGACGACCGTGCGTTCGGGGCGCACCCCGGCCGCCGTCACCACCTCGGCGCGCACCCCGTTCAGCGCGCTCTCGGTCACGGTCGTGCCCCGCGGCACCGGCGCGCCCCGGCTGACCTGGTCGAGGCGCCGGCGCTGCACCTCCCAGGGCAGGCCGGGGTCGAGGACACGCCGGCCGAGCTGCCCCGCCCCGAGGCGCACCAGCATGGGCGGGATCCTTATTTTCCTATTCGCTCGCCTCCGGGCCGCTTGGAGGCGCCTCCTTCCCTCGTCGCTCAGTCGCAGGCTCCCTCGCTCCTCAGTCCAGTCGGCGCCCGCGGCCCTTTGGCTCGCTCATGGGGTGCCCGCACCGACCGGGACGGCCGGGGTAGGTGTTGTCCCGCCAGATCCCGCCGAGGTCATCGCCCCGGTCGAGCACGACGAAGTCCTCGATGCCCGCCTGCTTCAGCGCCACGGCCATGCCGATCCCCCCGAACCCGGCACCGATCACGACCACCCGGTACCGCGAACGCTGTGGCATGGGCCCTCCTCGCTGCGCGGCAGCCTACCGCTGGCCTTCTACCGGATTCCGTCCCAGAGGGCCCGTTCGTCGGCGGCCGGGTCGTCGACGACGCTGACGGCATCGGACAGCAGGCCGGTGGTGCGGCTGACGGCGTCGTAGGCGGCCCAGCCCGGGTTCCCGCGGGTGATGAAGTCCACCCATACCTGGTGGACCCGGTCGGCGACGGCTTGCGATGGCGCATCGCCGAGCCGGGGACGGACGTCGTTGCCGGCGAGAGTGTCGAACACGAACGGAATCTCCACCCCGTGGCAGGCGCCAAGCCCGCGGTTGTCCTCGGGCGCGGGATGGTCGAACCGGTAGGTCCAGGTGTTGGCGGTTCCCCGCTGGGCGCGCGCTTCCGCGACCCGGATGGGCGGGATGGCGAAGAACCAGTCGGTGATGACCGCGGCCAGGACGTCGCCCGGGCTGGCCTCCGCCCGGTTCGCCCGGTAGACGGCGAGAGAGTCCGCTGGCAGCCCGTACGCTCCGGCGGCGGCCTCCACCGTCGCATCGTCGATCAGGTCCATGGTGCCGGCCGCGACAAAGAACAGCCGCGCCTCGTCACGGTTCGATCCGATCAGCAGGCGAACGTCACCGCCCTGCCCGGCGGCGATCGCGGGCAGCGGGGCCTCGGGCAGGACCGTGCCGTCGACGGTCGGCGCGAACGGCAGCAAGCTCAGCGCGAGCTGGCCCCACTTGGCCGGGTCGGGCGCGGTCTGTACTTCCACCACCAGGTCCGACGCGGCCTGAACCAGTTTCTCCAGCGGGACGGCCCTGATCGAATCCCGGTCGGCCGGCACGCCGAGGGCGTCGGCGAGATATCCGCCGACCATGACCGCTTCGTCGCGGGTCAGCGTGTTCGCCGCGGCTCCGCTTTGCGCGATGGCCTGGCTGAACAGGCCCTCCGCGAGCGGCATCGACAGCAGCGTCGTCACGCTCATGGCCCCGGCCGACTCGCCCGCGATGGTGACCCGGGCCGGGTCGCCGCCGAACGCCGAGATGTTGGCCTGCACCCACCGCAGGGCCGCCAGCTGATCGAGCAGGCCGAGGTTGGCGATCCCGTCGTCGAGGAACAGGAAGCCCTCGGCGGCCAGCCGGTAGTTGATGGTCACGCACACCACGCCGTCGCGGGCGAACGCCGCGCCGTTGTACTCGCCGACCGACCCGGACCCGTTCATGAACGATCCGCCGTGGATCCAGACGAGCACCGGAAGCCCGGTGGCGTCCGGGTCCGGCGTCCACACGTTGAGGTTGAGGCAGTCCTCACCCGGGATCACCACCTCAGGGAACAGCGGCATGTACTGCGGCGGGTAGTCGCCCTTGGGCGCGGTCGGCCCGTAGCCGGTGGCGTCGCGTTCCCCGGCCCAGGGCCGGACGGGCTGCGGCGGCCGCATCCGGTTCGCGCCGAAGGGAGGCGCGGCGTAAGGAAGGCCCAGGAAAGCCGACACCCCGCCCTCGGCCTTTCCCCGTACGGCTCCGTCCTTGAGCTGAACCAGCGGCTGCGTCATATCGCTCATGCCCATCTCCCCGTCGCGGCGTCTGCCTGGCCAGAGTTCACTCTCTCGCGGGACCACCGGCCTGTCCACCGCGGCCCTCTGGAACACTGGGCAGCACAGACGAGCCTGCGGAACGCCAGCCTGGGCCGTCCGGAAACCGCATCCGGACGGCGATCGGACCGGAAATGCACACTGGAAAGCACCCGCTGATACCGCTCGCGGCCGTGGTGGGGGAGCGATTGTGAGCAGCATCGACGAGATCCTGGCTGGCTACGACGGCCTCCAGGCCGCCCAGGAGGCCTTCTACAAGGACCTGCACTCCCGTCCCGAGCTATCCCACGAAGAGCACCACACCGCGCAGCGCGTCGCTGATCAGTTGCAGGAAAATGGCTTCACGGTCCATGCCGGCATCGGCGGCACCGGAGTGGCGGGCGTGCTGTCCAACGGTGACGGGCCCACCGTGCTGCTCCGCTGCGAACTGGACGCGCTGCCGGTGCGCGAGGACACCGGCGCGCCCTACGCGAGCACCGTTACCGCCCGGGACGCCAGCGGCCACGAGGTCCCGGTGGACCATGCCTGCGGCCACGACATGCACATGTCCTGCATGGTGGGCATGGCCAAGCTCATGGCCGACCACCGGGACCGGTGGCACGGGACCCTGATCCCGCTGTTCCAGCCCGCCGAGGAGACCGGCGAGGGCGCCCAGGACATGGTCGACGACGGCCTATTCCGGAAGATCCCCGTCCCGGACGTCGCGCTGGCCCAGCACGTGCTGCAGGGCATCGCCGGGACGGTTGCCACGCGTTCCGGCCCGTTCATGGCGGCCGCCGACAGCCTCAAGATCACCGTGCACGGGCGGGGCGGCCACGGCGCCGTGCCGCAGCACACCGTCGACCCGGTGGTGCTCGCGGCCATGATCATCGTCCGGCTGCAGACGGTCGTGTCCCGCGAGGTCGCGCCCACCGACACCGCGGTGCTGACCGTGGGCAGCTGCCAGGCCGGCACCCGGAGCAACGTCATCCCCGACCACGCCGTCCTGGAACTCAACGTGCGCAGCTACTCGGCGGCGACCCGCCAGCGAATGCTCGGCGCGATCCACCGGATCGTGCGCGCCGAGTGCCAGGCCAGCGGATCGCCCGGGGACCCGGAGTTCGAGACCACGTTCAGGTTCCCGGTCACCGTCAACGACCCCGCGGCCACGGACCGGGTCGCGAAGGCCTTCGCCGAGCACTTCGGCGACAGCGCGCTGGAAAGCCCGGTGCAGACCGTCAGCGAGGACTTCAGCAAGATCCCCGATGCCGCGGGCGTGCCGTATACCTACTGGTGCATTGGGTTCACCGACCGGGCGACCTACCTCGCCGCCGAGAAGGACGGGCACCTCGAGGATCTCCCCACTAACCACTCCCCGAGGTTCCTGCCCCCGTTGCAGCCCACCCTGCGCACGGGCACCGAGGCGCTGATCGCGGCCGCCCTGGCCTGGCTCGCGCCGTCATGACCCGGTGGGCCGCAGCGCGTCCGGGGTCAGGTCGGCGAGAGCGGGATAGCCGTCCACGGCCATGATCAGGTCGGCCTCGGCCAGGATGCTGCGCAGGACGTGCACGATGCCGTCGACGCCGCCGATCGCGAGGCCGTAGGCGTACGGGCGGCCGATGCCGACCGCGGTGGCGCCCAGCGCCAGGGCCTTGATCACGTCGGCGCCGGAGCGGATGCCGGAGTCGAAGAGTACGGGCGCGCCGTCCGCGGCGTCCACCACGCCGGGCAGGCAGTCGAGCGCGGGCAGGCCGCCGTCGGCCTGCCGCCCGCCGTGGGTCGAGCAGTAGACGCCGTCCACGCCGCCGTCGATCGCGCGGCGCACGTCGTCCGGGTGGCAGACGCCCTTGACGAGCAGGGGCAGCGTGGTGAGCGAGCGCAGCCAGGGCAGGTCGTCCCAGGTGAGCGGGTTCCCGAACAGCTGCGCCCACAGCCGCACGGTCGCGGCCATGTCGCCGGCGGGGTCCTGGCCGAGGCGGGCGCGGAACACCGGGTCGGTGGTGTAGTTGGCCAGGCAGTGCCCGCGAAGTTGCGGGAAGTTGCTGGCCGCCAGGTCGCGCGGGCGCCAGCCGGTGATCCAGGTGTCGAGGGTGATGACGATGCCGCGGAAGCCGGCGGCTTCGGCCCGGTGCACCAGGCTCTCGGCCAGTTCCCGGTCGGTGGGCGTGTAGAGCTGGAAGAAACCCGGGGTGCCGCCGAACCGGCCGGCCACGTCTTCCAGGGGATCGACCGACAGGGTCGAGGCGATCATCGGCACGCCGGTCCGTTCCGCGGCCGCGGCGGTGGCCAGGTCGCCGTGCCCGTCTTGGGCGCAGAGGCCGATGACGCCGATCGGCGCCATCAGCAGCGGGGACGGCAGCGTCATCCCGAACAGCTCGACGGAAAGGTCCCGTACGGCCGCCCCGACGAACATGCGCGGGATCAGCCCCCAGCGGCCGAACGCGCCGACGTTGGCCCGCTGGGTGTGTTCCGTGCCGGCGCCGCCCGCGACGTAGGACAGCACCGACGGCGGCAGCGCCTGCGCGGCCCGGGCCTCGAGCTCGGGGTACGCCATCGGGAAGGGGGGCAGCACCCCGCTCAGCCCGGCCAGGTAGATCTCGAGCTGGTAGTCGCCGAACGCGGCGGGCCGCAGGCTGGTCATCGGGAGCTCCTTTCCGCCGGGGACAAAACGGGACGGTCGGTACCGGGGCTGGATAAGCTGGCCGCGTGTCGGTGACAGAGCCAGGCCCGGAGCCGCTACCGCTCGACACGAGCGTGGCGCATCCCGCGCGGATCTACGACTACTGGCTGGGCGGCAAGGGCGGCCGGGTCACGCAGACCCGGCGCACATCCGCGCAGATCGGCCGGTTCTTCGAGGGCCTGGACCTGGTCGAGCCCGGCCTGACCTCCACGCACCGCTGGCGCCCCGGCCCGGATGAGCCGGACACGGAGAACGACTGGCCGGTCCGCTGCGGGGTCGCCAGGAAGACCTGACGGGGAGGGCAGGTCATCCCCAGGGCATGTCCAGCAGCGCGCGGCAGACGTCGGAAATACCGACGATCCCGATCAGGCCGCCGTCACCCACCACCGGCAGGTGCCGGAAGTGGCCGGCCAGCATCGATTCGGCCGCGTCGCGGACGCTCGTGTCCGCCGTGATGACCGTCGGGTTCCTGGTCATCAGGTCACGGATCCGGATCTGCTCCAGGTTCTTCTTGTCCGCGACCGCCCGGACGATGTCCGCCTCGGTGATGAGGCCGAGCGGCCGCCTGGCCCGCTCATCGTCCACCACTACCAGGGCCGTCGCGTGAGCATGCCTCATCAGGTACGCCGCCGCGGCCGCGTGGTCTTCCGGTTCGACCGTGGACAGCGCAGGCTTCATGACGTCCGCGGCCGTGGGGGGAGTAGGTGACGGTTGCTGCGCGGGGGCTTCGTTCATGATCCTCTCCGTTTCCCGGGGATGCCGACTCAAATCATCCCCCGGCGGGCCGGTCATGTTCACCGGGAAAACCGGCGTACCCCGCGCGGCATTCCGCCGCCCCGTTCGCGCAGGTGATCGCTACTGCGCAGGGTGACGATCCGGATTCTTGACGCTTCGGGCGAATGGCACAATACTCGGACCAAAGATCCTTGGAGGTCGGCCATGGCCGCGGGCAGGAACGTTGAGATCGGGTGCGTCCTAGCCGCCGCCGGGGCCCCCGGAGCCAGTGACCATGAGCTCTACCAGGACATGGTCGCCGATTGCTCGCTCTTCCGCGAGCTGGGCTTCGGCACCGTCTGGGTGCTCGAGCACCACTTCAGCGACTACTTCCCCGCGCCGGACCCGGCGGTGCAGATCAGCCACCTGGCGGGCCGCTTCCCCGAGCTCGGCTTCGGCACCTGCGTAGTGGTCACCCCGTGGCACAACCCGCTGCGGCTGGCCGGGCAGATCGCCATGCTGACGCAGCTCACCGACCGGCCGCTGCACCTCGGCCTGGGCCGCGGCACGGCGAAGTTCGAGTACGACGCGTTCGGCCTGGACATGGCGCAGGCGCGGGACCGGTTCCGGGAGACCTGGGAGATCGTCCGGCTGGGCATGACCGGCGAGCCGTTCAGCTACGCGGGGAGGTACCTGTCGGTGCCGGAGAAGATCCGGATCCGGCCCGCCCCCCGGACCGGGAACCTGCATTTCTACGGCGCGATCGGCAGCCCGGACAGCGCGGCGATCATGGCGGCGCTTGGCCTGCCGCCCATCTGCAATACCATCGGCGACCTGGACCAGCAGGCCAAGACCCTGCAGACCTGGGTGCAAGCAGCAGCGGCCGAGGGCCTGGACACATCCGGCGCGACCTACCCCATCATGATCGACTGCATCGTGGCCGATACCGACGACGAGGCCGTGCGCGAGGCCTGCCGGTACAAGCCCTTGTTCATGCAGGCCCAGATCGACCACTACGCGCCGCACGCCACCAACTGGGCCGGCACGCCGGGCTATGAGGCCTGGCAGCGCATCTTCGCGGGGATGGAGCAGCGGACCCGGCCGGAGAACATCGTGCCGTGGTGCGAGTGGCAGCTCATCGGGTCGGCCCAGACGGTGCGGCGCAAGCTGCAGCGGTATCTCGACATCGGCTTCAATCACGTCATCCTGCACTTCTCGACCCCGGGCATTCCGGCGGACGTCCGCCGCGGGTGGGCGGCCCGGTTCGCCGCCGACGTGGCCCCGCATTTCCGCCCGCCGCCCGCCGGCGAGGCCCTTGTGGCGGACGGCTGATTCATGGTGCAGTAACTAGCCAGCAAGCTGGCCCGGAGCGCGAGGAGGGGATGGCGATGACGCAGGAGATCCGCGCGGGCGACGTCACGTTCTCGGTCGAGGACGCCGGAACGGGCGCGCCGGTGGTCTTCATCCACGGCTGGAGCATGAGCGGCCGGTTCTTCCAGCGCCAGCTGGCGCACTTCGCCGGAACGCACCGCGTCATCGTCCCTGACCTGCGCGGGCACGGCAGGTCGGAGAAGACCACCCGCGGGCACACCGTGCCCAACTACGCGGCCGACCTGCACGCGATCCTGGCCGGGCTGTCGGTCGCCCGGCCGGTCCTGGTGGGCTGGTCCATGGGCGCGATGGTCGCCTACGAGTACCTGCGCGCGTTCGGGCCGGACAGCGTGGCCGGCCTGGTGATCGTGGACCAGCCGCCGTCCGACTTCGCCTGGGACGGCTACGAGTTCGGCGTGATCACCCTCGACGCACTGCGTGAGATGAACGAGCAGCTGCAGCTCGACCAGGCCGCCGTGGTGGCCGAGTTCGCCGAGCTGATGCTGCATGAGCCCGACGAACCGACCATGGCCTGGATGAGCGCGGAGATCCTCCAGGTCCCCCCGGCGATCGCGAGCACGATCCTGGTGGACCAGACGCTGCGTGACTACCGCGAGTTCCTGCCGCAGATCGGCGTGCCGACGCTGGTCCTGTTCGGCGAGGACGACAAGCTCACCAGCCCGAAGGCCGGGCGGTACATCGCCGACCGGATCCCCGGCGCGCGGCTCCAGACCTTCCCCGGCTCCAGCCACTGCCCGTTCTGGGAGGAAGCCGACGCCTTCAACCAGGCCGTGGCCGGGTTCGCCGCCGAGGTGGCCGGCTGAGCGCCCGGCCTGCCGCGAACCAGTGATCGGGCGGTAGTCACGAGGACGGGGAGTCGGCCAGCTCGGGCTCCTCGGACTCGATGAAGACCTTCCCGGTGTCCTTGATCCGGTCCGGGTGGCGTATCGAGAAGTAGATCATCAGGATGATTCCGATGGCGTACCAGGCGATGATGATCGGGCCGGCCAGGTCCAGCGGCCAGCTCAGCTTGCTGACGAACTTGAACACCGGGATGCCCAGGCCGGTGAAGAACCCGGGCACGAACAGGGCGATGCCGAGCACCGGGACGATCAGGTGCAGGACCCAGTTGAACTCGCCGCGCCGGTCCCGCCAGTAGTACACGATGCAGGAGATGTTCACCGCGATGTAGATCGGCAGGATCGCGCCGGTGATCAGGGTGCCGACCAGCGCGAACGCGATGGGCGGGGTGAACTGCTCGCCCAGCCACAGGGTGAGGATCAGGCCGACGCCGAAGATCGCGATGACGGCCACGTAGGGTGACCTGAACCGGGGCTGGGTCCGGCCGAACGCCTTGGGGAGCACGCGGATGCGGCCCATCGCCCACACGCACCGCGCGGCCGCGCACCCGCCGCCGTTCGAGCACGCGGCGTTGGAGTTCAGGAACGCGATGAACAGGAACACCCAGCCGACGCCCCACACCGCGGTGGCCATGAGGTTCCACGGGTTGCCGCCGCCCGCGGTGAAGAACTGGACGAACCGGTTCGGGCCGAAGTACACCGTGGCCGCGTACGTGGTGAGCACGTAGAACAGGCCGACCAGCAGGCAGGAGCCCACCACGGCCCGGCTCACGTTGCGCCTGGGGTTCCTGGTCTCCTCGGCCAGCGGCGCCGCCGCGTCGAAGCCGATGAAGGCCAGCACCCCGTACACCGATCCGGCGATGATGCCGGACATGCCCTTGAACCCGGGCACAGTGGCGTAGTGCGTGGTGAAGACGGCGAAGGTGTTGCGGGAGCCGGCGCTGACGATCAGCGTGATCGACAGCGCGATCATCACCAGGATCTCGAACGAGCCCAGGATGATCCCGAAGCGGGTGCTGACCTGGATGCCGAAGTAGTTCAGGGAGCCGACCAGCAGCACGCAGAAGACCGCCCCGACGACCCACCACACACTGTAGGACCAGCCGAAATGGGCGTTCAGCGTGCTGCCCAGGATGCTGCCGAACAGCACGCTCACCAGCGGGACCACCAGCGGGTAGGCAAAGTCGAACCCCCAGCCGGCCAGGAAACCGACCCTGGTCCCCAGGCCGCGGGCGATGTAGGTGTACATGCCGCCCGCCGTCGGCAGGTGCTTGGCCATCTGCCCGATGGACAGCGCGGTGCACAGGCAGCCCGCCAGCGCGATGACCACGCCGAGCGACAGGGCGCCGCCCGCGAACAGCGCGCCGACCGTGATGGAAAATGCAGCGCCCGCCGCCGGCGCCATCGTGGTGACCGACGTGAACAGCACGTCGGGCAGCCCGACCGCGTTGCGGCGGAGTCCTTGGTCTTCGTGGTGACCGGCAATCGCTTCGGCAGTCATCTGGGACCCCCCTAGCGTGAAGCGGCCGACGTGGTCGTCGGTTGGCGGCATGGCCCGGCGCGCTGCGGTGCGCAACGGCCGGCGATAGGAGGTCTGCTGAACGGACCTTTGGCCCGGAGCATAGATTTCGCGATCACCGAGTGTCAAGACTCACCGGGCGGTAACGCAACAGCTAGCGCGGGCCGCGGTTAACCCGGCGGCCGCGCGGCCGCGATCCTGATCAGGTCGGTGCGGGTGACCTCGATATGCGCGGCCACGTAGCGCTCCGCCGCGTCGGGGTCGCCGCTCTCGATCGCGGCCAGGATCTGGCCGTGGTGAAGCTGCGCGGTCCGGAAGACGTTCTCGGCCACCTTGTCCACGGTCATCCAGAGGAACGCGCGCGCGTCCGCGATCGAGCGCTCCATCCAGTCGTTCCGGGCTGCCCGGGCAATGCCCTGGTGGAATGCGGAGTCGGCGGCCCGGAACCGCTGGGTCTCGCGGCCTTCGGCCATGATCCCGAAGGCCCCCCGCAGGCTGTCCAGGTCGTCATCGGTGCGGCGCATCGCGGCCAGCCGGGCCGCGCTGCACTCGACGGCCAGCCGGAAGTCGATGGCCTGCTCGATCTCCGGCAGCTTGGCCCGGATGACCTCGGCCAGCCGGTCCTCGGTCCGGGCCCGGTCCAGCACGATGATGCCGCCGCTGGCGCCGCGCCTGGTCTCCACGTATCCCTCGCCCTCCAGCACGCGGATGGCTTCGCGTACGCTGGCGCGGGACACGCCGAGCTGCTTGGATAGCTCGCGCTCCGGCGGGAACTTGTCACCGGGCACGAACGAGCCGTTGTGAATGGCGCGCCGCAGCTGATCCACGACCAGGCCGTAGACCGGGACGTGCTCGACTCGCTCGATCCCGGCCGGGGCGGCACTGGAAGCCACGGCGCTCATGGTCTAATGCTCTCACAGCCGACCAGGCCGGACACGTAACGGAGATCACCGGGGCGGTCCTCCCGTTCCGCGCGAGGTGCTTGACCCCATGATTTAATGGTCCGACAATCGAACCATGTCCTCCGAAGACCAGCTCGACGCTCTGCTGTCGTCGCTGGTGGCCGCCGGGCGCCCGTCGAGCATGTCCCTGCCCCGCCCGGAGGGACTGCAGAACTTCACCGGGCTGGCGCGGTGGCTGGCCGGGCCCGGCGCCGGGCCGGCCGGCGAGGACATCAAGATCGACGGCCCGGCCGGGCCGGTGCCCCTGCGGGTGTACCGGCCGACCCCCCCGGCCGGGCCGCCGCCCGGGCCCGCCCCCGGGTTCCCGCCGCCCGCCGTCGTGTTCTTTCACGGCGGCGGTTGGGTGCTCGGCGGGCTGGACTCGCACGACACGCTGTGCCGTGAGCTGGCCCGGCAGGCGGGCGCGGTGCTGGTGGCCGTGGACTACCGGCTCGCGCCCGAGCACCCGTATCCCGCCGGGCTGGACGACTGCGTGGCGGCCACCCGCTGGGTGGCGGCGCACGCGGCCGGCCTGGGTGCGGACGGCCTCCGCCTGGCGGTGGCGGGCGACAGCGCGGGCGCGTCGCTGGCGGCCGGGGTCTCCATGCTGGCCCGGGACGAGGCCGGCCCGGCCGTGGCCCTTCAGGTGCTGGCCTACCCGGCCGTCGACCCGGCCATGGATACCGGGTCCTACGCCGAGAACGCCGACGACCCGTTCCTGTCGCGCGATGAGATGGCGTCGTACTGGTCGCTGTACCTGGGTGGCGCCGAGCCGGACCGGCTCGCCGCGCCGGCCCTGGCCCCCGACCTGGCCGGCCTGCCGCCCGCCTACGTGCTGGTGGCCGGGCGCGACGTGCTGCGCGACGAGGGGATCGGCTACGCCGAGCGGCTGGCCGCGGCCGGCGTGCCCGTGCAGTTGCGGCGCCGCGATGACATGGTGCACGGCTTCCTGCTCTGCACCGGCTGGCTGGATGAGGCCCGCGAGGCCGTGGCCGAGCTGGCCGCGGCGCTGCGCGCCGGGCTGGCGGCGCCCTAACGGTAGCGGGTGGCGACCGGCCGCGACAGGCGGGCGGCCATGATGTAGCAGCTGGCGCTGAACGGCCACTGCGACACGATGCGCCCGCCACGGGCCCGGAAATAGCTTCGGGTCTCGGCCCACACGGTCGTGGCCAGCCGGGCTTGCAGCCATTCGTTGTAGCGGCGGGTGAGCGCGGGCGAGACCTGCACCGCGCGCCGCCGACGCAGCCCCGAGATCGCCCGGGCGGCGAAGCGCGCCTGGGCCTCGTAAAAACTGACGAGCGGGGCACTGTTGGTGTTGGGCCCGTACAGCATGAAGAAGTTCGGGAAGCCGGGCACCATGAGGCCCAGGAACGCCTGCGGCTCACCGGCCCACCGCTCGTGCAGCTCCACGCCGTCCTGGCCGGTGACCGTGAAGTTTCCCAGGTAGTTCGCGGCGTCGAACCCGGTGGCCAGGACGATCACGTCGAGGTCGTGCTGGTCGCCGTTGGCGTCGATGACGCCGGAGGAGGTCAGGCCCTTGACGGCATGCGGGACCAGCCGCACGTTCGGCTGGCAGAGCGCGGCGTAGTAGGTGTCGCTGATGACCGTGCGCCGGGCCTCGACCGGAAACCCGGGGGTCACGAGCTCGCGCAGGTCCGGCCGGCTGGCCAGGGAGGTTTCGAGGAAGTCCCGGGCTGCGCGCTGGCGCCGCCGGTTGGCCCGGCCGCCGCGGCGGGCGTGGCTGGCCCGGACCTGGCGCAGGTCGTACCGCAGGTAGAGCCGGCGGCGGCGCCACTCGTAGACGAGCGGGTGGCGGCCGCGCCTGCGCTCGCGCGGGGTGAAGTCGCGGCTGCCCTTCGGCAGCAGCCAGTTGGGCTCGATCTGGAAGATCGTCAGCTCGGAGGCGACCCGGGCCGCCTCGGCCACCACCTGGACGGCGGAGGAGCCGGTGCCCAGCACGGCCACCTTCTTCCCGGCCAGGTCCAGGCCCACGGGCCAGCGGGAGGTGTGACAGACGACCCCGGCGAAGCCGGTCTCCCCCCGCGCGAACGGCGGGATCAGCGGGATGTTGAGGAACCCTACGGCGCTGATCACCGCCCGGAACGGGCCGTGCGGTGCCCCGGACGAGGTGACGATGTCGTACTCGCCCCGGTCCTCGGCCCAGGTGACGCTCTCCACCTTCTCGTTGAGGGCCAGGTGCGGCCGCAGGCCGAACCGGTCGACGACCGACTCGAGGTAGCGCTGCAGCTCGTCCCAGCCGGCGTGGGTGCGGGTCCAGTCCGCGCGCGCGTAGGAGAACGAGTACAGATGCGACTCGAGGTCCACCTCGGCGCCGGGGTACCGGTTGTTCCACCAGGTCCCGCCGATGCCCGCGCTGAGCTCGAAGATCGTGAAGTCGGAGATCCCCTGGCGCTGCAGGGCCACGGCGGCGGCTATGCCGCTGAAGCCGCATCCGATGATGGCGACCCGGGCCGGCCTGGCCGCGGAGCGCGGCAGCGGTGAGGAACTCATTAGGTAAAAATAATAGACCTAATGACCCCATGGCCGTCAACGCCCGCGCCCGGCCCGCGCCATGACCTAAGCTTTTGCCCACCCATCGAGGGGAGCTGGCGATGCCTCCAAGCGCTGCGAGCGCGCCGCGGATCGAGCCGGTGCAGCTGATGCTCGCGCACGAGCTGGTCCTGGAGCAGCTGCGCACGGCGCTGGCGCTCGGCCGGTTCCGGGCCGGCGATACCCTGCCGCGCGAGCGCGATCTGGCCGAGATGCTGCAGGTGTCCCGGCCGCCGGTCCGGGAGGCGCTGGCCGTGCTGGCCAGCGAGGGCGTCATCGAGATCCGCCGCGGGCGCGGCGGCGGGCTGTTCGTCACCAGCCGGCCCGCCGACGAGGCGTCCAAGGTCAAGCTGCTGCGCGAGAACCGCGAGCGGCTCCGCGAGACGTTCGAGTACCGCATCGTCATCGAGTCGGCCGCCGCGCGGTACGCGGCGCAGCGGCGCACCCGGTCCGAGCTGGCCGACCTGCGCGGCATGGTCACGGAGATGCAGCGGCTGAGCGACGCGCTGGCCAGTCATGACGACGCAAAGCTGCTCGGCGACTTCTTCGCGGTGGACAACGACTTCCATCTGGGCATCGCGCGCGCGTCCCGCAACGACTGGCTGGCCAAGGCCACGCTGGCCGCCCGGATCGAGATGTTCCGGCCCGTCGGCTCGATCTTCGAGCGACTGGAGCCCCAGGCCAACCACTTGCACGAGCAGATCGTCACCGCGATAGCGGACAAGGACGGCGACGCCGCCGCCCGGTGGATGTCGGAGCACATCAAGGAGACCCTCGCGAGCATCGAGTCCTGGCTCCAGCCCCGGAGCCGGGCCAGCCGCGAGCCCCGGCGTTAGGCCCGGCGCGGGCCCGGCGCGGCCCCGGCGCGGGCCCCGGCGTCGATGGCCCGCCCGCCGCCGTCCCGGCCTCCGGCTCCCCGAGCCTTTTCATGATCGCGGAAGATTTGTCCATGCATTCGGGCAAAAGTCTCCGTGATCATGGTGGATGCTACGGCGGAAGGCACCCCGCGCCCGCCCCAAAGGTCTTCAGGTCTAGATTATTGACCTAATTGACCGGGCTCAAGTAGCGTTCCCCCATCCCGCGGCGGCGGGCGGCCCGCGATCGGAGAGGATGCCCATGGCCGGCCAGGTAGTGGTCACCGGGGGCGCTGGCTGCATCGGCCTGGCGATCTGCCGTCGGCTCCGCGCCGCCGGGCGGACCGCGGTGGCCCTGGACCTGCCCGCGGCGATCGCCGCCGTGGACTGGGACAGCCCGGCCAACCAGGGCATCGCCTCGGTGGCCGGCGACGTCACGGCCCGGCCCAGCATCGAGGCCGCGGCCGCGTCACTGAACCCTGGTGAGCCGGTGGCCGGGCTGGTGAACTGCGCCGGGATCCTCCGGGACACCTTCCTCGGCCGGGTCGGCGACGACGCGATGGACCTGATGTTCCAGGTGAACGTGGCGGGCATGGCGCGGGTCACCGACGTGTTCGCGCCCCGGCTGGCGGGCGGGTCGGCCATCGTCAACATCGGCTCCCTGACCGGCCAGATCGGCCGGTTCACCGGTGCCTCGGTGTACGGGGCCACCAAGGCCGGGGTGTCGGCCTACACCACCTACCTGGCCGTGGAGCTCGCCGCCCGCAGCATCCGCGTCAACTGCGTCGCCCCCGGGGTGATCCGGGCCCCGATGAGCCCGTCCATGGCCGCGGTGTCCGGCGGGGAGGAAGCGTCGGCGGCGCACACGATCCTGGGCCGGATCGGCGAGCCCGAGGAGGTCGCGGAGGTCGTCGAGTTCCTGCTGTCCCCGCGGGCCTCCTACATCACGGCGCAGACGATCCTGGTCGACGGGGGGTTCGTGGCCCGATGACGCCTCAGAGCCCGGACCGGGCGCAGGCCAACGCCGAGGCCGTCCGGCGGCTGTGCGCGGCCAGCCCGGTCGTGGTCGACGTCGGCCCGGCCCTCGGCGTCATGCCGGGGTACGCGAAGAACCTCATCCTCACCTCCGGTGCCCCGCTGCCCTGGTCGCAGTACACCGGCGGGCAGCGCGAGGCGATCATCGGCGGAGCCCTGTTCGAGGGGCTCGCGGCCACCCGCGAGGAGGCGATAGCGGCCCTGGACCGTGGCGAGATCACGGTGGCCGGGTGCCACGACTACGGCGCGGTCGGCTCGCTGGCCGGCATCTACACCGCGTCGATGCCGGTCTTCGTGGTCCGCGACGAGACCCACGGCAACGTCGCGTTCTGCAACTTCTACGAGGGCAAGGACCCGCGGCGGCTGAACTACGGCTGCTACGACGAGGGCGTCCGCGAGCGGCTGCTGCACGTCAACACCGTCTACGCGCCGGTGGTCGGGGAAGCCATCCGCCGCACCGGCGGTGTCGCGCTCAAGCAGCTGATCGCCCGGGGCCTGCGGATGGGCGATGAGGGGCACAGCCGCAACGCCGCCTCCACCCTGCTGCTGTGCCGGGAGCTGTTCGGTGCCGCGCTGGACATGGCCGGGCCCGGTCACGAGCAGGTCCGCGAGACGTTCCTGCACATCGCCGAGAACGACTACTTCTTCCTGCGGCTGTCGATGGCCGCGGCCAAGGCGACCGCGGACTCGATCGCCGGCCTGGCCGGCTCCAGCGTCGTGTCGGCCATGGGGTTCAGCTGCCAGGAGTTCGCGATCCGGGTGAGCGGGCTGGGCGACGAGTGGTTCCGCGGGCCCACCCCGGTCACCGAGGGCCGCCTGTTCCCCGGGCACGACGAGTCCGAGATCACCTGGATGGGCGGCGAGAGCACGATCACCGAGACGATCGGGCTCGGCGGGTTCGCGCAGGCCTGCGCCCTGTCCCTGCAGGAGTACCAGGGCGGCTCCCCGGAGATCATGATCAGCCGCAACCAGGAGATGTACCGGATCACGGCCGGGGAGAACACGGTCTTCAAGATCCCGCTGTTCGGATTCCGCGGCACCCCGACGGGCGTGGACATCTTCAAGGTGCTCCAGGAGGGGGTGCTGCCGGTCATGGACGTCGGGCTGGCCGGCCGCGACGGCGGGCAGATCGGCGCCGGGGTCATCCGTGCCCCGCGTGAGTGCTTCGAGCGGGCCGCGGCCCGCTGGAACGACGTCTACCCGGAGGGTTGACGTATGTCTGTCTCCCTGACCGGCCGCGCCGCGCTGATCACCGGCGCCACGCACGGCATCGGCCGCGGCATCGCCGAGTACTTCGCGGCCGCGGGGGCCCGGATCGTCTTCTCCGGCCGCGACGCCGCCGCGGGCGCGGAACTGGCGGGCAAGCTCCGCGCCGCCGGGGCCGCGGCCACCTTCGCCCCGGCCGACCTGCTCGATCCCGGTGCCCCCGGCGCGCTGGTCGAGCACGCGGCCAGCGAACTCGGCGGGCTGGACGTCCTCGTCCACTCCGCGGGCATCTACCCGGCGATCCCGCTGGCCGAGCTGACCGTCGAGGCCTGGGAGCGCGTGTTCTACACCAACCTCACCGCGGCCATGCTGCTGACCCAAGCCGCCGATCGTTTTCTGCAACGGTCCGGCTCGGGGCGGGTCGTCATGGTCTCGTCGATCACCGGCCCGCGCACGGGCTTCGCCGAGCTGGCCCACTACGGCGCCACCAAGGGAGGCCTGGAAGGGTTCGTGCGGTCCGCCGCCGTGGAACTGGGCCGCGCCGGGATCACCGTCAACTGCGTCGCGCCCGGCACCATCATGACCGAGACGCTGGGCGGGCTGCTGGACGACG
>Ga0126381_100003113_pt1 | contig 18076 bp, 19 predicted proteins | sample PanSoiMetPlot_28_FD_96465 | JGI IMG/M metagenome (GOLD analysis project Ga0126381, IMG submission 96465) | Tropical forest soil microbial communities from Panama - MetaG Plot_28 | ecosystem: Environmental > Terrestrial > Soil > Tropical forest > Bulk soil | place: Panama | collected 2016-02-17 | reverse complement strand
GCCGGAGCGCATTCGTAGCGCAGACCGGGAGCCGGGGAACTGGTTAACCTACTCGCGAACTTATAACGGCCAGCGTTACTCACCACTGGCTGAAGTCACGACGTCGAACGTTGGCAGGCTGCAAGCCGCCTGGACCTACCAGATTCAGCAGCCGGGGAAGTTTTCGACCTCACCTATTGTTATCGACGGCATCCTATATATCACTGAGCCCGGCGGAGAGGTGGTGGCCCTGGACGGGAGGACCGGTAGACCAGTGTGGCGTTTCGGACGCCGGCCGCCTGCTGACCTGCACGCCTGCTGCGGGTCAGCCAATCGGGGGATGGCTGTACTAGGCGACCTGTTGTTTGTGGGCACGCTTGATGCTCATTTGCTCGCCATCGATCTAGAGACCGGCAAGTTACGCTGGGACACCGTGGTGGCGGATTACCGGACGGGGCATGCGATCACAGTCGCTCCGCTTGCAATTGACGAAAGGGTCCTGGTAGGGATCGCTGGCGGTGAATACGGCATCCGCGGGTTTGTGGATGCGTATGATGCCAAAACCGGACAACAGTTGTGGCGCTTCTGGACAGTGCCAGGCCCTGGGGAGCCCGGGCATGACTCCTGGACCGGGGACAGTTGGAAGACCGGCGGCGGGTCGACTTGGATTACAGGCTCCTACGATCCCGCATTGCGCACGGTGTATTGGGGAATTGGCAACCCCGGCCCGGATTATAACGGCGATGCACGGCTTGGTGACAACCTGTACACGTGCTCGGTTGTGGCGCTGGATGCGGACAGCGGAAAACTGCGCTGGCACTTTCAATTCACGCCACATGATGTAAATGATTGGGATTCGGCGCACGTACCGATACTAGTGGATGACGGTGACCGGAAGCTGGTGGTCGTGGCAAATCGCAACGGTTTTTACTACGTATTGGACCGGGTGACCGGTAAGTTTCTGCGCGGCAGGCAGTTCGGGAAACAGACCTGGGCGTCTGGACTGGACGAGAAGGGCCAGCCGATGCGCCTGCCGGGAATGGAGCCGTCGTCCGATGGGACGATGGTCTACCCTGGCTTCCACGGAGTTACGAACTGGTTCAGCCCGAGTTTTAGTCCGATTACAAGGTTGGTCTACGTGGCCGTTCGAGAGGAGCCAGCGATCTTCGCGAAGAACAAGGATCCGTATGTGCCGGGACAGTGGTTCAGCGGTGGGAACCCGAGTGGCGTGCCAAGAGTGGAACCTACGGGGTCAATCCGGGCGTTGGAACTTGTAAGCGGCAAGATGATCTGGGAGTTTCCATTGAAATCCCCGCCATGGGCGGGGCTAATGGCGACGGCGGGAGGGGTGGTGTTCGGCGGGTCGAGTGAAGGGATGTTTTACGCGCTTGATGCGGCCAATGGCAAGCCCCTCTGGCACTTTGGCACCGGCGCTCCGATATTCGCTAACCCAGTAAGCTATCTGGTAAACGGTCACCAGCAGGTAGCAATCGCCGCGGGTAATGCGCTATTTGCATTTGCTCTGCCGGAGCGATAGCGATAGCCTCACAAGTGGATCGTCTTTTGTCCGATCCGATAACGGTCGCCGTTTTCCCGCCGCGAGCCGCAGCGGGCGCGTACTTGTTCGATATCCACATACCATTCCCTTACCCAAAAAACCGCCAATCTACAACTAGCGCGTGGTACAGGCAGCGGACCCTGCCGCGGCTGACCATCACCACGCCGCCGCCCGCTGCTGCCCATCGGGGGGATGCACAAGGGGGTTTTCAGCGGAGCCAATTTACGGCCGCGAGAAGCGGTCTCCGGGACGGAGGAGCCGAGCGTTACCGACAGAAGTACTCTGGAAGAAATGATCGACAGCATCTATGAAGATGGCCGACGATACGACAGCCTGTTTGTTGGGAGTGGAGCGGACATCGCCTTTTGGGTGCTTGAACTGGCATGCGGCACCGGCAAGTACTTCCTCCCGACCTCAGCAGCGGGAATTGACATTGTAGGACTCGACCTCTCTGAAGCCATGCTTAATGAAGCGCATCGAAAGCTGGGAGATGGCAGTTCGCCGAAGCTGGTATGCAGCGATATGCGCCAGTTTGTACTCAACCGGAAATTCCGTTGTGTTTTGATTGCGAGAGATTCCCTCTGCCATCTGCTCACAACGTCAGATCTGGAAAGCTGCTTACGTCTGACCCTGCTGTACCGGCAGCGAGCCGCGTGGTCCGCTGTGCTTGCTCGTGCTCGCGTTGCGCGCTCGCCGTCGAGGAACGCCCACGGCGCGGCCCGCAGCGCGATCGTAACCGCGGTTGACGGCCCCCGTCACGTGTGTGCTCACTCGGGCTTCGGGAAAAAGACGGAGACACATAGGGCCGGCACTCTTGCTGTTAGGTACGCCGATCCCTTGGTGCTATTCTAGGGACACGAGCAGGAGGTCGCATGAGAGTTTACATGGCGACTTTGGCGGCTGCCTTAATGGCGTGTGCAGCCTCGGCACAAACCTCAACCACAGACAGCATTCTGCAATCCGCCCAGACCCAAGCCGTGCAGGGAAAGCGCGCCATCTGGGTGAACTTCCACGCCTCATGGTGAGGCTGGTGCAAGCAACTCGATAGGTTTATCGAGTCCGAAGAGATTCACCCCATCGTCGATAAGTATTTCGTGGTGGCCAATGTCACCGTCAAGGAAAACGGCGACAAGCAGGGCCTCAATACGCAAGGAGGGGATGAGCTTCTGACAAAGCTGGGCGGGTCGGACGGAATACCCTTCTTCGCTTTCCTCGACGGGCAGGGCCGCATGATCGTCAACTCTCTGCGGCCGAGGGACCCGGACGGTAAGCATGGAGGAGACATCGGCCATCCGGTTGAGCCGTGGGAGATCGATTACTTCATGACGATGCTCGCCAAGGCGGCGCCGCAGATGACGGCCGAGGAGCGCGGAACGATAGAGACGAAGCTCCGTTCACAGCCAGATGCTGTCAGAGAGGAATGGAAGGAACAAGTGCGTCGCACGGAAACGGCGTTCGCGAAATCGATGGTCGACCGGGACGCAAAAGCATTCGCTTCGTTTCTGGCAGACGAAGCGGTATTCGTTTCTGGTCGCGGTGTGGTCCGTGGGGCGAAATCCGTAGCCCAGCAGTGGGCGCAGTACTTCACTGCGGCGCAGGCGCCGTTCTCATGGGAACCGGAACACGTGGAAGTTCTCGAGTCCGGATCGCTCGCGATGACCTCAGGCCCTATACGCGACGGCACGGGCAAACGCACCGGAACCTTCAATTCCGTGTGGCGCCACGAACCTGACGGACAGTGGAAGATCGTGCTCGATAACGGGTCTCCGGCGTGCAACTGCGAAGCGCCCGGAAAGTGACCCTCGGCAGCAAGGCGGTGCCTCGGGGCCGTTTCCACTTTCGTGACGCAAATAGTGCTAAAGCTTCGTCATTAGATAGCCATTCCCTATCCCACGCGACGCCAAGCGTAGTCGAAGCCATGTTCCCGAAAAACCACAGTTGTCCCTTACCGCATGCCGGCGCGAAGAGCTTGCATTAGCCGCAGGTGGCTCCTTAGCTGACGAAACAAGTGAGAGGGCCGGCATTGAAGCGGATCACATCGCTCAGCTACGCATGGCCCCGGTGCCGCACTCCGAACAGGAACGCATACTCGTGATGGCACTCGCGAGTGTCTCTGCAAGACCGTCCACCTCAAATGCTGGGCAGATTCCGATGTCATCGATGGTGCGGAGATTCGTGCGAATTCATCGGTCTACGACGACACTGTGCGAGGCGTCATCAGGCGCTGCTCGCCAGGCTACTCGCTTCGGCCGGAAGTCAGTCGGCAATGAAGATCAGCCCACAATGATACAGACTCAATTCCCCGGAGCTGGTAAGCGTGAACACAGATACGATGAAACCGGTCACGGATTTGAAACGCCCGGTTCCACCTTCGACTCGCCACTGGCCCAACAGCCCACGGGTAATTCCCAGGCCAAATGGATTTACTGTAATACTATGTCCGACATTCGTTTTGGCATCCGGCTGCTCTTCCGAAGCCCCGTCTTTGCCATCACGTCGATTCTGCTGCTCGCCGTGGGCATCGGCGCGAACACCGTCATGTTCAGCGTGGTCGATGCGCTGCTGCTGCGGATGCTGCCGGTGACGCACCCTGAAAATCTGGTGCGGCTGGTCGAGGTCCATCCGAATGACTTCCTCACCTGGACCCTTCCTTACGGGTTTTGCGAAACATTGGCAGATCGCAGCGTCAGCCTCTCCGAAGTGATCTGCCAGGGGGAGACCGACGTGGCCTTCAGTGACCGCGGCACAACCGAGCGCGTGCGGGTGCACCTCGTGTCGCCGAACTTTTTCCCCTCGCTCGGCGTGGGCGCGCAACTGGGGCGGGTCCTCACTGCGGAAGACGAGCGCACCGGAGCGCTGAACGCGGTTCTCGGATATCAGTTCTGGCGCCGGCGCTTTGCGGGTGACCCTTCCATTGTGGGGCGCAGCGTCAATCTCGGCGGGCACGCGTTTACGGTGGTCGGCGTCACGCCGGAATATTTCAACGGCCTGACGGTCGAGACTGGTCCGGACGTTCGTGTTCCCGCCGCAGCCGACCGCGCGCTGATTCAACTGACGCCTGAGATGAATCCCGCCATCCGGCGCCACATGGCCGGCGAGATCTTCGGGCGCCTTCGTCCCGGCAAATCGATCGAGCGCACCAGCCGCGAAGTGGATGGCCTGCTGCAGGCGTATGTAGACGAAATGGTGCGGCGCTTCAATCCGAGCGCCGTGCGGACGGCGCCGGCCGCCAACGATCCGTACGCCTCTCACCTCCGCCTGGAATCTGCCGCGCAGGGCATCTCGACGCTGCGGACTCAGTTCACGCGCGGCTTGCAGCTTTCGATGGCCGGAGTAGCCCTCCTCCTCCTGATGGCCTGCGCGAATCTTGCAGGCCTGCTGCTGGCGCGCGCTTCAGTGCGGGCGCAGGAAATCGGCGTGCGCCTGGCAGTGGGCGCAACTCCAGGACGGATCGTGCGGCAACTTCTGGCCGAAGGCCTCGTGCTGGCAGTTGCCGGCGGCGCGGCCGGACTCCTGCTGGCGCACGCCTGCCTGCCGCTGGTGGCCCGAATGCAACCTACGATGCGCGACCGCGCAGCGGTATTGCAGCCGTTCAGCATATCGATTTCGATTAACTGGCGCGTGCTTGCGTTCGCGGCCGCCGTCACGCTGGTTACCGCAGTCTTGTTCGCTCTCTCGCCCGCGTTGCGCTGCGCTCGCACCGACGTCGCCACGGTCTTGCGTGGCGGCCGAACGGTCACCGGAGGTATCGTGGCGCGCAATGCGATTGTCGCCGCGCAAGTGGCGCTGTGCACGCTGGTTCTGGTGAGCGCGGCGCTGCTCGTGGAAACGCTCGAGCGCATGAGCTCCATGGACCCCGGCTTCGACCGGGACCACGTGGTGACCTTCACCATCGACCCCGGCCTGCGCAACTACCGTCCCGAGCAGTCTCGCGCCTTGAGCAAAGCCCTGCTGGAGAAGGCCGCCGCGCTTCCGGGCGTGCGCGGCGCGGCCATTGCCGGGGTCGGGCTCATGCGGGGAACGGGAATGAAGACGACGGCTGGCGCAGCCGGCACGCACCTCGTGGCCACCGATTTCCTAAACAGCAGCGTCAACAACGTCACGCCCGGATACTTCACGGCCATAGGCATGCAAATCCTTGGCGGCCGCGACTTCACCTGGTTCGATCGCCCCACGGCAAAGCCACAGCCCGCCATTGTGAACGAGACCTTTGCCCGCCGCTTCTTTCCCGGCGTCGATCCCATCGGCCGCCTGTTCGGATTTTCCGGCCGAGGCGGGCTTGCCGGGTCGGACCACCAGATCATCGCCGTGGTCACCGACGCCAAGTACCGCTCCCTGCGCGAAGTGATTCCTCCCACGATCTACAATCCGGCGCCTGACGGATTCACCTACGGATTCGTCCTGCACCTCCGCACGGCACAAAGTCCGGGGGCCATGGTCGCCCCGGTGCGCAAAGTGCTGCGCGCGCTCGACCCCGAGCTGCCCATCGTCGAAATGCACACCCTGCGGCAGGAGGTCGATGCGTCTCTCTGGCAGGAGCGTCTGCTGGCGTGGCTCTCGGCGGTGTTCGGCGCCATCGCCGCGTTTCTGGCTGCGATCGGCCTTTACGGCGCGCTCGATTACACCGTGAAATCCCGGACGCGCGAAATGGGCGTACGGATGGCGCTGGGCGCAAGCCCCGGCCGAATCGTCGCGCTCCTCGCCTGCACCGTGGCGCTGACGATCGCTGGGGGCTTGGCAGCCGGCCTGGCAGTCTATGCTCTCACAACCGCTTCGCTGCGGCGCGTCCTGTTCGATGTGACGCCGTGGGACCCAGTGGCGCTGACCAGCGCGACCGTGCTGCTCGTGGCGATTACGGCAATCGGTGCAGCTCCCGCCATGCGCCGCGCCGCAAGCATCAACCCCTCGGCCGCGCTCCGCGCCGAATAGAGCTTTGGTAGGAAATGCTTGCCCAATACACCAAAGCTGGACAAGCTGAGGCATGGTCTACCGGGTATTCCTAAATATTGCCCATATACCTCCAATTTGCTCCGCCGTATTTTCTATTCTCTGTCTGGTGTACGGCTCTTACGCCGAATTCGGACGCGGAACTGGCGCGCTATATCGGCAAGTTTTCTCCCAAGCGCGAACACGGGCAAACGACACTCGGGCCAAGAGACGGCGTTACCGCCGAAGTGGGTTTCGCCCAGCTCCGGCCGAGACACGCCGCTCTTGAAACCACAACTGCGCTATCGTTCCGGTTTGCGCGCTCGTGGAAATGTAGCAACAAGGTCGGGAGAATACACAGCTAGGACGCGCCGAGATTTCTGGTGCTACCAAACCATGCGCAGCCGCATCGAGCCCATCAACAAAATAGCCCGTACTCTACGTACGCGAGGACCGCCGATGGAGCGACACATGGAACTGAGGCTTTACCGATTGCTACCGTGGGTCCATCAACCGACCGATAAAAAGGATAACTCCCGTGCGCGTGTCGCGGATCAAGAAGATGAACGGGTGATCGGCGCGGAACACAACCACCTTGTCGGGCGCTCGCATTGCGGCAGCGAGCACGGCGATTCCTGTCGCAGCGGCAGCTTCCGTTCCCTCCTCTGAAACATCAACGAAACTTTTGTGAACGACTTCTGATATGCCAAGGCGGTCTTTCGAAGACATGCCTGAAAAATCTGCATGGCCGGTGAAGGCGGTAGGCATACCCATCATCGAGAGCGTCTTTCCGAGCGAGACGCTGGCTTCGGCGCGGAATTTCGGGAGGCTAACCTGAACATTCCGAGTACTCAGCTGGCCGAGCCACCCGGCAAGATTTTCGGGCGTTAATGATTTTTCAACCTCCGGCAACTCGCCCACAGTCTTTGGGAGCAGAACATCGAAAGCCATTCCCGTTCCGGCGTAACGCATTTCTAGGATCTGGGCGGAGGGCGTTTCGGCGTACTCAAAATGTGACGTCTGATTCATAAACTTGGCCTCGGTCGCGGTTCCGTTCGACAGGGTGAAGCGCGCAGGTTGTGTCCGCGTGGGGACGAATGGGTCCTGCCACTTCCCATAGAAGTAAATCGCACTTGTGAGAACCAGCCGGGTTTGGATATTGAGCGTTCCGGCAGGAAACAGGTTCTTGATCTTTCCTTTGGTGTGCTCCTCGGTCCATCCGTTGATTTGAGACCGCGCGGCTTCGGAATTACCGATGAAATCGACCGGGGCGAGCGGTGCACGGTAATTATCGGCGAGCGTCTTCTCAAACGCGGCCCGGAGTTCGAATCCCTTTTGCACCCAGAGCCGATTAGCCATAAGGAGTTCGTTGCGTCCTGCATTACCGGCCTTGGAAAGATCGGCGAGCAGAGTTCCAAGGGAGGCATCGTAGCTCGGCCCAGATTGAACGTGCAAAACAGACTGAATCTCATCCGCCGTCCGGCCCTGTGCCCCTGCCAGTGCCATTGAAAGTGCAGCGGCGATGTTGAAGGGGGATACGATCAGGTTCCCGTCGCTCCCCGACAGGTGTTTGTATGTGTCAGTGGTGAAGGCGTTCATTGACGGCACGATACCAGAGTCGGCAGCGGGTAGCGAGGCAGCAAGTAGAAATGGAAGAACAAAACTCTTCATAGCTCACTTCTATTTCCATAATGCCGCGACCGTGAGGGTCCTTTCAGCGGATATGCAGCGGGCCGTCTAAAACCAACCCGCTATTTACCGGCGCCTTGGTCTGGTCGGCCTTTGGCGGGAGGGTGAAAACCGAGTTCTTCTGCACGCTTCATCAGCCGTTCGCCATACGCTTCGAGTTCCTTGACCTCTGCCGTTGCAGAGCCGCCTATCGAATGAACTAAATAGTTTCCTGTCTGCCAGAGCAGCCTAGGGTCCGTGTAATGATCGAGTTCGGCTCGTGCATGGGCAGCGAACTCCTTCTGAAGTCCATCTCTGCCAAAGACGAGTGCCCTCATGTAATCCAATGCCAATTGGTCACTCCACTGCGAATCAGTCGGGGCCAAGTCTCGAGCGCGTAAGATCCAGCGTTCCGCCGCGAACGGATCATGCTCAGTAAAGTCGCAATACGCATGTAGAAACTCAGCACCGTTCAAGATTACTTGACGTTCGGCAGAGTGGCGGATGACCTGCTGTTTCCATAATTCTGCCGCCCGGTGGTAAGTTTTGACATCTTGGAGCGGACCCTGTTGAGGAAAAACGAACAGGCCTGTGTGCAGGCCCGACGCTTCGGGGTGGTGGTCGATGAGCCAAAGGAGGTGCTTGGCCCGGCGTTCATTCTGCGCGCTGGCAACGTAAGCGCAAATGAGCCTGATCCTAGCGTCGATATCGTCAGGATTCTGCTCCAAAAGGTGTTCAAGACGAGCAGTTTCTGCCAGCGAGAGCTTTTGAACGAGCCACTCGTAGGGCGGATAGCGGCCTGGGACATTCTGAGCGATAGACGATCGAGCGGACGTTAATGCGACGAGACAGGCTGCCGCTATTCCAATAACAGACAAGCAACTCTTGCCGGAAAGTAATTCCATTTCTCGACTCCAGGCTAATGTACGCTAGGAATCGGCGTCGCGTCAACACGTTTGGACGTTTTCTAGGCTAGAGTGCAGTCAAAGAAGTGGTAAACCCCTATTCCGGTCCTCTTTAGCCCTCTAGGTGCGAGCTTCGCCAAGAAACCTCTTACAATTGAACTTGTCCCTTACCTGGCATGGACGCGAAACGTTCGCACTGTTGTGTCGGTGGAAAATTGGTCTGCGCTGGCGCTTATGCGCTACCGAATCTCTGCCACAATTCTTCCATCTTAACCTTCCCAATCGGCCCTCTCGCTCCAAGTTGAAATGTGCATATTGTAGCGCCGAACTAGAACACCTTGAAGCTTCATGAGGAATGGCATCACGACGAAGCACGTGGATCAGTCGTTGCTCTGGATCGGAGCGGCGCAATGAGGCTTGACGCTGGGGTTTGCCTGCAATAACGTCGGTTTATGCGGCGACGACGGTTTTTCCAGTCAACGATCGGTGCGATTGGCGCACCATTACTTGCACAAAATGTGCAGAAAGCCATCGATGAATCCGATCCAGGCAACATCAAATTGTGCCATCGCCTGGATGCCAAGGCCGTCACTGATGACGACCTGTGCTTCCTGCAGCAGATTGGGCTGCAATGGGTGCGGCTGGAGTTTGGCAAAGGCGAAGTCAACCTCGACACCCTGCGAGCCGCACAAGAACGGTTCGCTCGGTTCGGAATGCGAATCTATTCTGGAGTTCACTATTCATATCGTTCTACAAGGGTCCAGTTGGGTCTGCCCGGACGCGACCAAGACATCGAAATATACATTCGGTTCCTACGAGATTTGGGCAAGCTGGGAATTCCGATCGCCTCATATGACTTTCATCCGGCGAATACCTATACGACGAGGATGGTCGAGCGCCGCGGTTACGTGGCCAGAGAATTCGATTTGAACGATTTCCGGAGGAAGGTCGAAAAACGGCAATTCGATCGTGAGTATTCAGCAGAACAGATCTGGGAAAACTATAGCTACTTCATAAAGGCAGCCCTGCCAGTGGCCCAGGAGGCCAGCGTGAAGCTTGCTCTTCATCCCGACGACCCACCGGTCGCGAAGATGAATGGCGTGGCCAAGTTGTTTACGCATTACGACGGTTATCGTCGAGCGGAACAGATTGCGGGCGATAGTAGGAATTGGGGACTGACTTTCTGCGTAGGCACTTGGTCGGAGGGCGGGGATCTCATGGGCAAGGATGTCTTCGAAATGATCCGCGATTTCGGCGGTCGTGGGAAGATATTCGAAGTGCATTTCCGCAACGTAACGGGTCCTTTGCCACACTTCGTCGAGACGTTCCCGGACGATGGCTACATGGACATGTATCGGGTCATGAAGACATTGCGCGAAGTGGGGTTCAGGGGTGCCACCGAACCTGACCATGTTCCAAAGCTTGCCGGCGACAATGGCCTGCAGCGCGCTGGCACTGCGTACTGCATCGCATATATGCGCGCATTGCTCCGCCGGGCGAATGAAGAAGTTGGATAGTTCTGGAGCTTTGGATCTCCTGCGTTCCGCTGAGCACCGACATCGCGACTTTTGAGGCCCGGTATCGTTACCGTCACGTTGTAAGTGCCCGGCGGCACGTTACCGATATTGAATGCCCGCCCCCGCGGGAAGCCGTGGACAGTTTCGCGCCGGTATTCGTTTCGGTCACTTGAATTGCGGCTTTGGGGACTACTGCGCCCGTGCTATCCGATGCTCTGCCCGTGATAGATGCTACGGATAGTGCGCCGTCAGGTATAGTAGCAAAGAGGCTTGGACTTTAATCCATGAACTGGGGCCCCTTCTCTAAGATGCTGCTCCGCTTGGCCACCTGTCTGGTGGTAGCGGCATTTCTTTACGGTGCGTGGCATGCAACTGGATTGCACGAAATCACCGCACTGGAAGCTGAAGGAATCAACACTCTAATCCTGCTCATTGGCAGCATTTACGCCGTTATCTTTGCATTTGTGATCTACGTGATTTGGGGCCAGTTTACGGACGTGGAGAACTTCATGATGCGCGAATGCAAATCGCTGAATGAACTGTTGCGGTTCAGCGAGTTCCTCGATGCCGATGCAGCCCGCAGCATTCGCCGTGCAGTTGGGGATTACGTGCAGCGCGTGGTGAAATCCGAATGGCTGGCGCTGGGAGATAGGCGGAGGGATAAGATCTCTGAGCAGGCCTTTTCGGAACTGCTAAACACCGTACTGCATATTGCGCCCACAAGTCCTGAACAGAATATGGTGTATCAGCGTTTGATTGACATTGCACGCGAGGCGGGGGAGCACCGAGACGAACGCTTGACCAAAAGCCTTACTCAAATTCCAGCGACCCTGATCCATTTAGTCCACACGATGGCCGTTGCGTTGCTCCTACTCGTGTTCTTCTACCCGTTTCACAGCTGGGCCGCCGGCATGTGCTGTTTTCTGCTACTTGGGGTCATCCTTTTTTTAGCCAACCTCGTAATGACGGATACGGACAATCCGTTCAAGGGCGTATACAACGTCAGTCCAAAGCCGTTTTCGGATCTGGCAGCCGTGCATTGATGGTTAGAGTCAATCCTTCGCCGCGTGATCGACGGCCGATCGCGGCCAGCGCCGCGGAACCCCTCGCGCCCTTGCGCGTTCGCACCGGCGATCGCGAGCGGGTCGGCGCGGGCGAACGCGCGGAGCGCCGCATTGGGCAATCCGTCAGCGCGTTCTGCGACTGGATGCGTCCCATCACAGATGGGTCCGCCGCGGCAAGCTTATGCGCCTCAGCTTCATTCACCCGTGCGCAGGCACCGAGAAAAGCATCATCTCCTTGCAGGGCGATGACGACGCCGTGTCTTTCGAACAGACCGAGAACGTCCGCGCGGCCCTGGCGCGCGGCTTCCACTACGGGCGTGTTCCCGTCCTTGTCCGGCAGCAACGAGTCCGCACCATGATCGAGAAGCCACTCGAAGTAGTGGATCGGCGTGCCCTGACGCAGCGCCCAGTGAAGCGGGCGGCTTCCCCACAGCGGCCAATTGGGATCGGCTCCGTGTTCCAACAGCCAATGCACGCCATCATCGTCATGCCAGTTGAACTTCCTGGCGAGCATCATGCCGAAGCTGTCCTGGTTGAGCTTGCCGCTCTCGACCAGGACATGGGTGGTGCGGTTATCGAGCGTCTCCGGCGAATGGTAGGCGACCTCGCCATCATTGGGGTCTGCACCGCGGTCCAGCAACAGCTTGGTCAATTCCGGATGATGAGCGACGCCCGCCGCGCCGTAGAGCGCGCATTCCCATGCCGGCTTGGGCTGGTGGTTCTCTTCAAAGAAGCCCGTGTTGGGATTGGCGCCCGCGTCGAGCAGAGCCGTGGCGGCCTTGAGAAAGCCCGCGGTGCGCCCCTGGTTCCAGCCGCAGGAACTTGGAAAAGCAGAGATGCGTTAATGCATCCCAGTTGCGCGGACCGCCTTTGGCCGTGGCATTTGCCGGATCTTCGGCGAGGAAGCGCGCGACTGCTTCAAAGTTGCCCAGCAGCGCGGCGGTGTGTATATCGCTACTGGCGAGTTCGGGATGAGCGGCGAGGATTTCCCTCGCGCGGTCAAGCGAGCCATGCCACACGGAGACGTTAATGAGTTCAGATCTCGAATCCTGGGGCGCGGTCTCGTCTTGCGCCATAACAAAATGATTATCGCTCGAGTGCCCGCCTCCCCACACTAGACGAGCCCGGGTTCGATCGTCAATGTACCGGCAGCTGTATCCATGGTCGCCATCGTTCCGAGCGGAACGGTTGGCGGCTGAGGACCATGCCCGATGGGCAAACCGCCGAGGACCGGCACTCCCCATGCTGAGAAATGGTCATTGAGCACATCGATAACCGACCACTTACCTGGTTTTGGCTCAGCGGATCGGATGAATTGACCGACGGCAACACCCTTCAGCCCGTCGGTGCATCGGGCTCTGCGAAGTTGGGTCAACACAGCATCGATCTGTCCGATTTCGGTGTCCACGGCTTCAAGCAAAAGGATGGCGTCGGCAAAGCCTGGGCACGCCCATCCGATCGCGCGCCCGATCATATTGAGGTTGCCGCCGATCAGGACGCCTCTCGCCTTTCCGGGGATGATGACTTTGGCCGATATTTCAGATGCCTCTTGGTGGATAACGAGGTGCTCAGGCTCCATGAGCGCCTGCTGCAACCGCATCGCCGCCACATCGCCGTAATACCCTTTATTCCATCCAATATGAGGACCATGGAACCCGATCGCGCGGCAGGATCGCCAAAGGGCCAGATGCAAAATGGTGATGTCGCTGAACCCGATTAATGGCTTCGGGTTGCAGCTAGCCGCTTCGAAATCGAGCCCATGCGCGATACGGTAGGAACCCTTGCCGCCTCTCGTGCTGAAAATCGCCCGAACGTCAGGATCGCGTAGAGCATCATTGAGATCCGCGAGCCGGTCCTCATCACGGCCGGCCAGATAGTGGCCGAAGTTATCGAAAGCATGCGCGCCGATCTCGACCTTCAGGCCCCAGCCGTCCAAGATTCTTACGCCGCACTCTACATCGGATCGTTCGGGCGGACTCGCCGGGGAAACAATTCGCACGCGGTCTCCTGGTTTCAACCGAGGTGGATGTGTGGTGATCAGGCGGCGGATCTCATTAATTTTGGCCACTGGTTTCAGGCCTTGCTTTTGCGTTTGGTTTTTGCAGCTCGCCGAGCCGGTTTTTCTTTTGGGGGCAAGCCCGAGGCAAACTGGAGCGCCCGGCTGATCCACCGCGCCAGTTCCTTGCGGTCACGCGCCAGGAGTTCCGAAAGGATGACGTAACCCCGCATCTTTCGTCCTGGCATGGGTTCGAAATCCGCCGCACCATCGAGCTTGAGGAACCCGGCCTGATCGGCCTCCGACAGCCGGAAAATCATGCCCTGCTTGTGCAGACCCGTGAAAAGGTTGCCATTAACGAAGCAGCAGGGCCAGCCGAACATCTTCTTCTGTTCGACGCCCGGGGCCGTCGATGCGAGAGAAGTGAATAGGTCGATGAGTTCCTGGGGTGATTTCTCCCAGGTCATCGTCGGGCGGTTCGCCATGATAGCTCCTAAACGTGAGGCTTTGAACATCATGTCATGGAACCGGTTCACCTCCAGCCAGCGGAGGAAGCTGTTAACGGCCACGACAACCTGGACTTCAATCCGATGGACCTCTTGACTCTGGACCCCACTCCAGGGTTTAAACTGAATTCGATTGTCGCAGGCGCGCATGGGTCGAGTACTCCAGATCGGGATGGCCTCCAGAAGAACCGGACTCAGCATCGATACGATTCGCTTCTATCAAAGGTCGGGCTTGTTGAAACCTCCGGCGCGAACCGCTGCTGGCTACCGTGTGTTCACCGAGGCCGAAATTGCCGAGTTGCAGTTCATCGCCAGAGCACAGGACCTCGGGTTCTCGCTCGCCGAAATCAAAGAATTAGTGCCGCTAAGGAATGAAGATGGCCGGTCCTGTCCGGAAGTCTGCAGCCTCATCCGGCGCAAGCTGCAAAACGTCAAGGAAAAGATTGCTGGTCTGACAGAATTGGAAAAAGAGCTCTCGCGGGCGATGCGGGCCTGTGATCGGGCGTTAAGGGCTCACGCAGCCACCCCACGCGGTTGCCCGGTTATCGAGCGGATCGCGGCTGGTACCACAAGTCGCAAAACATGATCATCGAGATTCTCTACTTCCACGACTGCCCGAACTATTTGCCGGCTGTCGCCAACGTACAGAAGGCGTTGCAGGAGGAGCGGGTCCCGGCTGAAGTCAGGCATATTGAGGTGTTGGATCATACCCAGGCAGCTGCAACCGGCTTTCTTGGCTCGCCAAGCGTTCGTGTAAACGGAGTTGATGTAGAGCCCACGGCTCGATCGGCCACGACGGTAGGCCGTTGCTGCCGGACCTATATCGGCTGGAACGGCGCCGAGGGTGCGCCAGGCGTTGAGCTGATCCGAGAGGGCATTCGCCGGCTGGCCAGCCCTCAAAAAGGAAATTGATGTGTCGAACCATAACCACACCGAAAGAGGCACCATTCTCGCCAGCACCGCAGCCCTCGCGAGCGCCGTGGCAGCTTCCAGTTGCTGCCTGCCCCTGCTGCCGTTTGTGGCAGCGGCGGGGCTCGCGGGCGGTTCGGCGTGGTTTGCCGCGGTGAGGCCTTACCTCCTGGGAATGTCGGTCCTGCTCATCGCCTTTGCGTTCTTTCAAGCGCACCGATCGAAGAAGTGCAATTGCCAGCCGAGCAAGGCGAGCACATTTGTGCTTTGGCTGTCCACGGCCATCGTCGCTGTGATGAACTTCTTTCCGCAGGTTGTTGCGGCTCTGGTGGCGGGAGGGTAAACCATGAAACCATCACGAAAAACCGTTGGCCTTATTTTTCTGGCGATCGTCGTGGGTCTTGCTCTTTATCTATATGCCGGCAGCTCAGTGCCTGTTGGCCAGCTGCCGCTTAAACGGCTCACGGCTACGAACTTCTACCAGTTGCAGAGTGAATTCAATGCGGCCAAAGAGTCAGTCCGCGTTGTTGCCCTGCTCTCTCCCACTTGAGCGGTCTGTCTGCGGGGGGCCTCCGCAGTCGAGCAGGTTCTGCAGAAAGAACCGAGCAGGGATATTCATGTGTTCGTCGTTTGGGAGCCGGTATTGGCAACGGATTGGATGGCTCCTTCGACAGCAACGTTAAAGCGTGTATCGGATCTGCGCGTCGAGCAATATTGGGACAGCGGCCGGTTGCTGTCGAAAGCGCTCGGCGAAACCGACAGGAGATCGATCGTCTGGGATCACGTCATGGTCTATAACCGCGGCGTCGCGTGGTCCGATGCCGCTCCACCGAAACCGGTGGTATCGGACGGACCGGTTGTGGAGGTCGTAGATCAGTTGGCAGCGGGTCTCCGCCAGGCTATTGCGCAGAACTGACGCCACCGCTCTTGGAATCAGAGATGACTCCGTCCGGTCGTGTGAATCGTGGAGGGATCTAGACCTGTGTTTTCCGTCGGACATACACCTCCCGCTCGTGTCCGTCTCAGCTATATTGATCCGTAGGTACAAATGTCCGACTTTGTCATTCGGGACGCTGTTGCCTCGGATGTGCCGGCGCTCGCGCAACTCCACGTCGATACCTTTATCGAAACCCACACCGGACGGGGTCCGACCTATCAGCTTCGTGAGTCGCAGTGGCGACAGTGTTTCAATGAAGAGAATCCGAACTGGTTCTGTTACGTGATCGCGGATAGCCGCGGCTCACTGATTGGCTTCGCCAAAGGCGTGCCCTACACCGGATCGATCACGGAATACGCGGGCGAACTGAACAAGATTTACCTGCTCCGCAAATACCATCGGCAAGGCCTGGGACGTCGCCTTATCGGCCATGTCAGCAGACGGTTCCTTTCGGCCGGGATCGGTTCGATGCTTCTGTTCGGCGATGCGCAAAATCCGACGAACGGCTTTTACGAGCATTTGGGAGCCGTGCGCCTACTGACGCCGACAGGTGAATTTCATGGAGGCTATGGATGGCAGGACCTGCACGAACTGGCCCTTCAATGCCCGATAGGATGAATGCCCTTTACGAGGAGTTGCCATGGTCCGACCAAGGGATCTCAAGGATGACGATGTCTGGGCCATTCTCCGGGCGGCGCGCGACGGAGATGTGGGCCAGGTGAAGGAACTGGTGGCGCGCCGTCCCGGCCTTGCGCGGGCCGAATACAATTGCACGCCCCCCATTCACTTCGCTGTCGGTGAGGGACATCTGGAAATCGTGCGTTTTCTGGTGGAACGCGGCGCCGATGTCTCGTCCTACCGCACCTATCCCTTTTCGGATTCGCTCCTCACTATGGCGGAGGCTCGGGAATATCGGGAGATCGTTATGTACCTCCTTGAACTGGCCGCTAAACGGTTTCCCGTTGTAGAAGGGCTCGACGAATTTCTCGAGGCCATAAAGCGCGCGGATATTGACCGGGGCAGGCAAATGCTCGCAGAAAATGCTCGATTGGCGCGCGCCAGCGACGACACCGGCGATACGGCTCTTCACCGGGCGGCGGCACTCGAGAATTTCGAGCTGATGATATTACTGCTCGATGCGGGCGCAGCCGTCGATGCCGTTCGGGGGGATGGCTTTCGACCGATTAACTGCGCTTTGAGCCGTGGCCGGAAGCCAGCCGTCAATGCCGGGGCCGCTGCCGGCATTCTGTTCGGGCGCGGAGCGGCCTACAACATCTATCTCGCGGCTGTATTCGCTGATGCTGCCTATGTCCGCAAATCCCTCGCGCGCGACCCTTCGCTGGCAAATTTCGAGGATACGTCGCATTCGAGACCGATTTCGGCGGCGGCGCGGCGCAACGATCTGGACATGGTGAAAGTGCTGCTCGCCCACGGCGCGAACCCAAGTCTTCCCGAAGACGGGGCGCCCCTGGGTAGTGCGCTTTGGACAGCCGTGTATCAGGACCAGTACGAGATGGCCAAACTTCTTCTGGAACATGGCGCCAACCCCGACACCGCGCCGGAATCGAGTGGCAGCGCGATCTCGCATACGCGCAAGAACCCTGCAATGCACCGGCTTCTCATCGACTATGGCGCGCATGAAGAGTCGAGGCCGTCTGATGAGCTAAGGAAACTATTCGACGACAACAACCTGGAAGAGCTGGAGAAGCGTCTACAGGAACGTGGCTGGCTTGACGGGCGAGATGCGGCCTACTGGGGGGAGGGCATTCTCGCGGGCCCGGCAAATGGCGGTAATCGCCCGATGATCGAATTGTTGATGCGCCACGGTGCGCGCGTTCCCGATATCTCGAAATGGGGACGCTACTACTACTTCAAGCATACAGAGATCGCCAGGGTTCTGCTGGAAAACGGCATGAATCCGAACCACATGAATTGGCACCACGTGACGCTGCTCCACGACATGGCGCATGAAGGCGATCTTGAGAAGGCGCAACTGCTGCTCGATCACGGCGCCGATATCAACGCCATTGACGATGAATACCGCTCCACCCCGCTCGGGATCGCGGCGCGTTGGGGAAATCGGGAAATGGTAGCGATGCTACTGGAACGAG